>Ga0068864_100002160_pt1 | contig 16257 bp, 15 predicted proteins | sample KBSSwiS72_FD_66586 | JGI IMG/M metagenome (GOLD analysis project Ga0068864, IMG submission 66586) | Switchgrass rhizosphere microbial communities from Kellogg Biological Station, Michigan, USA - KBS Switchgrass S7-2 | ecosystem: Host-associated > Plants > Roots > Rhizosphere > Soil ... | reverse complement strand
GACCGCCACCGAACGCACGACCCGCGTGACCCGCAGGTCTACTGAAGTCGAAGACGGCCCGAGCCGTCTCTATTCTACCAAGAACGATCTGCCCCAGGCGGCCCGGGTTCAGGTCATCGAGCTGTTGAACCAGCGACTGGCCGACAGCATCGACCTGCAGACCCAGTGCAAGCAGGCTCACTGGAACGTGAAAGGCCCGGCGTTCATCGCGCTGCACAAGCTGTTCGACGAGATCAACGAAGACGTGGAGGAGTACGTGGATCTCGTGGCCGAGCGGATCGTGCAGCTGGGCGGGATTGCGGAGGGAACCGTGGGAGTGGTAGCGGGACGCACCAGCCTGGTGGATTATCCGCTGGTACTCTCGAAGGGCGCCGAGCATGTGGCGGCGTTGTCGGACGCTCTTGCCGCATTCGGGCGGACCGTACGGGTCGGGATCGAGGAGATGAACGAGCTGGAGGACGCAGGCAGCGCCGATATCCTGACCGAGATCTCCCGCGGCGTCGATAAGTGGTTGTGGTTCGTCGAGGCGCACCAGCAGGGCGGGTGAGGCGCGACAGGTTCTGCGGGAGCGTCACGGCGGCATGACTGAATTCAGCATCGCGGTCGAGATCGCGGCGCCGCTGGAACGGGTATGGGCGGTCCTGGCCGACGTGGAACGCTGGCCCGAGTGGACGGCCAGCGTCACGAGCGTCGAGCTGCTGGAGCCGGGTCCGCTTGCGGTAGGGATCCGGGCGCGGGTGAGTCAACCCAAGCTGAAGCCAGCGGTCTGGGAAGTCACCGAGGCGAAGGCTGGGCGTGGCTTCACCTGGGTCACTCGGCATCCCGGCCTCCTCGTCACCGGCCTCCACCAGCTGGAGCCGATCGAAAAGGGCACCCTCGCCACCCTCGCCGTCCGCTTCTCCGGTCTACTCGGCCCTCTTGTGGGGTGGTTCACCCGGACACTCAACCACCGCTATCTGGCGTTGGAGGCGGATGGGTTGAGGAAGCGGAGTACGCTGTAGGAGAGCGTTGGCGGATTCGACCAAAAGCATGCCGCGGACCACATGCCGGCCGCGCCCGCCTGCTCCACATGGACGTTCGAGAGGTACCTCAAATCGTATCGGTAACAACCTGACCCTTGACGTCCGGGTTATGTAGCTGCATTTCCAACCAGTAGGCCCTACCAAGTTCCCGATCTCCGAGGTCATCTTGCGCACTCTCACCGATGCCGATGGTGTCGTCTGGACCGTCATCGAGGATGAAGTGCTCGGCGGCCAGCCGATCCAGCAGCACGCCGCCGTCTTCACCGCCGCAGACGGCAGACGGCGCTGGGTGCCGTTGGCGCGCGGTGGACTCAAGAAGCTGCAGGATTCCGAACTACGCTCCCTCCTCATGACGGCGCCTGGGACGCAGGCGGAAAGGTAAGAGCCGCCAGCCATCAAGGGACCTCATCCCGAGCGAACGCGAGGGACCTAGCCTCCTTGCCCATGCGCTTGGGTCAGGGACACTGGGTCCCTCACTTCGTTCGGGATGAGGTGTCCGGCGACGGCTGATGGCTGACGGCACTCTCCGGACACCAACACTCGGCTTTCCGCTCTTGACATGCAAGTAAATGCTTGCATATTCAACCCGTGACTGATCGGGACAAGGTCTTCAAGGCCCTGGCGGATCCCACGCGGCGGGAGCTGCTGGATCGACTCTATGCCGGGAGCGGGCAGACGCTTTCGGCGCTGTGTGAGGGGCTCGACATGTCTCGGCAGGCGGTCACCCAGCATCTCGAGATCCTGGAGGCGGCCAACCTGGTAGCCTCGCTCATGCAGGGGCGCGAGAAGCTGCACTACCTCAACCCGGTGCCGATTTACGAGGTGTTCGATCGCTGGATCCGGAAGTTCGAAAAGCCTCGACTCCGCGCCTTGGGAGACTTCAAAAAACAGCTGGAAAGGGGACGAACGTGACAAGCAGCCTGAAATCCACCGTGGCCACCAAGGCGGAATTTGTCTACGTGACCTACATCCAGACCACCGCGGAGGAGGCCTGGAAGGCCCTGACTCAGGGCGAGATCACCCGGCAGTACTGGGGTTACGAGAACCACTCAGACTGGAAGCGCGGATCCAACTGGGAACACCGCAAGGCCGGCGAGGACAAGGTGATGCTCGTCGGGAAAGTTGAAGAAATCAATCCACCCAAGCGTCTTGTGCTCACCTGGGCCGAGCCCAAGGACGCGGGCGATCCGGCCAAGGTCTCCCGTGTCACCTTCAACATCGAATCGCTGGAGAATCAGAAGCTGATTCGGCTGACGGTGATCCACGATCAGCTGGAGGAAGGGTCGAAGATGGCGAAGGACATCTCCCAAGGCTGGCCGCGCGTGCTGTCGAGCCTGAAGAGCTTCCTGGAGACGGGGCGTCCGCTCGAGACGTGGAGTAAATAGCAAGAGCGGGAATGGGCAACGGGGAACGCGGAACAGGGAACGCGGAACAGGGAACAGGACAAGCAGCGCAAGAGATTGCTGAGCGTCGCGTTCTTCAGGTGCCGATGAGTCTCGCTTGCCAGATATGTTCGCTTCATGCGAGATCATCGGTCCCTGAAAGCGTGGCAAGAGGCCAGGCCTCGCACCGAAACCAACAATTACTGCTTGGCTGCTGAAGATTCCTCGGCCTCTTGCGAACAAGGACTCTCAGTCGCAACCTGCTGTTCCCTATTCCCTATTCCCTATTCCCTATTCCCTATTCCCTATTCCCTATTCCCTATTCCCGCTCCTTCTCTGCTCACGACTCGCTTCGCACCAGCGCCCACCGGCCACCTCCACCTCGGCCATGTCGCCAATGCGATCTACGTATGGGGCATGGTGCGTGCGTCCGGCGGAAGAGTGCTGCTGCGAATGGAGGACCACGATCGTCGGCGCTGCCGTCCTACGTACGAGGCGGCGCTGCTGGAAGACCTCGAATGGCTGGGATTCACTCCTGATCAGCCCTCCTACGCCGAGTTGAGGCAGGGCCCATCGTCGTTTCGTCAGAGCGACAACCAGGCGGTGTATTTGAGCGCGCTCGAGGTGTTGCGTACGCGACACCGGGTGTATGCGTGTGAGTGTTCCAGGCGGGACGAGGCGGACAGGGCGGACAAGGCGAACAAGGCGGACCGAACAGCGAGCAGCGAGGAGGGCGAGACGGCCGGTGAAGTTCCCTATTCTGGTCGATGCAGAGATCGGGGACTGGCACCCGGTTCGGGACGGGGGCTGCGGATAGTAATCGAGCCCGGCGAGGAGACCTTCACCGATCTCCTGCGGGGCGAGCAGCGCCAGGATCCCTCACGCCAGTGCGGCGACCTGTTGCTGCGTGACAGGCTGGGAAACTGGACCTACCAGTTCGCGGTGGCGGTGGACGACCGGCGGCACGGTGTCACTACGGTAATCCGCGGCGAGGACCTGCTCGCCTCAACCGGCCGGCAGATCCGGCTCGCGCGCAAGCTGGGCCGAGAGGAACCTCCGGTGTTCGCCCACCACCCGCTGATCCTCAAACCCTCGGGCGACAAATTGAGCAAGGCCAATCGGGATACTGCGGTGCGGGAACTCCGGGCGAGCGGTCTCACGGCTCCGGACGTGATTGGCCGCGCGGCGCTGGCGGTGGGGTTGATTCGCGCTTTTCGGCCAGTAGGCGCCAGCGACGTGAGCAAGTTGTTCGAGGCCTGAGCCCTTCTTTTCAGACTCTGGACTAACGACTCTCGACTGCTTTCTTCAGCAACGCCACCTGTCCCAAATGATACGCGTCGTGCTGCAGCAGTCCCTGCAGCATCGCCGCGTAGGACACTCCGGTCCCCTGCGCGGGGTCCCGCACTGGGCCCACCATGTCATCCAGCTTCTTCTCCGGTGTCCGGAATAGCTGCTCCCGCAAATCGGCGTGGGCCGATTCCAATTCATCCAGCGCCTGCCACCAGTTGCCCTCGGTTGGATCGGGGACCGGCGGCCAGTCGCCATCGTCAGGCTCATGGGGATTGCCCTGCTCCAGCCGACGCCGTACCTCGCGCACCCAGCTCGTCATGTGGAGGATGATCTCCCAGACCGAATGCGCATTGGGAATCGGCCGCGCCGCGGCCTGCTGGGAAGTAAGCCCTTCGACCACTTGGGTGATGGGAGGTCCGTACCAGGGATCGCCGGACTGGGTGGCCTGGATCTGCGTCGCGTAGAAGGAGGTTTCGGACATGGTGTAATGGCAATCAGGGTGTAGGGAGTAGGGAGTGGGTTGTAGGGAATGCAACCGACGCCTGGGATGCAAGCCCTACCACCTACTCCCTACTACCTACCCCCGCTTAATGAACCGTCCCCGACGTGATCCCGTGCCGGATTCCCGCCGCCTTCGCACTCGCATTCGGGTCCGCCTCCAGGTGGGTCTCGATGTTCTCGACTAACCGGACCTTGCCGTTCAAGGTCATGGTCGAGTCTCCCCGCTTGATCACGAAGGGAATCGGGAGGCTGTCCTTGCCGGCATACATCTGGCGGTAGGCGGGACCGAAATCGTTAGTGGTGATCTTGAGATCGCCGATCGAAAGGAGGACGTCTCCAAGCTTGAGACCCGCTTCTTCCGCGGCACTTCCGGGGGCTATCTGGGTCACCCTTGCCCCACCGCTCGCCGAATCGGGATCGCTGCTGACGCCGAGTCGTGGGACCTGAGTCGTGTCGGCACGGAGGCGGAGGCCGGCGAGCGGGAGAATGCTGTCCCAGGGATACGGTTCGCGGCCATCAACGTAATTCGCGTTGAACTGCTTGAAGTCCTTTCCGCCTGCCGCCTTGCTCACTGCTGCCCACCAGTCGGTGCCGGTGAAGCCTTTGCCCACCTTATAGGTCGAGCGGTAGACGCTCCGCATCACATCGTCGAGTGAGCGCTTGTTGTCGCTCGCGTCGCGGATCAGGATGTCGAGCATGAAGCCGGCGAGAGAGCCCTTGGGATAGTAGATGTATCCCGTCCCGTCGGTAGGATGGATCCAGGTCGAGAGCGAGGCATCCTCCAGCGCCACCGGCACGGTCTGCTTTACGTTCGCGATCTTGTTGCCGGTCTCCTCGAAGAACGCGGTTGAATCCACGATCCCGCTGCGGACCAGGGTCAGATCGGCGTAGTAGTCGGTGATCCCTTCGCTCACCCAGAGCCACACGGTGGGCTGCGCCTTGTCGTAGCGGTAGGGCACCATCTCCGACGGCCGCATCCGCTTCACATTCCACGAATGGAACATCTCGTGGGCAGTGATCGACGGCAGAATCGGCGTGCCGATCAGCTGCGGAGTGTAGACCCCGACGTGGGAGTTCTGGTGTTCGAGCGCCGACCCGCCCGGGAAATCGGGCGAGAAGATCATCATGACGTTATAGGTGTCCCACTGCGTCTCCTGGAACACCGCACCCTCGGTGGGAATCATCCGCTTGATGTCGTTCCAGACGCTGTCGCGCGCCGGGCCAAAGAGCGTTCCCACCGGGTAGGTCGCGAGTCGCGCCACCTTGCCGTTCACCATGTTGCTGTCGTACTCGAATTTCCCGACGAAGAACGGCATGTCCACCAGGTCGTGATAATTCTTCTCGCCGTAGGTTCCGGCTTCACTGCCTCGATGCATTCCGGTCGCGACCAACCAGTCCGCTCCGGTGTGGATCTGCACCGTGGCGGGGAAGGTGAGGCTGCGGCCTTCGGGGTACATGAAGACGTTAGTTCCGTTGAACAGAAGGAAGTCGGGTCGAGTCCAGGCCATCGCGTTGTCGAGCGTGTCGGCCAGGAAATCGAAGGCTACGGTGATCGACTGGGCACCCGAGGCGCGGATCCGCCAGGTGTCGTAGTCGAGCTTATCCCAGCCCAGCTCCTTACCCTCGGACGAGGGCGTGAAGTTCGATACCCAGCGGGCGAAGTTGGTCACCTCGTAGGCTCCCGGGGTCCAGCTGGGGAGCGAGAGCAGAACATCCCCCGGGCCGGTGACGCCGAACTGCATCGAAACCTTGAGCGAGCGGTTCTTCGCCGTGGCTGTATCGAACGTGACGTCGTACGTGATGTGGGAGATGGGTGCCGAAACGGGAGCCTTCGGAGCCTGGGCCGGGAGCGGGGTAGTGAGCGCCAGGCCGGCGATCGTCAGGAGGGGTCCAGCCTTCAGCATGGGTGATCCGGGTTGGAGACGACGGAAAGACGTGCGGAAGGGGTAAATGGTTGCAAGGCGTCAGCTTTTCGGCCGGTCGGCACGTGCCTCATCCCGAACACCCGTCGGCACCTCATCCCGAGCGCAGCGAGGGATCTACTGTCCGAGCCTTGGCGCCAAGGAACGGAGAGTAGATCCCTCGTCGCTTCGCTCCTCGGGATGAGGTGTTTCCCGACCACTGACCGCTGACGGCTTACGAGTTTACCCCCATCGCTTCCGCCGCCACCGGCTGCGGCGCCACCTTCAATTCCCCCTCCCACCTCGCCATCACGGCCGAGGCCAGGCAATTGCCCAACAGGTTCACCGAGGTGCGGGCCATGTCCATAAACGCATCCACGCCCAGGATGACGGCGACGCCTTCCAGCGGAAGGCCGAAGGTCGAGAGCGTGCCGGCGAGAATGACCAGCGATGCGCGGGGCACGGCGGCGACACCCTTACTCGTCAGCATGAGGGTCAGCATCATCACCAGCTCCTGGCCCAGCGACATGTTCACCCCGGCGGCCTGGGCCACGAACACCGAGGCGACGGCGAGGTAGAGGGTGGAGCCGTCGAGGTTGAAGGAGTAGCCGGTCGGCAGCACGAAGGAGACGATGCGGCGCGGAATCCCGAACTTCTCCATGTTCTCCATCGCGAGCGGGAGGGCCGCTTCGGAGGAAGCAGTGGAGAAGGCGATGAGCCAGGGTTGCTTCGCGTGGTTCCAGAAGGGACGGATCGGGATCCGCGCGATGATCGCGGCGGGCAACAGCCCGACGAGGATGAACACGATCAACGCACCGTACAGCGTCGCGACGAGCAGCCCAAGGTTACCGATCACTGCAAGGCCGTTCTTGCTGATTGTGGCACCGATCGCGGCTGCAATGCCGATCGGAGCGAACTTCATCACGATGTTGGTGAACTTGAACATGATCTCCGAAAGACTCTCGCAGAAGGCGAGCATCGTCTCCCGGGGGCGGCCCTTCACCTGGGCCAGTGCCACGGCGAAGAGCAGCGAGAAGAACACCACCTGAAGGACTTCGTTCTTGGCCGCCGCGTCGAAGAAGCTGGTGGGGACGGTATGCTCCAGCACACCGGCGAGCGTCGTCTTCGTGCTGGCGAACTGCTCTCCCGCCTCGGCGCTGACCGCGAGCGAGATCCCATCGCCCGGACGGACCAGGTTGACCGCCGCCAGGCCGATGAAGAGCGCCACAGTGGTCATGATCTCGAAATAGATCAGTGACCGGAGCGCCAGCCGACCCACCCGCTTCAGATCATCACCGTGCCCCGCGATGCCGACGACCAGGCTCCCGAAGAGAAGGGGAACCACGATCGCCTTGATCATCCTCAGGAAGACATTGGACAGCGGCGTGAGGAACGGTATCAGGTCGGTGCTGGTCCACACATTGTGGTCGAGCCAGCCCAGAAGGGCGCCGACCACCGTGGCGATGATGATCCAGCCGGTGAGGGAGATCCGCTTGAGAGTCGAGAGCATCGGGGTTAGCGAGCCCCCGCCAGTGCTCCCATCTTCGCCTCGATCCCCGCGAGCAGCGATGCGTAGGACGCGGCGAAGCTCGCGACGCCCTCGACCTCGAGCGTCTGCGTGATGGTGTCGAGGTCAATGCCGAGTTTCTTGAGTGCGGCGAGCTGGGCCGGAGCGGCACGCTGGCCCGCGGCCATACGCAGCTCGGGCTCGCCGTGATCCCGGTAGGCGGCGAAGGTCGCGGGCGGCAAGGTGTTCACCGTCTGCTCCGCGATCAGCGCTTCGACGTAGTAGATGTCGGGGAGACGCGGATCCTTGGTGCTGGTCGAGGCCCAGAGCGGCCGCTGCACCCGGGCGCCCTTCTCCGCGAGCGCCCTCCAGCGCTTGCCGGCGAAGGTTTCCTGAAAGGCCGAGTACGCGGCACACGCGTTGGCGATCGCGGCGGTCGAGCGGAGCGATTGGGCATTCGACGCGGGATTCTTCTCCAGCAGCGGATCCACCTTGCCGTCGAGCCGGCTCACGAAGAAGCTCGCCACCGATGCGATCCCATCAATCGGAAGATCCTGCGCCGCCCGGCGCTCGAGCCCGGTCATGAACGCGTCCATCACCTCGCGGTAGCGGGCGACCGCGAAGAGCAGCGTGACGTTCACGTTGATGCCCTGGGCCAGACACTCGGTGATCGCGGGCAGGCCTTCCCTGGTGCCCGGAATCTTGATCATCGCGTTTCCCCGCCCGATCCGCTCCCAGAGCCGTTCGGCTTCCGCAATGGTCCCCGCCGTGTCCCGTGCCAAGGTCGGTGAGACCTCGAGCGACACCAGCCCGTCGTGTCCCCGCTGGGCCCGATGCACTGGAGCGAAGACGTCGCACGCGGCGCGCACGTCGCTTACGGCCAGCGCCTCGAACACCTGGGCCGGCGTCTTGCCCTCGGCGCCGAGTACCCGGATATCGCCGTCGTAGACCTCGCTCCCCGCCACCGCCTTCTCGAAGATGGTCGGGTTGGTCGTCATCCCGCGGAGACCATCCTGCTCAATCAGCCGCGCCAGCTCACCCGAACTGATGAGGTCGCGGGTGATGTAGTCGTACCAGGGGCTTTGGCCGAGGCTGTTGAGGATATTGAGAGGATTGGTGCCCATGAGCATCAATGTTTAATGGGAAATCTGAGGGATCAAACGGTTAGACGGCTGGACGGTTGGTTGCGCGACCTAAAGTTGCGGGTAAACACGACCGATCGCCAGCAACCCGATTATCGCCGCCCTAACCGTCCAACCGTCTAGGCCTCCCTACCGACCAAGCAAGCCCTTCACCTCTTCCACCACCCTGTCCGCCGTAAATCCAAATTCCTTAAACAACACCTCCGCCGGAGCCGAGGCACCGAAGTGATCCAACCCGATCGCGACACCCCGGTCTCCCACCCAGCGGCTCCAGCCGAACGTCGCGGCCGCTTCGACTGAGACCCGGGCCGTCACTGACTTGGGGAGTACCGACTCACGATACGTCTCCGGCTGGGCTTCGAACAGCTCCCAGGAGGGTAGCGAAACCAGTCGCACCTTTTTCCCTTCGCTCTGGAGGCGTTCCACGGCGGAGAGGGCGGGGTGCACTTCGCTACCGGTGGCGATCACGATGGCTTCAGGAGTTCCCTTGCAATCGAGCAGCACGTAGCCGCCGCGCCGGGCTCCTTCGGCGGGCGCCAGTTTCGTGCGGTCCAGCACCGCCAGCTTCTGCCGGGTCAGTGCGAGGACAGTGGGCCCATCCTTCTTCTCGATCGCCAATCGCCAGGCCTCGACCGTTTCCGAGGCATCGGCCGGGCGGATCACGGTCATGTTGGGTGTCGCTCGCAGCATGGCGAGATGCTCGACCGGCTGGTGGGTCGGCCCGTCCTCGCCCAACCCGATCGAGTCGTGGGTGCCGATGAAGATCACCGGCAATTGCATCAGCGCCGCGAGACGGAGCGAGGGACGGCAGTAGTCGCTGAAGATGAGGAAGGTGGTGCCGAAGGGGCGGATCCCCCCGTGGGCCGCCATGCCATTGAGGCTCGAAACCATGGCATGCTCGCGAACACCCCAATGGATGTTCCGGCCCACGGCCGTCGCGCTGAAGCTGCCCCCGTTTTTGATCTCGGCCCCGGTACTCTCGGCGAGATCTGCAGATCCACCGATCAGGTTTCCCAGCTTTCCGGCGAGAACATTCAGCGTCTTAGCAGAGGCCTGCCGGGTAGCGACTTTTCCGTCCGCGGGCGTGAAGGTAGGGAGACCGTCGGTCCAGTTCTTCGGCAACCGTCCCGCCTGCCAATCGGTGAACTCCGACGCCAGGTCTGGGAACTCGCGGCGATAGCGATCCCAGAGCGCCTGCCATTCGTCGTACGCCTTGCGACCCTTTTCGAGACAGCGAGCGCGCCACTGCGCCGCTTCGGGTGCCACAACGAACTTCTCCTGCTCGGGCCATCCCAGAATCGCCTTGGTCTTCGCCACCTCTTCCGCGCCGAGGGGAGCACCGTGGGCTGCAGCCGTGTCCCGTTTGGTGGGCGCCGGATCGCCGATGTGAGTCCGCAGGATGATGAGCGAGGGCCGGGCGGTTTCCGCGGCGGCGGTGTCGAGCGCGCGCGCGATGGCGTCGAGATCGTTGCCGTCTCCCACATGCTGCACCTGCCAGCCGTAGGCCTCGAAGCGGAGCCCGACATTTTCGCTAAGGGCGAGACTGGTGGACCCGTCGATCGTGATGTGATTGTCGTCGTAGATCAGCTTGAGATTGCCTAGCCGCAGGTGACCCGCAAGGGATGCAGCTTCGCTGGCGACGCCTTCCATCATGTCGCCATCGCTGACCATCGCCCAGACGCGGTGCTTCACCAGCTCGAAGCCCGGCCGGTTGAAATGATTCGCCAGGAACAGCTCGGCGATCGCCATCCCCACCGAGTTCCCGACGCCCTGACCCAGCGGACCGGTCGTAGTCTCGATCCCGACGGTGTGTCCCCGCTCCGGATGGCCTGGAGTTTTTGAGCCGAATTGCCGGAAGTGGCGGATATCCTCGAGGCTGAGATCGTAGCCCGAGAGATGGAGTAAGCCGTAGATCAGCATCGAAGCGTGCCCGCACGAGAGCACGAAACGATCGCGATCCTCCCACTGGGGATGGGCCGGGTCGAATCGCAGCATCCGGTCCCACAACTGGTAGCCCGCAGGCGCCAGGGCCATCGGCGTGCCGGGATGGCCGGATTGGGCCTGTTCCACCGCGTCCATCGCGAGGACGCGAAGGCTATTGATGGTCCGCCAGGCGGGGTCGGGAGAGGTGGTCAGCTGATCGGTCTCGGGGAGTGTGGCGGGCGCGGTCAGAGCGGTCTCCGGTGGAGGCGCAGAGAAGATAGTAGTGGAAGGCCTTTCAGTCACCCGTCAGAATTGTCCATCCTTGCCTGCCTAAACATTTGACGTTCGTCCCATCAGCCTGCACCTTCTCCGGCCATGCCGGCCAACCGGAACTACGAGATCAAGGAAGTCGCCGAGCTCACGGGCCTGGCTCCCGCCCGGCTCCGGGCCTGGGAGCGGCGCTACAAGGTGGTGAGACCTCGCCGGCTGGCGAATCGCTACCGGGTCTATACCTCGGAACAGGTGGCACTGCTTCGTGCCCTCGCCCGACTGATCGCAGGGGGAGAACGAATCGGTGAACTGATGCAGGAACCGGTCGAGTCTGTGCTGAGCCGGGCGGAAGGCTCGGTTAATGACGGCTCCCCCCTACCGGGTATGCTGGACGCGCTTCGCCATTTCGACCGCGAGCGGCTGGCAGCTCTGTTGGAAGATGAGCATCGGAGCCGGCCGATCGAGAGTTTTGTGCGCGAGGTGGTTCTCCCGCTGGCCGAGTTGATCGGCGATCAATGGGCGCTGGGCAAACTTTCAGTCGCGGTCGAACACCTGGCGAGTGATGTGGTGATCGCGACCCTCAAGCGAGAGCTGGAGCTCGAACGTGGCAGAGGACCGGTTCTGCTCGCGGCCTGCCTTCCGGACGAGCGTCACGAATGGGGTTTGCTCTGTCACCTTGTGCTTCTCGCACGCGCCGGCTGGAGAGTCCGCTACCTCGGCGCGGACCTGCCGCTGCATGACCTGGTGGATGCGTCGTGGACCGTTCATCCCGCCTGTCTCGCGATCAGCGCAGCGGATCCCGCCAACGTCGAAGCGCGGCTCCCCGATCTGCGCCGGCTGCCGAGGCTGGTGACGCCGGGATTGGTCATCGTGATGGGGGGACAGGGCGCCGATGCGTTGGCCTCGCGGCTGCGGCGGTATGGCTTCAGGGTCGGGGATGACGCGGTGCCGCCGGTGACGTAGCCATTGCGACGCGGCGGAGCCGCCGAAGCAATCTCCATACGTGTCGGCGGAGTCAATCTCCCTATGGGTGTCAGGTCACCAATCCTCAGACAGATCGCGCCATCCAGGATTGACCGATTCAATGAGTGCCACTTTGCGAGATCTTGGTCCCGCCTTGATCTGTTTCTCCCTGGCAATTGCCAATCTCGGCGCTGCGAACAACTCGTAGTAGACGAGTTTGTGAGCGTGGTAGCGATAGGTGAATGATGGTTTCGAGCCCTGGCGGTGCTCGAACAACCTGCGCTGGAGGTTGTTGGTCACCCCTGTGTAGAGGACGATATGGTGTGGGTTCGTGAGGATATATACGGCGTAGGTTCGCTCCCTCGAGCACATCCGCGAAAGGTAAGTATCACGGATCAACTCCTATTCAACAGAGCTGGGTGGCCATCGGCGGCAAGGTAGAGGAAGGCTCCGCGGACACCCAGGGGGATTGCTTCGGGGCACTGCGCGCCCCTCGCAATGACTTCGCCGACACTTGAGGGAATTGCTTCGGGCTCTACGGGCCTCGCAATAACCGCCCGCCCGCCCGTTCTCCCCTTCATCCTTCTCTCCGTGTATCTTCTCCCCGAACCCGTCCCACCGCTGTCTGGAGCTGTTACCGTGTCTGACGAACCCGAATACCTGAAAGCGCTTCGCAAGAGTCGCGAACAGCGAAAGCCCGGCGCCGGCGCGGCCGAGGCTTCCAGCACAGGGAAGAACGCGCCCTCTCCGGCCGAGCGTGAGGCCACCCGCTGGGCCCGCGAAGTAGGAGGCCGCGACGTCCGGCTGGGTCCCACGCTTCGAGGGGCCAAGATCGCCATCCTGGTTCAGCCGATCACCCCATTCGGCACTCCCCCAGTGTCCTTGGAGGGGCTGCCCGACCGCGAAGCATTGACCGAGCGGGTGAAGGCGGCACAGGGCGCGGGAGAAAATGTGCTGGGCATCTTCGAGCTGACCACCGGCCGGCCGCTCACCGTTGAGACGGTCGAGGGTAAAGTGAACCTCGTGCCCGGTAAGCCGCGGACGATCATGAAGGCCGAGAGCCCGGAACGGATGATCCGCAAGGCAGCCGCCGAGGCAGCACTGCTGGCCAAGACCCGCAAGCCCGATGAGGGACGAGGCGGGGGTCGCGGGCGTCGGTAGGAGTCACAGGCCTTAAGCCAGTCGGTCCAGCAAAAAGCCGTAAGCCAGAAGCCGTAAGCCATAGGCAAAGCGCCTGTTGCTTAAAGCTTACGGCTTACGGCTTAATGCTTGCGGCTTGGTGCCTCGGTCCTTTCCGAGATTCGTACCACATGAGCACAGGGAAGCGCTTCACCAACCGGACCGTCTTCCTCCTCGTCCTAGCGGCGCTGGTCCTGATTGGTCTGTTCTGGGACGGGAGTCCACTGGGGTCCCTGGTGCTGAGGCAGGCGGTGAAGGCCAAGTTCTCGTCAGTTCGCTCAGTGACTCCGGCGGAACTGGTGAAGTGGAGAGGGGATCCCAACCGGCCGCCGGCGCTCCTGGTTGATGTGAGACCAGAGGCCGAGTTCACGATGAGCCACTTAGACGGGGCGGTCTGGATCGATCCCGCGGCACCCGATCTGTCCGTCATCGCGAACGTTCCCAAGGACAATCCGATAGTGGTCTACGACGCTGCGGGAACCATAGGTGCCGCGATGGCGCAGGCACTCCAGGGGGCGGGATATACCCGGGTCTCGTACTTGGAAGGAGGCGCCTTCGCCTGGGCTAACAGCGGCCAACGACTGGTGGATGCCGGGGGTCCGGCAAAGGTGGTCTACCCGATCAACTGGAAGTGGGGACGGCTGCTCAAGTCCCGCTACCATCCTTGAGGTCTGGCCGGGCTCTTGCTCAGTACACCCAAGTGTGCGGGCCGGCTAACCCTGTTGTCCCAGCGGGGTTGCGGGTCCGGGGAGAGGGCGAAGCCGCGGGGAAATGGGGGCCGGGACCTCGGCAGGATACCGTTTCGGGGCCCGACTCGTTACATTAAGTCCGTTCCTGCGACCACTTTAGGTCGCCTGATCATAACCTGAACAGAAAAAGTTGAAAAAGTTTTGACGGATCTCCACCACGTGCCAAGTAACTCCCGCAGACGTTCCTCTTCGAATTCGCATCGTCCGGCTCGCAATCTTGGCCGTCGCTCCATGGATAGCCACCGTCAGTGGCTTATCCAGCAGTACGGATCGATCTGTGCCTATTGCGGCAGTGAAATCGCCGAAGACAGAACTACCCTCGACCACGTCTACCCCCGTAGAGGCCAGACAGCGTACGACCGGCCCGACAACCTGGTCCTCGCCTGCCGCCCCTGCAACGCGGCCAAAGCCGACGTCCCCTTCATCTCCTTCATCGCGCAGCGCCGTTCCCGCGGAGTCTTCCTGCTCCACTACGGCGACCATCTGTCTGACTTGGTGAAGGACATGATCCGCCAGGCCAGCGAACGCGCATTTCTGCCCTCGAACCGGCCCCGGTTTGTGGAGCACACGAACGGGAATGGGAACGGAGCGAAGGGGGCAGTCGCCAGTTAAAAGGACTGAGGACTGAGGGAGTTCGAAGGCGAAAGAAAATGAGGACTGCGTGTGGACGCCGAGCGCCCGACTCAGTCCTCACCGCTTTGTACCCTTCCCGCTCAGTCCTCAGTCCTTGCACCTCGTAACTCTGGCATCACCCCAGCGCTTCCTCCACAATCCGCTTCTGCTCCGCCGCGTGCGCCGCAGGGTAACCCTCGGCGGGACTCGCCCGTTCCGGACGACCCACGTAACGGAGCGGGATTCCGGGCTTGAGAGCGTGCCGTACCCGCTGCTCCAGGAAATGCCATGCACCCATGTTCCGCGGCTCTTCCTGAACCCAGGTGACTTCGCGGACTGACGGGTACTGGGCCAGCAGCGCCGTCAGTTCCGGGGCGGGGAAGGTGTAAAGCTGCTCGACCCGCGCCACTGCCACGTGGCTCCGATCCTTCTTGGCCGCTTCCGCCATGATGTCGTAGTAGACCTTCCCGGAGCAGAGCACAAGCTTCTCGACCTGATCGCGGTGCTGGGCCGCCACTGGATCATCCAGAATCGCCTGGAATGTTCCGCTGGTCAGGTCTTCGAGCCGAGACGAAGCCTGCGGCAAGCGTAGCAGACTCTTCGGTGTCATGATGATGAGCGGACGCTGTCGAGACCGACGAGCCTGCCGGCGCAGCAGATGGAAGTACTGCGCCGGCGTTGTAGGATTGGCGACCCTGATATTCCCTTCCGCTGCGAGCTGGAGGAACCGCTCCAGCCGGGCGCTGGAGTGCTCAGGGCCCTGGCCCTCATATCCATGGGGCAGCAACAGGGTCAGCCGAGTGGTGAGCCCCCACTTCGAGAGACCTGAGACGATGAACTGGTCCAGGATGACCTGGGCCGCGTTCACAAAGTCTCCGAATTGCGCCTCCCAGAGTACCAGCGTCTCGGGCGCGGCGGCGCTGTAACCGTACTCGAATCCCAGCGGAGCCAATTCCGAGAGCGGGCTGTTGTGAAGCTCGATCGTGGCCAGGGCGCCGGGCAGGTGTGCGATCGGCGCGTACGACACGTCGTGCTCCGCGTCATGCAGTACCAGGTGACGCTGGCTGAAAGTGCCCCGCTCGGTATCCTGACCCGTTAGACGGACCGGTATTCCCTCGACAAGCAACGTGGAAAGCGCCAGCGCCTCGGCGTGGGCCCAATCGATTCCGCCCTCGGCGCCCAGCACGGCTCGGCGGCGCTCCAGTTGCTTCTTGAGCTTCGTATTCACCGCGAAGTCCGCGGGCCAGGTCAACAGCTGTTCGTTGATCGCCGTCAGCAACTCCGCCGGTACCGCGGTCTCGACCTCCATGCCGCTGGAGCGCTCCGCCGGCGCCGCCTCGGCAGGAACCGCCTTGCCCATCCCCGCTTTGAAATTCTGTTGCACGTCTACCAGCCGCTGGTAGGCAGCTTCGGCCGCGCTCTTCGCGGCGTCGCCCGAAACCACTCCGCGCTCCGCCAGGCTCGCCGCGTAGATCTCCCGCACCGTCGGCAGCGCGCGAATCCGCTCGTACATCTGGGGCTGGGTGTAGTTCGGCTCGTCGCCTTCGTTATGCCCATGCCGGCGGTAGCCTACCAGATCGATTAGCACGTCCTCGCGGAACTTCTCCCGGTAGGCCATCGCCAGCCGGACCGCGGCGACGCAGGCTTCCGGATCGTCGGCGTTCACGTGGATGATCGGCACGTCGAACCCCTTGGCGAGGTCGCTGGCGTGCCGGGTCGAGCGCGCGTCAACCATGTCGGTGGTGAATCCGACCTGGTTGTTGGTGATCAGGTGGATCGTTCCACCGGTGCGGTACCCGGCTAGCGCACCCAGGTT
>Ga0068864_100002158_pt1 | contig 16265 bp, 18 predicted proteins | sample KBSSwiS72_FD_66586 | JGI IMG/M metagenome (GOLD analysis project Ga0068864, IMG submission 66586) | Switchgrass rhizosphere microbial communities from Kellogg Biological Station, Michigan, USA - KBS Switchgrass S7-2 | ecosystem: Host-associated > Plants > Roots > Rhizosphere > Soil ... | reverse complement strand
CGCGTGGGTCGAGTTCTGGGCCAAGGTCTTCGGCATCCCGTTGCCGCCGACGCCGACCCCGACGCCGACTCCGACCGCCACGCCCAAGCCGACGACACCCCCGCCCCCGCCGCCGACCACCACGACCACGCGGCCGGCCCCGGTTCCCACGACGACAGCCCCGACCACCACGTCGCCGGCGGGTGGCTCCGGCGGAGGCTCAGGTGGCGGCAGCGGTGGCCAGGCCCCGCCGCCCACGACGACCAAGGGCGGCGCGCCCGCCGACACCTGCGCACCGGCGTCCGGCGGAGCTGGTGCGCCCGCGGCCGCGCCGCAGGCGGCCGCGCCCGCCGGGCAGCCCAACGTGTCCAGCACCCCGGCCACCCTCACCGCGGCCACCCAGGTCCTCAATGGCTTCAGCTTCGTCGGCGTGACGTCGCTGCCCACGGCCGACGGCGGGTCGATCCGGGTGCTCCAGTTCTCGGCCTCTCGGGCCACCAGCGTCAACTTCGCGCTCACGAGCGCGGCGGGCGGCCGGCACTCGCTGTCCATCAACAGCGACCCACTGGTCGTCAGCGGAACCGTGAGCCTGTTCGCGAGTCGTTTCCAGGGCACGCTTCTCGGCATTCCGCTGACCTTTACCCCGGACCTCCCGCCGCCGCTGACGCTGCCCGACATGACGTTCACCGACGTGACCATCGAGCTGGTCTTCCTTGACACCACTTCGTTGGAGGCACCGACTCTCGCCCAGACATCGAAGTGATCTGTCCGATGTGGACGCCCGTCGGCATTGGCCGCGGTTATGGAAGGACTGTTGCGTAGACAACAAGGACAGAGCTTGACATCAATTCCCGGGTAATGGGGTCGTCACCGGGGTACGGGAGGATTTCCGGGACCTCGACGGTCTCGTTGCCATTCCCCCGACGTCGTGAGTTACTGTTTCTACACTCAGGCTCAGGAGCTGTGAAGGGGAACTGCGTTGGCTAGGGAAACAATCACCAAGCTCATCGACGACATTGACGGCAGTGTCGCGACCGAGACGGTGGCGTTTGGGCTCGATGGTTACCAGTACCAGATCGATTTGTCAGCGAAGAACGCGAAAAAGCTGCGATCGGAGCTCGCGCCATACCTCGAGAGTGGTCACCGCGTGACCGGCCGTGCAACCGCCGCTCGTGGCGGTCGCCGGGGTCGGGCAACGACGGGCGACAAAGACCAGAACAAGGCCATCCGCGAATGGGCGATGCGCAAGGGCATGGACGTCGCCCTGCGCGGCCGCATCCGCCAGGACATCATCGACGAGTACCACAAGAGCGCCGGCCGCTAGGTCGAATCCGGAATCACCCGGGTCTGGTCGGAGTGCACTGAGTCGCATAACGCGGACAGTGGCCGTCCAGTTGCGGCGTGTTCTGAGCCTCGGTGGCGTATGAGCCGTAGCTGTTCGGCGCCCCCGGAAGGTACCGGTCGACCCAGTTCGACCCGGCCGACGCGAACAGAAAGACCAACGGGATCAGGGCCAGTCCGACTGGGATCCCGGCGGGCGCGAAACGCCCGACAACGTCTGTGCCCGGGCCAGTCGCGACGCGACGGGTCCGGGCCAGAACGGCCTCGACGGCGTACTTGACCGCGAATCCCGCCAGGATCAGCGTGCAGTAGAGCAGAACCATCGTGGTCCGCGGATATAGCCGCACGGTGCCGGTCGCGTAAGCCTGCCCGGCCAGATACATGCGCAGGAACCACGCGCTCGCCGCGAACAGCCCGACCACCACGACCGGGGTGCGCCGCCAGCCCAGCCACAGCGCCGCGCCGAGCCCTACCGCGAGCGCGATGGTGAACAGCCCCACCCCGGCCCACTCGGCCGGCGGCGGCCACAGCGACGCCACGATGGCGCCGGGCCGGTCGTTGCGCCACATTCCGAAGTACGCGGGGTCGGTGTCCGTGTCGAAGTAGAAGTAGGGGTCGTTGATCCCACCGGACGGGTCGACCAGTCCCCGCACGTACCGCCAGGTCAGGGCGAGGAACACCGCGACCGCCGACCCGCTGAGCAGCACGACCCGCCCGGCGGCGCGCCGCCACGGCGCCAGCACGACGAACGCCACCAGCACGCCGAGCGCTCCCCACACGAACCACCCGGAGTAGAGCAGGAACAATACGCCCAGCGCGGCTCCGTAGCGCACGCCGCACCAGGCCACGCCGGCCAGGCTCGCCGTGTCGGCCCGGCGGATCCGGCGCAGCAGCGCGATCAGGACCGGCATCAGCACAACCAGGGTCACCTGGGTGTACGGCTTGACCGGCTCGATGAACGGGAACGCCGCGACCAGCCCGATGCCCAGCGCCCAGCCGGGCCGCAGCACGAGGCGCCAGGCCAGATACGCCGCCGGCCCGAACAGCGCCGTGCCGACCAGCTGCACCGGCTTCACCACGTACACGGGAGGTTGGCCGCTCCAGGACGACAGGATCCGCAGCAGGTCGAGGTAGAGCGGCGGGTAGTAGTTCGGGACCGGTTGGTGGGCCGCCATCTTGTTGACCCAGTAGAGGATCCACCCGTAGTCGCCGTCGGCGACCCACAGCCCGTACCGGGTGCCGCGCAGGGCCACCGCGATGCCGCCGCCGACCAGACCGGTGGCGAGGCCGGCCACGGCCGCGCAGCCGATGGCGACCAGCACGTGCCGGTGCCGGCCGCGCAGCAGTCGCTGGGCCACGACCAGACCGACGACCAGCACCAGGACGCACAGCGCCAACCGGAACTGCAGCTGGGCCAGACCGCTGACCTGGCCCCGGCGGATCATCGGGTTCACGTCGATGGTGAGGCTCCAGGCCAGGAAGCCGATCGCCAGGCCGATCGCGATCACCGCCTCGGCCAGCACGAGCACGGCGGTCCGGCCGGCTGACGGTCGGCCCGCGGTGCCCATCGAGCGCCGGGACGAGCCGAAGGCGCGCCGCCACCAACCGGCCCACGCCGGCCCGCGACCCTTCGCGCGCGCCGCCGGCGCCTTCGCCTGGGCCGCCGGCAACGCCGGTCCGGCGTCCATCGTCACCATCGTGACGTTAGCCGGCGCTTGCTCCCGAATGTGGCCATTTGGCCGTTCCCCGGAGCGGTTCGGCACAATGGACCACGTGCCTCGCGACCCCGCCGCCTTCGTCGCCGCTCACGTGCACGCGCACCCGGTCGCGTTGGTGCCCGAACTCGTGCTGCACCAGGCCGACGACCCGATCGGGCTGTGGGAGCTGGGCGAGGGGGAGTACCGCTCGGAGCAGCCGCCGCCGTTCTGGGCGTTCGCCTGGGCCGGCGGTCAGGCTCTGGCCCGGTACGTGCTGGAGCACCCCGACCTCGTCGCCGGTCGCCGCGTGCTCGACCTCGCCTCCGGATCCGGACTGGTCGCCATCGCCGCGGCCAAGGCGGGCGCGGCCAGCGTGCGGGCGGTCGACATCGACCCGCTCGCCATCGCCGCGATCGAGCTGAACGCGGCGGCCAACGGCGTCACCGTCATCACCGAGCTTGGCGACATCCTCGACGCCGACCGGGGCGACGCCGACGTGGTGCTCGCCGGCGACGTGTTCTACAGCGCGGCGATGGCGATCCGCGTGTACGCGTTCCTGCGGCGCGCGGTCCGCGACGGCGCGCGGGCGCTCGTCGGTGACCCGGACCGCGCGTTCCTGCCGCGCGACCGGCTCCGGCTACTGGCCACTATGGACGTTCCCGTGCCGCACGCGCTGGAGAGCACGCACGTCAAGCCAACCTCCATCTGGGAGGTGCCACCGCCGGCCACCCGTACCGCTGACTGACCAGACGGTCAGCGAAGGGCCGCGCGGGTCCGGCGCGGGCGCAGGCGCCACGTGCGCGGCGCCGCGGCGAGCGACGGCAGGACGTACCCCCACAGATCGGCCACCCGGTCGTGCAGGTCCTCCCGCCCGGTCAGCACATCGGAGACGAGCTGGATACCGGCGAAGGACCCGACCAGAAACCGGGCCGCGTCGTCGGGGGAGACGCCGCGCGACAGCTCACCGCTGCGTTTGGCCTCGGCCAGCAGGTCGCGGGCGACCTGTATCCACGACCGGTACGCGTCCTGGGTCGGCGCGGTGAACGAGGCGTGCTCGATCACCAGCCGGACCCCGGCCCGTACCCGTATGTCGGTGGTCAGGTCGGACGCCATGCCGAACGTGAGGTTGATGAGCGCCTGCAGCCCTTTCGTCCCGACCTCGAGATGCCTCTCGATGTTTTCGAACTGAGCCCGGACGAGTTCCTGGGCCAGTTCCTCCTTGGACGAGAAGTGAAAGTAGAGCGCGCCCCGGGTCACCCCGGCCTGTTCCAGGATCAGGCTCAGGCCTGCTCCCTGATAGCCGTACTGGTCGAAGGCCGCCGCCGCCGCGTCGATGATGGCGGACCGCGTCTTCTCGGATTGTTCCTGTCTCGACACCTTTGTGAGCCCCCAAAGATGAGACAACCAATGGGCAGATTAGAGCAGACGCTCCGCTTTCCGAGGGCCGCACCATGCCCGTGGTTCGCGGAGTGGATGCCCCGACGGCAGACGATCGCGCCGCGGTGGCGTAACGTTCGCGGTGAGTACGCGGGAGCTCGGACAGACCGGGCTGAGAGGGCGGCTATGGGTGCCGTCGACCGCTGGAACCTGACCGGGTAATGCCGGCGTAGGGAGATCGCATGACCACGTCCACGTCCCCATCGTCACCATCTCCGTCTCCGTCGTCGCCCGCGCTGGCGGTGGTGGTACCCGGCGGAGAGGCTCCGCTCACCTTGAGCGAGCCACCCAACCAAAGCTTGGGCTTCCGCGACACCCTCGGCCTGTGGGGGAACCTGGGCATCAGCCTGCTGTTGCCGGTCGCCGCGGTCTTCGTGTTCCTCCCCGGCCGTCCGCTCTGGCTCACTCTAGTCGCGATCATTGTGGGTGCAACGATTGGATCCGTTCTGCTCGGATTCGGCGCGGCCGCCGGTGCCCGCGAGGGCGTGCCGGCCATGGTGCTGCTGCGCGGACTGCTCGGCCGTCGGGTCTCCTACCTACCGACGGTGTTCAATCTGGTGCAGTGCGTCGGCTGGGCCACGTTTGAAATCTTCATCATCGCCGATGCGGCGTCGCGCTCGTTGCACACGCCCCGCTGGCCGTTCGTCCTCATCGCCGGCGCCCTCGCGACCCTGATGGCGGTCCGGCCGTTGGGCGCGGTGCGGGTGCTCGCCCGGTTCGCGGTGTGGCTGTCGCTGGCCGCCGTCGCCTACCTGTTCTGGCGCGTGCTGCACCAGCCGCTGCGGCCGCCGCCCGGCACTGGCGCCGCCTCGTTCTGGACCGCGGTCGACGTGGTCATCGCGCTGCCGGTGTCCTGGTTCCCGCTCGCCGCCGACTACACCCGGCACGTGCGCGGCGGTCGAACGGCGTTTGCCGGCACAACGACCGGGTACGGTGCGGCCACTGTCGCGTTCTTCACGTTGGGCGTGCTCGCCCTCTACGCGTACGGCCAGTCCGGGATGGACGTGATCGGCGCCCTGCTCGCCGTGCCCTACGGGGTGCTGGCCCTAGTGGTGCTGCTCGTGCTGGAGCTGGACGAGGCGTTCGCCAACGTCTACTCCACCGCGATCTCCGCCCAGAACATGCTGGCCCGGGTCGACCGGCGGCTGCTCGCCCTCATCGTCGGCGTCGGCAGCACGCTGCTCGCGCTCGTCATCGACATCACCGCGTACGAGGCGTTCCTGTTCCTCATCGGCGCGGTGTTCGTGCCGCTGGTCGGGGTGTTCGTGGTCGCGTACTTCCTGATGCCGCGCGGCCGGTGGGACTCCTCCGACACCGCGCCATCGCGGCCCTGGCTGCTGCTGCCGTGGGCGGCCGGCTTCGTCGCGTACCAACTGACCCTGCCGACCTACTTCTCGGGTCTCGGTTCGGGGTGGACCTCGTGGTGGACCGCGCTCCAGCAGCGCCTCCACATCGACCCGGCCAACGGCTGGTCGGCGTCGCTGGTCAGCCTGGCGGTGGCGATGGTGCTGACGGCGCTGGTGCTGCTCCCGTCGCGGTCCCGCCGGGCGGTGGCGTCGTGAATGTCGGTCGGCTGCACGTGCTTACCGACGCCGCCCTCGGCACGGCCGCGATGAGCTCGGTGCAGGCCGCCATCGGGGCCGGCGCGCCGGTCGTGCAGGTGCGCGGCAAGGGGGTGACCGACCGGGAGCTGTACGAGTTCACGCGTGCGGTGCTGGACCAGTGCGTGGGCACCGCGACCCGGTGCGTCGTCAACGACCGGATCGACATCGCCCTCGCCGCCGGCGCCCACGGCACCCACCTCGGCGCCGACGACCTCCCGGTCTCCGTGGCGCGGCGGCTGGCCGGGCCCGGCCACATGCTCGGCGGCACAGCCCGCGACCCGGATACGGCCGCGATCCTGGTCGCGGCGGGCGCGGACTACCTCGGCGTGGGTCCGGCGTTCGCCACCACCACCAAGTCCGGGCTGCCGGACCCGATCGGCCCGGCCGGCGTCGGCGCCGTCGCGCGGGCCGTGCCGGTACCGGTGATCGCGATCGGGGGCGTCACCGCGGATCGGGTGCCCGCTCTGCTCGCCGAGGGGGCGTACGGGGTGGCCGTGGTCGGGGCGGTGTCCGAGGCGCCCGATCCCGCCGCGGCGACCCGGTCGTTGCTGGAGGCACTCTCATGACGCCCGCATCCCGGCGCGGGGGCCGCATGTCGGTTGCCATCGCCGGCGGCGGGCTGATCGGCCTCGTCGTGGCCTGGCGGGCCGCGCAGCGCGGCTTCGAGGTCACCGTGGTCGACGACGCGCCCGGCACCGGCGCGTCCCTCGCGGCGGCCGGCATGCTCGCCCCGGTCACCGAGGCGTCGTACGGCGAGGAGGCGCTGCTGGCGCTCAGCCGCGAGTCGCTGGCCCGGTACCCGGCGTTCGCGGCCGAGCTGCTGGAGTCGACCGGACTGGACGTGGGGCTGCGCACGACCGGGACCGTCGCGGTCGGGTTCGACACCGACGACATGCGAGCCCTCGACGCGATGCACGCGTTCCAGTTGGAGCTCGGGCTCGAGGCGCACCGCCTGAACGCCCGCGCCGTCCGCGACCTCGAGCCGGGGCTCTCGCCGCGGGTGCGGGGCGGGGTGCACGTACCGGGAGACTTCTCTGTGGACGGTCGCGCCCTGCACGCGGCGCTGCTGTCCGCGTTGTCGTCACTCGGCGTCACCCTCGTGCGCGACCGCGTCTCCTCGGTGCTGGTGCGCGACGGCCGCGCGGCCGGGCTCTCGCTGGGGTCCGGGTCGTCGACACCCGCCGACTCCGTCGTCCTCGCGCTGGGCGCGTGGGCCGCGTCGCTGCCCGGGGCCCCGCCCGTCCCGGTCCGTCCGGTCAAGGGGCAGATCCTTCGGCTGCGCGGCGCGGCCGGGCTGGTGGACCGTACGGTCCGGGCCCTGGTCCGCAACCGGTACGTGTACCTGGTGCCCTATGACAAGGACGGCCTGATCGTGGGGGCCACTGTGGAGGATCGTGGGTTCGACTCCACCGTGACCGCCGGCGCCGTGCACGACCTGCTGCGTGACGCCATCGAGGTGGTGCCGGGGGTGACGGAGCTGGAACTGGTCGAGACCCTCGCCCGCTGGCGCCCCGGCACCCCGGACAACGCACCGCTGCTCGGCCCGTGCGAGCTGCCCGGGCTGGTGCTCGCGACCGGTCACTACCGCAACGGCGTGCTGCTGGCTCCGGTGACCGGGGACGCCATCGCCGAGCTGCTCGACACCGGGTCGCTGCCGTCCGCGGCGGCACCGTTTAGCGTGGACCGTTTCGTCGACGGCTCCCACCTGGATGTCCACAGTGGAGGGATTGCGCCATGAAGGTGACCGTGAACGGGGTCCCCGACGAGGTGGACGACGAGCTGACGGTGGCGCAGCTCGTGGCCGTCCGGGCCGACGATCGCCGCCGGGTCGCCGTCGCGCGCAACGGCGAGGTCGTGCCGCGCAGCGCGTGGGAGGCGACGCGCCTGCGGGACGGCGACGCGGTCGAGGTGTTGGCAGCGGTGGCGGGAGGCTGACATGGATGATCTGGTGATCGCGGACGAGAAGTTCTCCTCCCGACTGCTGCTCGGCACGGGTGGCGTGCCCAGCCTGGAGGTGCTGGAGCGGGCGATCGTCGCGTCGGGCACCCAGCTCGTCACGGTCGCGCTGCGCCGGGTCGAGGCGTCCACGACCGGTTCGCTGCTCGAGGTGCTGGACCGGTGCGGGGTGCGGCTGCTGCCCAACACGGCCGGCTGCCGGACCGCGCGCGAGGCGGTGCTCACCGCGCACCTGGCCCGGGAGGCGTTCGACACCCACTGGGTCAAGCTCGAGGTGATCGGCGACGAGGACACGCTGCTGCCCGACCCGGTCGAGCTGCTCGACGCGGCCGACACGCTGGTCACCGAGGGCTTCACCGTCCTGCCGTACACCAACGACGACCCGATCGTCGCCCGTCGGCTGGCCGACCTCGGCTGCGCCGCGGTGATGCCGCTGGGCTCGCCGATCGGCAGCGGGCTGGGCATCCGCAACCCGCACAACATCGCCCTGATCCGCGAGTCAGTCACCGTGCCGGTCGTCCTGGACGCCGGCATCGGTACCGCCTCCGATGCGGCGTTGGCGATGGAGCTGGGCTGCGACGCGGTCCTGCTCGCCACCTCGGTCACCCGGGCCCGCGATCCGGAGCGGATGGCGACGGCGATGCGGTACGCGGTGGAGGCCGGCTTCCAGGCCAGCCGGGCCGGGCGCATCCCGCGCCGCTGGTACGCCGAGGCGTCCACCCCGATGCACGGGCTGCCCGACCTGTGATCCTGCCGCGGCTGCTCGTGCTGACCGACCGCACCCAGTGCCACTCCGTGACGGCCGCGGTCTCCACCGCGGTCGCGCACGGCGCGCGGGCCGTGGTGCTGCGGGAGAAGGACCTGCCGCCGGACGAGCGGGCCGCGCTCGCCGACGCGCTGCGCGACCTGCTCGACCCGGTCGACGGCCTGCTCATCCTCGCCGGCCGGCCGGACCTGGCCGGGAAGTCCCTTGTGGACGGTGTGCACCTGGCCGCCGGCGATCCCGTCCCCGCGGTGCGGCCGCCGATCCTGGGGCGGTCGTGCCACGACGCGGCCGAGCTGGCCCACGCCACTGGCGAGGGGTGCGACTACGTCACGCTGTCGCCGGTGTTCCCGAGTCCGTCCAAGCCGGGGTACGGGCCACCGCTCGGACCGTCCGGCCTCGCCGGTCTCCGCTCCTCGTCGGGGCCCGCGGTCTACGCGCTGGGCGGCGTCACGCCGGGGCGGGTCGCGGCCTGCCGGTCGGCCGGGGCCTACGGCGTCGCCGTCATGGGATCGGTCATGCGCGAACCGCGTCTCGTCGCCGACTTCCTGTCCGCGCTGGAGTCCACATCGGAGGATGCATGAACCCGCCCGTCGCCCTCACCATCGCCGGCTCGGACTCCGGCGGCGGCGCCGGCATCCAGGCCGACCTCAAGTCGTTCGCGGCCAACGGGGTCTTCGGCACCAGCGCGATCACGGCGCTCACCGCACAGAACACCCGTGGCGTGCTCGGCGTGCACCCGGTCCCGGCCGCGTTCGTGGTCGCCCAGATCGAGGCGGTGCTGGCCGATCTGCCGGTCGCGGCGGTGAAGACCGGCATGCTGGCGACGGCCGAGACGGTACGCGCCGTCGCCGAGCTGGCCGCGGCTGGCCGCCTGCCGAAGCTCGTGGTGGACCCGGTGATGGTCTCCTCCAGCGGCGACCGGTTGCTGGAGCCGGCCGCCGAGCGCCTGTACGTCGAGGCCCTGCTGCCGCACGCCACGGTCCTGACGCCCAACCTGCGGGAGGCTCAGGTCCTGCTCGACACCACCATCCGTACCCTGGCGGACCAGCACGAGGCGGCCCGCGCGCTCGGCGCGCTCGGCCCGTCCGTTGTGGTGGTGAAGGGCGGCCACGCCGTGGAGGACACCGGCGACGACGCGGTGGACGTGGTCTTCGACGGCACCGGGACGCGCGAGCTGCGGGCGGCGCGCATCGACACCCCGAACAACCACGGCACCGGGTGCAGCTTCGCCTCGGCCACCGCGGCCGGGCTGGCCCGCGGGCTCGACGTACCGGACGCGATCGAGGCCGCGAAGGCGTACGTCTTCCGGGCCGTCACGGGCGGCGCGCAGTGGCGGCTCGGCGGCGGTCACGGCCCGCTGGACCACTTCGGCTGGTCCACGTTCTGACCCGTCCCGGAGATGGGCACAACTGCGCATGTGTGGTGGCCCGGGAGCGCTCCCAGTGGTGCGACATCTGCGCAGTTGCGTGGATCTTGAACCAGGGCGTGTCCGCTAGTGGACTTTTGTTTCCTTCAGACCTTTAACGGTATTTCGCGGTGTTAAATCCGGTTGGGGAGGGCGACGCGATCAGGGGAGTCCCGCATGTTGCCTGTTTCTGCCCCACCCTCGGCCGGTGCTGGGCGGGACGCGTCGACCACGATCGCGCGACGAACCTCGGCCGCCGCGCCGGCGCCCCGACATGAACAGTTCCCAGCGCCGCCCGACCGTCCGACGCGCCGGGTGGCCGATCCGCGCCCGGCCCTGGTCCTGGCCGTCGACGTGCTCGCCGCACCGGTGGCGGTCGAGATCTGCGGCGGCGGACCGGGCGGTTCGGTGCAGGACCGCTACGACCTGTGGCAGACCGCACTGTCGATCTGGCGCGACCATCCGGTCACCGGCGTCGGACTCAAGCAGTTCGCCGCCTTCCGCGACTCGCGCGCCCCGCTGGGCCTGTCGTCCGACAGTGACGTGGCCGACCCGTCGCTGAGCTTCCGCCGCGAGCCGCTGCTCTCGCCGCACAACATGTACCTGCTGGTGCTGAGCGAGCAGGGCATCGTCGGCGCGTTCGGGTTCCTTGCGTTATTCGGCACCGTGGGGATCCGGGCCGTTCGACGGACCCGTGCGGAACACCCTGAGGATGGCGCCGTGGCGGTCGGCCTGGTCGTCTGGACCGCGGTCAACTTCGTGTCGGGCGACATCGGCGGACCGACGACTGTGCTGATGTCAGTCCTGTTCGGACTGTCGGCCAGCGTGGCCCTGCGAGCCCCGTCGCGCGTGAACACCGCAACGAACGCGAACCTACTGGTGGGGGTGTCGTGACCGTCCACAATGCCACGATCGTGCGGGCCGCGGCCATCACCGCCGCCCTGACCGCGGTCGGATCCTTCCTCGGCCTGATCCGCGATCTGCTGCTGGCCCGGTGGTTCGGCGCGACCGGGGACACCGACGCCTTCCTGGTCGCGTGGACCGTGCCGGAGACCGCCTCGCCGCTGCTGATCGAGGGCGCGATGGCGCTGGTCATGATCCCGATCTTCGTGCGGGCGACGGCCAACGGGGCGAGCCTGTCCGGGGTCATCCGCACGACGCTGCCGCGGCTGGCCGCACCGCTGATCCTGTTGAGCGCCGCCGTCATGGTCGCGGCGCCATGGCTCGTCCACCTCCTCGCTCCCGGCATCGCCGAGCCCGCCCTCGCCGTGCGCTGCACGCGCGTCGCGGCCGTGACCGTGCTCGCGTTCGGTATCGCCGGGTACCTCGGCGCGGCCTTGCGCTCGGTGAACGTCTTCGGCCCGCCGGCCGCCATCTACGCCGCGTACAACATCGGGATCCTGGTCACGATGGCGGCGCTGCACCGTCCGCTGGGCGTCTTCAGCGCGGCGATCGGGTTGGCCGTCGGCGCCGCCCTGATGGTCGCGGTTCAGGTGCCGAGCCTGCGCCGGCATCTGGCCTCGGCGACGTCGGCCGCGGCGGTCGCGGCGCCGGTCGCGCTGGGCGCGTTCGTCCCGGTGGCGGTGTTCACGATCGCGCGGCAGGGCCAGGTCTTCGTCGAACGGTTCCTCGGGTCGGAACTGGGCGCCGGCACCATCTCGCATCTCAACTACGCGCAGAAGGTCGCCCAGGTACCGATGGTGCTCTCGGTCATGGTGGCGACGGTGACGTTCCCGATGCTGGCCCGCAGCGCGGTCGCCGGGGACACCGCGGCGGCCCGCGAGCGGACCGCGTGGGACCTGCGCGTTGTCGCCGCCATCGTGCTCGCCTCCTCGGCGTACCTGGTGGCGTTCGCGCCGACCGTCGTGTCGGCGTTGTTCCAGCACGGCCTGTTCACCCCGGCCGACACCGCCGCGACGGCCGCCATCATCCGGGTCTACACGCTCGGCCTGCTCGGCCAGGCGTTCGTCGTCACGCTCACCCGGGTGTTCTTCTCGGCTGGCCGACCCAACTGGTTCCCGGCCCTGGCGATGGCGGTCGGGCTCGCCGCCACGGCCGGGCTGAGCGTGCTGCTGGCGCCGGTCTGGCACGCGATGGGCATCGCGGCCGGCAACGCGGCCGGGATCACCGTCACCGCCGCGCTGCTGCTGCGCGGCGCGCCGCTCGAGCAGCGGCGGTACTCCATCGGCCGCCCGGTGATCGCGATGGTGATCGCGGCCGCCCTCGCCACCGGAGTCGGCCTGGCCGCCTCACCGACGTTGAACGCGGCGCTGCCGCCGCTGCTCGCGGCGTCGGTTGGAGCCGTCGTCGTCGGGCTCGCCTTCGTGGCGGCGTCCACATTGGCTGGTGCCGACGAGCCGGCCCACATCATGCGCGCCGCGCTGCGGCGCCGCCCCCGTACCGGATTGGAGAGACCCGGCAATGCTGTCTGAACCGACCGCAACGGCCGTCCCGACCGCGCTGTCGGGCCGGGTGCCGTTCGCGCTCATGTACCACTCCATCACGACGTACCACTCCGACCCGCACGGGGTCACGGTCACGCCCGACCGGTTCGCCCGGCAGATGGCCTGGCTGCGCTGGTGTGGGCTGCGCGGCGTGTCGATGCGTGCGCTGCTCGCCGCCACCGCGGCCGGCCGGGGCGCCCGCCTGGTCGGGCTCACCTTCGACGACGGGTACGCCGATTTCGTCACCGACGCGCTGCCGGTGCTGCGGCGCTACGGCTTCGGCGCGACGGTGTTCGCGCTCGCCGGCAAACTCGGCGGCCGCAACGACTGGGACAGCGACGGCCCGGTGAAGTTCCTGCTCGGTGCGGAGCAGCTGCGCGAGATCGCCGCGGCCGGCATCGAGGTCGGCTCGCACGGCCTGGGTCACCGGCGCCTGGGCGAGGCCACCGATACGGTGCTGTGGCTGGAACTGGCGCAGAGCCGGGCGATTCTCGAAACCGTGCTGGGTCATCCGGTCGACGGCTTCTGTTATCCGTACGGGGATCTGAGCGAGGCCACCATGACCGCGGTCGCCGGACACGGCTACGGGTATGCGGTGGCGACCCGTCCCACCGGGCAGCGGGACCGGTACGCCCTGCCGCGTATCTACGTGGGACAGGCCGACACCGGACCGAGACTGTTGGCCAAGCTGGTCCGGCACCGTCTCGTCTGGTTGGCGCGCCGATGAGAGTGCTGCACGTCATCACCGGCCTGAACGCCGGCGGCGCCGAGCATCAGCTGCGGCTGCTGCTGCGCCACCAGCTGTCCGACGCCGAGGTGGTCACGCTGACCGACCCCGGCGTGGTGGCCGGACTGATCCGGGCCGACGGCCACCCAGTGTACGAGCTGGAGATGGGCGGCGACACGGACCTGTCCGCGCTGCCGCGCCTGGTCCAGATCATCCACAAGGGACGGTACGACGTCGTGCACACGCACCTGTACCGGGCCTGCGTGTACGGGCGGGTGGCGGCCCGGCTGGCCGGCGTACCGGTGGTCGTGGCGACTGAGCACTCGCTGGGCGAGGAGCGCATCGAGGGACGCCGGTTGGGCGCGCGTCACCGGCGACCCTCCGGTGTTGCCGGTACCCGCACGAGGACAGCGCGACGACGCCGAATCCACCTGGTAGGCCCGCGATGACCCTCGAGATCGACTCCACAGTAGACGACTGGGCGGCGCAGACCCGGCATGACGGCGACGCCTGGAGCGACCTGGCGGCTGAGTGGGACGACCTGTACGCGCGGTCGTCCCGGGCGACGCCGTTCCTGACCCACGCCTGGCTCGATTCGTGGTGGCGCGCCTACGGCCGCCCGCGCAGCCTCGTCATGGTGCTGGTACGCCACCACGGCCGGCTGGTCGGGGCCGGGGCGTTCATGCAGGTGCGCCGGGGCGGAGTTCCGGTGCTGGTTCCGGCCGGCTACCCGGTGTCCGACTACGCGGACGTCCTGCTGGACGACGAGGTCGAACAGCCCGCCGCCGCCGCGTTCGCGACCGAGCTGGCGCGCGTCGCCGGCCGGTGCGCGATCGACATTCCCGAGGTGCCGAGGACGGCCGCGCTGTGGTCCGTCGTCGCCGCCTGGCCCGGCCGGTACTGGCTGCGCGCCAGCTCGCCCTGCCTGGAGATCGCGGCCCGGAGCCTGCCCGACCTGCTGCCGACGCTGCCGACCAAGACCGCCCGCCGGGTCCGCTACAAACAGCGGGCCATCGAGGCCGCCGGGGTCGAGGTGCACTGGTGCCGGGCCGACGAGGCACCGGCGACGATCGAGGCGATGCTCGCGTTGCACCGGGTCCAGTGGCACGGGCGGCCGATGACCCCCGAGCACGCCCACCCGCGGTTCGCCCAACATCTGTCGACCGCGGCCACCACGATGATCGGCCGTGGCCAGGCGGCGCTGGCCGAGTACCGGCTGGATGGCCGCGTGGTTGGCGTCGATCTGGTGGTCGTCGGGCACGCGATGGTGGGCGGCTACCTGTACGGGATCGATCCGCAGCTGCGCAGCCGGGTCGATGTGGCCCAATTGCTCGTGACGCAGAACCTCGAGCTGGCGCGCCGGCTCGGGCGGCCGACGCTGAGCTTCCTGCGCGGCGACGAGCCGCACAAGCGCGTGTGGCGGCCGGCGGAGCGGCCCAACGAGCGGGTCCTGCTCGGTGGTTCGGGGCTCGGATGGGCCGGGCTGTACGCGTCGGCCGTGCAGGCCCGGGCCCGGAGCGCGGCGATGGTCCGGCGCCACGCGCCGGCGCTGCGGCGGCTGGCCGTGCGGGGGCGGGCGTGGCGACCGTTCTCCACGTGACCCAGCCGACCGAGGCCGGCGTCGGGGCGTACGTCGGTGCCCTCGTGGCCGACCGGGCCGCCCGCGGCTGGCGGGTCGTGGTCGCCTGCCCGGACCACGGCCGCCTGCCGGCCGCCCTGGCCCGCGCCGGAATCGCCCACCACACGTGGCCGGCGGTCCGGACTCCGGGTGGTCGGACCGTGGCCGAGTCCGTCCACTTGCGACAGATCGTGCGCGGCGTCCGACCTGACCTGGTGCACCTGCGCTCGTCCAAGGCGGGCCTGGCCGGGCGGCTCGCCATCCGCGGCCGCCTGCCGACCCTGTTCCAGCCGCACGGCTGGTCGTGGCTCGCGGCCGCGGGCGCCATCCGCGGCCGCCTGCATGTCCTGGGAGCGGTTCGCCACCCGGTGGACCACCCTCGCCGTGTGCGTGGGCGAGGGTGAGGCGTCGGGCGCGCGCCGCCTCGGCCTACCTGGACCGTCCACTGTGGTGCGAAGCGGCGTCGACCTGGCCCGGTTCCGGGTCGCGTCCGAGCAGGACCGCCGCGCGGCCCGGGAGGCCCTGTGCCTGCCGCGGTCGGCGCCGGTCGCGGTCTGCATGGGTCGGGTGACCCGGCAGAAGGGACAGGACCTGCTGGCCGCCGCCCGGCCCCGGGTCCGTGCGGTCCACCCGGACGCGGTGCTGGCCATGGTCGGCGACGGGTCGCTGCCGTCCCCGGTGCCGCCCGGCGTACGGCTGGCCGGTCCGACCGAGGATCCGTGGACCTGGTACGCCGCGGCCGATGTGGTCGTGTTTTCCGTCCCGGTGGGAGGGTCTGCCGCTGACCCTGCTGGAGGCGCTCGCCGTCGGTCGGTCCATTGTGGGCACCGACATTCCTGGCATCGCCGAGGTACTCCCGGCCGACGCCGGCGCGCTGGTGCCGCTCGGCGACGAGGCTGCGCTCGCCGACGCTGTCGCGCTGCGCCTCGGCGACACTGGGCAGGCCGGCCGCGAGGGCGACGCGGGGCGCGCCTTCGCCGAGCGGGCGGCCGACATCCGCCGTACCCACGACCGCCTCGCCGCCCTCGTCGACCGCGTCGCCAACGGCGTCGAGCAACGCCGATCACGAACGTCGTGATCGACAGGGGTCAGGACCCGGTGCCGAACAGGGCGCGGTAGCGGGCGCTGGCCTTCGGGTTGTGCCCCGCGCACTGCCAGACGCGGTGCGGGCAGTAGTCGGTGATGGTCTGGTAGACCACGTCGTGGCTCGCGATCCAGTCGTGCATGCCCTGCACGTACTGCGGGTCGTCACCGTAGTCGAACAGTCCCCACTCAGGGAACGAGATCGGCT
>Ga0068864_100002156_pt1 | contig 16272 bp, 15 predicted proteins | sample KBSSwiS72_FD_66586 | JGI IMG/M metagenome (GOLD analysis project Ga0068864, IMG submission 66586) | Switchgrass rhizosphere microbial communities from Kellogg Biological Station, Michigan, USA - KBS Switchgrass S7-2 | ecosystem: Host-associated > Plants > Roots > Rhizosphere > Soil ... | reverse complement strand
ATTGCGGGCATCATCGACGAGGTCGTCGACGGATTCGCCGTCGAGTGCCGCCTGGCGAACGTGACGCTCCGGGTCGAGGTGCGCGACGTTCTTTCATCCGCCGGCCTGAACGACGGCCAGCTTGCCGCCGGCCTCGCCGGGGCACTGATGGCCGTCCTTCCGCTCGTCACGAATACCTTCCAGCCGACGATTGTGATCCACGCGACGAACGCGAACGGCAACGAGACGGTCATCGAAGTGATCCAGCACAATGCCCCTGTCACCTCGCACGTCGTCGAACGCTTCTTCGACAGCAGCCGGCCGCAGGACGATCCGGCCGTGATCGGCGCACTGGCGGTGAAGGCTCTGGCTGAGGCGCACGACGGCCACGCGGTCTTTGAAGCGCTGTCCGACGGCAGCCGTCTCGCCATCACGATGAAGCGCCGCTCGTAGCAGCATCGCTACGCTCGTTGATCTGGTCTGGCGGAAATCGCGCCCCCACCGGCTGCGAGGGGAACGAGCGACGTGAGAAACGTCAGGTGATACCAGATCGGAAACTTGTCCCAGAGGCTGATGTGCTCGGGGATGAAGATCAGGAGCAGGAGCGCGCCCGTGACCACCGCCGTCCACCTCGATTGCCCGACGAGAGCGGTCACCGCGCCGGCCGCGATCGTCGTCAACGCGCCGATTGACAGCCGCGTGAGTTTCATCGGCAACGTGAACGACAGGTCGCCTGACGCGGCGACGTACTTCAATCCGACGACCACGCCGACAATTTGTCTTCCCATCGGTAGCGGCTCCCGAGCATCGAGATCGACCGGTCGGCCCACCCCTGGCAGCCGCGCACCAATCTTGGGCGTACTCTAGAGAAGCTCGTCGCAACGGGTCTTGGAAAAATCGGTCATCGCGCGCGGCACGAGATCACCGGGCGTGTTTCCGGAGAACCGGACGGTGTCGTGCGTCAGGTGAGACTGGTCGAAGTAACCGTTCTCCAGCGCCAGGGAAGCCACTGGACGCCGGGCCGACTGCTCCATGCCGTGAAGTGTCGCCTGGAAGCGGACGATGGTCGCGAGACGCTTGGAGCCGTAGCCGACCCACCGGCGCATCAGGCGATTCAAGTGCCGAGGGCTGACGCCGCTGTGGGCGGCCAGCTCGGACGCCTGCAGACCTCCGCGCGTTCGCTCGAGCTCGGCGAGGACAGACGCCACGACCGGGTGAATGGCGGCATGCTCAAGCCGCTCGATCAGAAATTGCTCGAGCGACGCGATGTGCTCCGCGGGTGTGCGCGGACGAGGCTCGACCGCGACGAGATCCCGGAATGAGTCGATGCTCGTGAGATCGATCCGTCGATCCACAAGCGTATCCATGGCAACGCCCGTCAGGATAAATGCGACACCCGGTCGCAGCCGGATGCCCACGACGGTCGTTTGCGCCGCGAAGCGGCGCGCATCGGGCTTCAGCAGGGGACCCCGCAGCCACCAGGCGGGAGCTCGTCCGTCCTGCAGTTCAGCAGAGATCGTGGTGCTCCCGTCGGGGACGAGCTGAAGGACGGCGTTCCGGCCTGCGGTGATCTCCCAGAAGCAGCCGACAAACGGCCGGAGTTTGTCCGCCGCCTCCTGGAAGCGGATCTCCGCGCCACGAACCAGCGTGCTGCCAACGCTCATGCTTCGAATCTCCCGCCTGGCGAGAGCATACCGCGTCGCTCACTCAGCTCCTTGCCGCCATCCTCTGACATGAGGATCTCCCGGTGGTAGTGCCGAACATTCTCTTTCAGAGTTCACTTTTCGTGGACAATACATACCACTGTGCCTCGATCGTTCAAACTGGGATCAGGACCACGTCCTTGACACCGGCATGAGCGGCGCACCGCATCCTGCTCCGCCGCCCGCGGATTTCGACAGCCCGTTCCGCCAGAGCCGGGCTGCCGGCCTTGCCGCCGTCAACATCAATACCTTCTGGTCGATCGCGATTCTGCTGCTCGTGTTCGTGGCCTGGGATGCCTACGCCGATCCGGTGCACTGGCAGGCGGCATTCCGAGTGCGGCTGCTCGGGGCGGCCGTGGTGGTCGCCACCGGCGTGTTCCAAAAGCTGCCCGGAAATGCGCGCTGGATGCCGATGATGGCCAAGGTCCGCCTGGTGACCGCGGTGGTGACCGCCGCCGTCGCGGCCGCGATGCTCGATCGTGGCTACGGGTTCGCCGTCGCGGGTCTCGTGGCGATCATCCTGACCGGGCCGTACGTTGCGCTCGACGTCCGCGACCTGCTGGCCACCAACATCGCCGCGCTGATCGCGCTCGCGGTCGTGATGGTGACGCTGGCACTGGACCGGTTCACGATGGTCGGCACTGTCGTCTTCACGGTCCTCGCCATGGCGGTCAGCATGCTCCTCGGGAGGGTGCTCGAAGCGTCGCAGCGGCGCGCGTTCGCATTGGAGATGGAGTTGCAACGAGAGGCGCGCACCGATCCGCTCACGGCACTGGACAATCGCCGCGCCATTGAGGAACGCGGTCCGCTCGAACTCAAACGCGCCAGCCGCGCCGGCGTCCCCGTGGCCCTCATTCTGTGCGACATCGATCACTTCAAGGCGATCAACGATCGTCACGGTCACGAGAGTGGCGACGCAGTGCTGCGCTCGGTGGCGGGCACGCTGCGGACCGCGCTGCGTGAAACGGACCTCTTGAGCCGCTGGGGCGGGGAAGAATTCCTGGCGCTGCTCGTCGACACCGATGTCCGACGCGCGGCCGAGGTCGCCGAACGAATGCGTGCCAGCGTCGAGGCCGTTTCGCTCGTGGGAACCGCGGATCACGCCACGATCAGTGTCGGCATCGCGACTCGGCAGGAAGTGGGCGAGGTCACAACCGCTTGGGAAGCGCTCGTCAAGGAAGCCGACGAGCACCTCTATCGCGCCAAGAGGGCTGGCCGGAATCGAGTCATCGCGCAACAGAACGTTCCGACGTGAGATCGGTTACGAGCGTCTGCTTCACGAGCCGAGCGAGATCACGATGCCGGTGAGGTCGCTCGACACGCTCGCGACGCCGGCTCGCGTTCCGGGGCAGCTGGGCAGCGCGAATGAGCAAAAACAATGACGTAACGCGGGCGCGCTCACCGGAGCGCTGATGCTCACGCAGAAGGGCAACGACATTACCACCGCGGCTGGGACGATGACGCTCGAGTTGCAGAACACGGGCGGCGATCGATCGCAACCGTTCAAGGCAAAGCGCGGAGACTAGTCCCGTCAACCGTCGCGTTTCGCGTCAGCCCCGCCGCGCTGCCTCGATGGTGGCGACGTCGATCTTCTTCATCGGCATCATCGCCTCGAAGGCACGCTTGGCCTCATCGCCCCCCGCCGAAAGCGCGTCGGTGAGCACGCGCGGGGTGATCTGCCAGGAGAGGCCCCAGCGGTCCTTGCACCAACCGCACTGACTTTCCGTGCCGCCATTGCCGACGATCGCGTTCCAGTAGCGGTCCGTCTCTTCCTGATTGTCCGTCGCGATCTGAAAGGAAAAGGCCTCACTGTGCTTGAACGTGGAGCCGCCGTTGAGGCCGAGACAGGGAATGCCCAGAACGGTGAACTCCACCGTCAGCACGTCGCCCTTCTTACCGCCCGGGTAGTCACTCGGCGCATTGTGAACCGCGGTCACTTTACTATCCGGAAAGGTGGCGGCATAGAAGCGCGCCGCATCATGCGCGTCCTTGTCGAACCAGAGGCAGATCGTGTTCTTTGGCTTCATGTTCGTATGCTCCTTGTGCTCTCCGCAGTGTATGCATTTTTGGAGATCTTTGCCGCAGGGCAGACGAAGCCCATCTTGCGTCTCTCGCGACTGCGTCCGCATCCGACTGACAAATGCATCAGGACTATGGCTCGGCCATCGCTATCGAACGCGAGCGATGCTTGATGAACCTTGCCGGACCTCAAGGAGCGAAATGATCAGAACTCATCGGTTCTCAACGACCGCGGTGCGCCGCTCCCCGGTGAAGCTGGCTCCCTTGCTCAACGAAGGGGCTACGGACGTCGCGGAGGCCGCAACGACGCCGCGCGAGCGGAAATCCTGCTGGGGGCGGTTGCCGCGATCGCAGGCGCGGCGGTCCTGGTGTATGCGAACAGGCCAGAAGTGCAACACGAACCCTGGGGCGAACGGCTGCGGGTACGGCACGAAAGTCGCGGGGAGCGCGGTGCTCTCGGCCGGGCTCGTGGGTCTGCTGGTCGGCCCATTGACGTGGAGATGAACACGCCCTTCGAACTGTTCTACGCGAGCTGCTTACAGGGCACCGACGATCACAGATTTCGTCGAACGATGACGTTTATGGGTGCGTCGAAGGGTGACCGGCGCGCAACACCGTAATGCGAGTGGCAGTAATGAACGGCACGACCGTTGCCCAGAGATGCTCCATGAGTGTCACATTGTTCCGGCATCCCCATTTGACGCGCGGAGTGGTCCATACGGCCGGGGGCAGCTTCGTGATCGAGCGGGGTCTCGTCCGCGCGCCTGACGCGGTAGGCGCACAGCAAGGTTGGCAGCGTGTCGGGCCCGACACCTCCGACGTCGTTCAGACGGCGATGACGCAAGGTTCGCTCGACACGAGCGGCGATGCGCTGACCGCGTGGACGCCGATGACGCAAGCGAAACGGACGAACGTTATCGAGCGCTCTTCGTGATCGGTTCGAACTCGTAAATCCCGCCGTCTGCCATCAGCGAGAGAAAAAGATGGCCGTCCCTGATCACGCCATCTGTGTCCGGGCCATCTGGCCGAACGTGACCGTATCTCCCAGCAACTGGTAGCGCTTCACGATTTGCATCCTGCGCGGGCGTCGGTCTTTCAGCCAGCTCGGTTGCTTTCCAGCAGGTTCCCTCCGCGCTCAATCCCGTGCTGCTCATCGTCGTGGAGCGAGCCGCTGCCGAGGGCGTGCACGTCGGCGTCCGCGAGTACTTCCGCGTGGGCCTGCCGGTGACCGCTGCGACTCTGGTGCTGGCGTGTGGTTGTCGCTCACCTAGACACAAGGGGTGCCGTACAACCTCACAGGTTACCGCCACAGTTCCCGTCGTCTGTTGAGGTTCTGACAGGCCGCGACAGGTCGATAGACGACAGCGGCGGACTTTTCAGTTCTCTTCGCTTGTCATCTTCTGGCTGACAGGGCGAGAATCGAACCCGAAAGCGGGCTGATTCCCGCGGAGTCGAAGGCTGACCGGGCGCCTGGAACGAGCGTTACGAAAGAAGGAGGCTGAGAGATGAGACGACTACTTGTTGTGGCGGCAGCCGCTGCCGTGCTTGCGGCTGGCGGGGCAATCGCGGGCGAGGTGAAAGGACCTCCGGGCACCATCAATAACACGAACGAGACCGGCGCTCTCGATCACGCGAACTCGGCCTGCGCCGCGAGCGGGCTCAATGACCTGGACCAGTCCAGCGGACAGACCGTATCGCAGGTTCAGACCGCGGCGGATTCCTGGAAGTACTACGGGCTGCCAAAGGGCTCCCCGGGCACCCTCGGACTCTGCCAGGGCGGAACGGGCGAACGCTAGACGTAGACAAGATCTCGTGGTTGGCCCCGTGCTCGGGGCCAACCCGACCTTCACTGATACCGCAGCGCTTCCAGCGGATCGGCCCTCGTGATCCGCCAGGCCGGTAAGAAACACGCCAGCCCGGCGACCCCGGCGAGCACGACGGCCGCCACAGCGATTGTGAGCGGGTCGTAGCTGGCGACACCGTAGAGCATCGACGACATCACGTCAGTCGCCGGAAACGTTGCGGTGAGTCCGATCACCAGTCCGATCGACGTGAGCCGCATCCCTCCCTTGAATATCATCGTGCGCAGGCTGCCCGCGCTGGCTCCAAGCGCCGCGCGAATGCCCATCTCGCGCGTTCGCTGGGCGGCCGTGTACGCAATCACGCCGTAGATGCCGACAGCAGCAAGCATCAGCGCCATGCCGGCAAACGCGGTGAGGATCGTGTTCGTGACGCGGTTGCCCACCATGGATTGATCCACGATCTGTTCGAGCGTGCGGACGTCGCTGAGCGCCTGGTCCCGGTTGACACGATCGACCGCCGACCGTAGGGCTCTCTGCAGAGACTGCGGAGGCATGTCGGCTCGCACGATCAGGTTGATGCCGTAGGTCGGGCTCTGCTGGTTCGAGACGTACATGCCGGCGCTGATCGCATCGCCGAGCCCATTGATCCTCTCGCCGGCAATGACGCCGACGATTTCCCAGGCGATCTGACGGCCGAACTCAGTCTTGCCCGCGACGATTCCTCGCACGAGAATGCGCCGACCGATCGGGTTCTCATCGCGAAACTCTCTCTTGGCCAGCGTCTCGTTGATGAGCGCGACGGGCGGTGCGCCCGCCCTGTCGTTGTCGCGCAACACGCGTCCGGCAACGAGCTTGATTCCCAGTGCGTGGAAATACGACGGGCTGACGATCTTGAAGAACGCCGGGCGGCGATTGGCCCGATCCATGACCTCGCGATCGGCGATCGAGTAGGGCACGCCATAGCCCCAGCCCTCCAGCGGCAGCGCCGAGGTCATGGCGGTTTCGCGAACGCCCGGCACGGCCTCCACCGCCGCGCTGATCGAGGCGAGATACGCGTTCAGTTCGACAGGATCGGGGTGATGTTCCTGACTGATCGGCAGACCGGCGGTCAGGACATTCGTGGCATCGAATCCGGGATCGATGTCGAGCAGCTTGAAAAAACTGCGCATCAGCAGTCCCGACGCGACCAGCAGCACGAACGCCAGCGCGATTTCCGCGACGACAAGACCGCCGCGCAAGCGCCGGCCCGGTCCGCCCGCGGTGGCGCCGTGTCCGCCTTCCTTCAGCGCGTCGACCAGGCTTGCGTTCCTCGTCCGCGCCGCCGGCGCCATGCCGAACAGCAGGCCTGTTACGACCGCCACGATCAACGTGAACAGCAGGACGGACCTGTCCATGCCAATCTCCACCGCGGGGGGCAGCGTGGAAGGAGGAATCAACGATTGGATCCATTTCAATATCGTGTAACCAACGCCGACCCCCGCGATGCCGCCGCACAGCGAGATCAAGAGGTTCTCGATCAGCAGCTGCCGTACCAAGCGCCAGCGGCTTGCCCCGAGCGCGGCGCGCACCGCCATCTCGCTTTCCCGTGAAAGGTTGCGGGCCAGGGCGAGATTCGCCAGGTTGGCGCAACCGATCAGCAACACGAACAGCGTGGCGGCGAACAGGATCTCGACGGCGGTGTGCAACCCCGGGCCGACCAGTACGTCGCCGAGACGGTCGACGGCCACGCTCCAGCCCTTGTTCGAGTCGGGATAGGCGTTGGCAAGACGCTGCCCGACGACGTCCATCTGAGCCCGCGCGTTTTCGAGCGTCACGCCCGGTTTGAGCCTGGCGCTCGCGCCGAGCCAGCGGAAATCGCGCGTCATGTTTGAAGGCTGGAAGGCAAGGGGCGCCCAAATCTGGGCCGCGGTGCGATCGAAGGGACCTTTCGGAAGGACGCCGATCACGGTATGTGGTTCGCCGTTCAGCAAGATGTCGCGTCCCAGCATTGCGGGATCGGAGCCGAAACGGCTGTCCCAGAGCGCATGGCTCAGCAGCACGACACGATCGCTGCCGACCTGGTCCTCGCCCGGACGAAATGTGCGGCCCAGCGCCGGCTTCGCTCCGAAGATATCGAAGTACTGCGGCGACACGCGCGCGCCTCGGATTGCGACCGGCTCGCCCGCACCGGTCAGCGTCGCACCCCAGCCGACTTCCGCCGCCATGTACTCGAAGACGGCGTTTCGGTTCGTCCAATCGAGATAGTTCAGGGTCGAGATGCCATTGAGCCCGCCGGTGGGAAGCCTTTCGAGGACGCGCACGATGCGGTCCGGCTCGGGATATGGCAAAGGCCTGAGTAACAGGCCGTTGACAAAGCTGAACATGGCCGTATTCGCACCGATCGCGAGCGCGACGGTGGCAATCGCGACAGCCGAAAAGCCCGCGCTGTTGCGAAGCCGGCGAATGGCGTAACGAAGGTCGTGAAGCACGCGGCCGGGTCGATCTTACTGTCCTTTCCCGCGCGGACGTCACCGCGAGCCCGTGAGCTCGCGGTCGACGTCCTGCGGCCATTCCCTCGTCAGAACGCGCGCGACCCCAGGTTACTGTGGGGTGGCGAGGAAACCGTGCGTCGCTCCGGCGGCATCGCGGAACTCACCAGCGACCTGGCCGGAACTGTTGATCGCATTCGCCAACGTGAAGGCGCCCGTCGCCCCCGGAGGATCGAGAGTGGCATACGTTCCACTCGTGTAGACATAGCCATGGTACTTGCCGGAACCGTCGGTAAAGTAGCCGACGACCTGACCCGCATCGTTGAGGCCGGTGGCAACGGCGAACGTGCTTCCCGGAGGATCGATGACGGTATAGCCGATGCCCGGTTTGTACAGGAAGCCATGCGTGCGGCTCGATGAATCGTAGTAGAACCCCGCGACCGCGTCGCTGGTGTTGATGCCGAGCGCGTGCGTTTCGGTGCTGCCAGGCGGATCAACGGTGGCGAAGTTTCCGCCGATGTTCGTATAGCCGTGGATCACGCCGTTCGAGAACAGCCCCGCGACGTCGCCCAGACTATTGATGCCGAACGCTCCGGTGAAGCCAGTGGGCGTCACCAGCGGGTCGTTGAGCGTGAAGAATGACGGCGGCGAGTACAGGAAACCGTGGTTCGAGGGCGTGGCGGTATCCTGAAACGTGCCGACGGCCTGACCCGCGTTATTGATGCCCCAGACGAACGTGGAGGTGCTTCCCGCGGGGTCCAGCGCGGTGAACTTCCCCTTCTTGTAGAGGAAGCCGTGCCAGACGTTGGCGGCGTCCTGGTACATGCCGACGACCTGCTGGCTCGTGTTGACACCGATGGCCTGCAGGTTGGTGATCCCCCTCGGAATGAAACTGTCCAACCGTCCCGTCGTGTTGTAGAGGAAACCGGTCGTTGTCGTCACTCCCTTGGCAGAGGTCGTTCTGAACTCCCCCACGACCTCGCCGCTGTCGCTGATCCCACGGCCTTCCGTGAACGTGCTCTTCGGACCGTCGATCTGGGCATAGGTATACGTTGTCTGAGCGAAGAGCGGTGCGCTCCCGAGCGCGCACATGCCGGCGACGAGGACGGAGGCGCGCAAACCGACGAAAGACGCGGCTTTGTTCTGCATCTGACTCCTCATGGATCAACGGGCCGGCTCTCCAGACCGAACCTGGCCGGAGCGCCGCCCACCTACCATTGCGCAGGACGTCCCGAGAAACCGTCATCGCGGCTTCACGAGAGTCACGCGGTCCAGATTGGTGGCGTCGCCTTCCTGGAACCTGACGTTCGTCAAGCCCTCTGCCTGCGCGCGCGCTGGAGGCCTTCGTTTCAGTGATCGGGCTATTCGTAGAAGTAGTAATCGGCCTCGTACGGAACGAATCGTCTGGTGTTGACCGTCGACGCCGTGCAGTCGGCCACCGGCGGCTTGATGCCTCCGACAGTGTGCACCCGCTGGATGATCGTGGTCGTCGCGAGCTTCAGGCCGCCGGACGGCCCGACCCGGGCGCCTGTCATCTCCAGCCGCAGCCATTCGATCGCATCCGGCGCCACGTAGGCTGGATCGGTTGAACCGCGGAGCTTTGTCGCCCAGACGGCGCTGGTGTCACGCGAGTGCTGCCAGGTGGCGTGCAGCGCATCATTCTGAGCCGGGTTCCTGCTCAGGAAATGCGTGGCGATCTGCTGACCGTCCGCGCCGAACAGCGTCGCCTGCGGTCCGATGAAGAACCAGTCGACGCCCGTGGACGTTGCGGCCGGCGCGCAGATGTAATTCTGTGTGCCGACGGCGTGCCCCACGAGGATCAGCTTGGATTCCGCCGGTACCTCAATGTCCGTGGGCACCGCCGGCCGCGTCAACCCGGCAGCGGCGTAAGTCGCTCCATTGAGTCCAACGGTGACGATTGAGGCGAGTGCGAGTCTTTTCCATCGCATTTCAGACTCTCCTTCTGTGATGCCGAGTTCCTGTATCAGAGATCGGAATTGGCAGGAGAGGGGCGACACGGCCGCTCGCGGTGGTGCGGCTATCGGTCGGTTCAGGGTCGACGCGTTACGGCGAGGATCGGAGCAGCGCCCGGTAACGAGCCGCCTTGTCCTGTTTGCCCCATGCGATATAGAGGTCGACGAGACGAGTGATGTTCGCGTCGACGTCAGGACGCGGCAGTGGCGACATCGCGTCGAGATCCCGGCGCGCCTCGAGCAGCACCGCCTCGGCCTCGCCGTAGCGAGCCAGCGCGGTGAGCGCGGCGCCGAGCAGGCTCTTCGTCGCTCCAACGGTCCAGTCGTCTTCAGGAAAAATGCGCCGGCGATTCGGGACAAGTTGAGGCGCCAGGGCCCGGATCCGCAAACCCTCGCGAAGTAGCGGCTCGGCGGCCTCGGGCTCCCCTCGCGCGAGATGTACCGACGCGAGATTGATCGTGTAGATCGCGATCAATTGATGATCGCTCCCGAGCGCCGGGCGCGCGATGGCGAGCGCGCCTTCGAGCGCCGCCGCCGCCTCGTCATTCCGCCCCTGGTCGCGCAAGATCCGGGACAGGCTGTTGAGCGTCACGGCGACGAGCGGGTGGCCGTCGCCCAATGCCTTGCGATGGATGTCCATCGCCTGGCGAAAAAGCGATTCGGCGGAAGCCACGTCGCCTCTGGCCGCGGTGACCAGCGCGACATCGTGCAGCGTCGTCGCGGTCATCGCGTGAGCCTCACCGCGAGTTCTGCGATGCACCTCGAGCGATTGCCGCAGAAACGTCTCGGCGCCCTCGAGGTCGCCATTCAGGCGCAGCACCGATGCGAGGTCACTCAAGCTGACAGCGGTTTCTCCGTGCGCGTCGCCGAGCGCCTTCCGCCTGATCGCCAGCGCTTCGCGGTGGAGCGGCTCGGCACGCGCGTTGAGACCCTGATCCTGATAGATCCGGCCGAGCTCGGCCAGAGTGTCGGCGACATTCGTGTGCTCGGGACCGTAGATCTTGCGGCGAATGCTCAGCGCTGACTCGAGGCTTGCGGCCGCCGTTTTGTAATCGCCTTTTTCGGCCGCGAGCGCGCCGAGATCGTTGAGGGTCTGTGCCACGCTCGCGTGCTCAGGCCCATACGCCGCCCGTCCGGTGGTCAGCGCTCGTTCGAGCAGGAGCTGTGCCTTGTCGTAGAGGCCGAGGCGACGGTACATCCGTCCGATGACCGTAAATATCTCGGCCTGCGCCTCGGGCTGGTCAACGAGCTCTTTCTGCACGCGCTCTGCGGCGGCGTCGAGCAGACCGCGGACGGTCAGTCCATCCGCGGTGGCGCGGTTCGCAATGGGGTCGGCGCCCATCAGCAACCCGGTGAGCGTTTCGCTCACTCTGGCCGCCTTCGCCGCCTCTCTCTGCGCGCGGTCGCGCTCGGTCGTGAGCCGGGCCGTGTAGAACGCGATCAAGCCGCCGATCACCAGGACAGCCACGGCCGCGGCCGCCACGGCACGCGCGTGTCGTCCGACGAACCGGGTCGCCCGATACCGCAGCGTGTCGGGGCGGGCGCTGATCGGTTCCTGCCGAAGAAAGCGGCGGAGATCGTCCGCCAGCGCCGTGACGGAGGGATAGCGTTCGGGCGCGTTCTTCTTCAGTGTTTTTGCGACGATGGTATCGAGATCTCCGCGAAGCACCCGGCGGAGCCGGCCCAGTGTGGTGTCGCGCCGGGAGGCATGATGCGCCAGCGCATCCGCGTCTTCCGTCCGGCTGACGACGACGTCCGACATGCGGCGGGGCTCCACGTCGACGATGGCGCGCATCAGTGTGACGGGTGAACTGACGGCGGTTCCTGCGGGATGTTGCCCGCTGAGCAGCACATACAAGAGGACGCCGAGCGCGTACACGTCTGTCGCCGTTGTGACCTGTCCGTGCGCCATCTGTTCCGGCGCCGCGTATTCCGGAGTCAGCGGCGCGCCGCCCTCTCGCGTGAGCGCGTTCGCCTCGACAACGGGCGAACCGCCCCACTGCGCGTCCCCCTTGAGCAGCTTCGCGATGCCGAAGTCCAGCAGCTTGACCTGGCCGTCCACACTGACGAGCACGTTGGCCGGCTTGATATCCCGATGGACGACCAGATTGGCGTGCGCGTGGGCGACGGCCTCGAGCACATCGAGAAAAAGACGGATGCGCGCCTCAATCCCCAGCGCCCGCTCGTCGCAGTAACGATCGATGGGTTGACCGTTGACGTACTCGAGAACGAGATACGGCTGGCTCGCCGCCGCGACGCCGGCGTCGATGAGGCGGGCGATGTGCGGGTGCGTCAGCTTTGCGAGGAAATTGCCTTCACGGCGGAATCGCTCTTCGCCAGCCCGTCCCATCAGCGCGATGTTCAGCAGCTTGACGGCCACGCGTCCTTCGAAGCGGCCATCACAGCGCTCCGCCAGCCAGACGCTGCCCATTCCGCCTTGACCGATCCGTGAGTTCAGCCGGTACGCCCCGACGATCTGTCCCTCGAGCGACGGCACGTCGTCGGCGCGCAGGATTCGAGGCAATGCGCCCTCGAGAAACAGGGACTCCTGCAGCGCCTCGTGTTCAGCCAGCAGACTCTCGAGGTCGGCAGCGAAAGCCGCATCGCGTGCACGGATGTCGGCAAGCCAGGCGGCACGGCTGTCAGCCGGCATGGCAAGCGCTTCGTCCAGGGACGGGCTGAGCGCGCGCCAGCGATCGGGGCTGAGTGGCGGCATGGCGTTGACCTATTGTTTCACTGTCGCGGTGGCCGGCGGATGGCCCTCACTTTCGCACTCTTTCCTCCGCCGCAGAAGAACTGATCGCCGCCATCGGATTCGAGCCCCGACACGCCGACTCCACGCGGCAGCTCGAGCCGTTCGAGGACCTCTCCCGTTCGGGGATCAACCCGCCGAACGTCGCTCTCGTCACCTTCCCACGTGGCGTGCCAGAGCTCTCCGTCGACCCAGGTGACCCCGGTCACGAAGCGGTTGGATTCGATCGTGCGCAGAATCGTCCCTGTTTCGGGATCGATTTGATGAATCTTCCGGTCGCGATACTGTCCGACCCAGAGCGTCCCTTCGGCCCACGCGAGCCCCGAGTCACTGCCGCCGCCAGGCGCGGGGATCGTGGCGAGCACGCGGCCGGTTTTCGGGTCGATCTTCTGGATGCGATCCTCGGCCAGCTGAAACAAGTGTTCGCCGTCGAAGGCCGTCCCGGCATGCGCGGCGACATCGATCGAGCGGATCGTGCTCCCGCTCGCGGGATCGAAGGCGGTCAGTGTGTCGCCGGCGGCAAACCAGACGTGCTGACCGTCATAGGTAACGCCCCCGACGTTGTCGACGCCGGAAAAGGGGCCATATTCACGAATGACTTCGGCGGTTGCTCGACGCATGCCGCGATCCTAGTCAATCGGCAGGGGAGCAGGGAGTAACAAGGTCGTCGTGAATCCCGGCACGGGAGGCGTCATCCAGCGACGTGCGCGCGCGCGACCGAACGACTGCACTCTACCTGCCGCCGCCAGCGAGTCGAGCGCCCGTTGCACCGTGCGCTGGCTCGTGCCGAGCGCCAGCGCCAGGGCCGAGCTCGACCACGATTCACCGTCAGTGAGGAAGGCGAGCACCTCGCCATATTCCCCCTCGACCGGCTGCGCCAGCACAACAACATCGCCTGCGCGGCGCGGCGCCAGCGCAAACCCTCGCTTCGTCGCACTCAGGTCGGCCAGTGTCCGAAGCACCCGGCGAAGCCGCCCCATTTCGACCCGCAGCCGCGCGCGATGCGATTCATCGACAAACGTCGATCCGAATGCGCGCGCGACGAGCGTATCCCTCGATCCGTCTCGCGGCCACGCTTCGGCCAGCGCTCGTACGAGCGCGAACAACACCGGACGCGTGGCGAGCGAAACGGCGTTGCTGCCATCACGCACGACGTGACGGCACGCGTCGACGACGAACGTGTTCGACGCCAGCAGCGCTTCGACCTCCTCGAGCAGCAGGAGCCGCTCCTCGCCATTGGCGATCAGGCGCGCCGCGGGCGTGTTCAGGACGAGCATGGCGCTTTCGACCTCCGCCGTCAGCGCAGGAATACGTGCGAGACCCGCCGCCTGCCCGGCGCGAGCGAGCGCCGCGCGAGCCTCCTTCGTCCGGAGGCGCCGCATCGCGATCCCCGCCACCACCAGCTCGTGGGCGGTCCTCGACGCCGGGGGGAACGGCGCGGGGTCGAGCCTGGCGAGCGTACGCTCGGCCTCGTCGATGCGGCCGATCAGCACCAGGCGCCGGACTTCGAGATAGCGCGCATGCGCGGCGTTGAGCCGGTCGTGGTGTGCTTCGAGCGTGGCCCGCGCCGCGTCCAGCGCCTTCGCGGGCCAGCTCAAGTCGCGCGACACGAGCGCGATCTCGGCCTCGGCGACGACGCACCGCGCGCGGGCCACGGCTTCTTTCGGACCGAAGGCACGCGCAGCCCTTCGCAGGAGGGCCTTCGCTCGAACGAGATCGCCGAGCTGCGCCATCGCGATGCCGCGCAGCGCGAGTGCTGGCGCGTCGTCGCGCAGGGCGATCCGCTTCAAAGCGCCGAGCGGATCACCGGCCGCGAGTGCCCGCGCCGCGGCCGTGATCAGCGAGTCCATCCGAATCCCGCCACGCTTGTCACTCCCACCGCCTGGTTCGCCGACGCTAAATCTATCTCATGACCAACAATCACCACGTTGTATCGGGAACGGAACGAAAGATGATCGCGGCACTTCAGGTCTCGCTGGATGGCTTCACCCAGGGACCACACGGAGAGAAGGACTGGGCCGATTCGTGGGCCAGCGCGCTCGAGTTGATCCCTGACGTCGACACGTTCGTCCTCGGCGGACGCATGTTCCCGGATTACGGAGAGTACTGGAAAGCGATCCAGGCGAATCCTGAGCGTGTCCCGCCGTTCCAGGACCGAATCCCTTCGCAGAGCGAAGTCGCGTACGCACGATTGGCTGCCAGCACCCCGCACATTGTCGTGTCGACGACGCTCGAGAGCGTCTCGTGGCCAACGGCGAAGATTATCCGCGACGTCGTGGAGCTCCGAACGCTCAAGCGCCAGCCTGGGAAGAACATGTATGTCGTCGGCGGGGCAACTCTCGTCGCAAGCCTCCTGAACGAGGGTTTGATCGACGAGCTCCGGCTGATTGTTCACCCGGTAGTTCTGGGGAAGGGGCAAGCGCTGTTCGGCGGCGTCAACCAGCGGCTCTCGCTCGACCTCGTCCGGGCGAAGTCGACCGACTCCGGCAGAGTCATCGCGACTTACCGGACCTGACGCAATGGACCGAACGCGGTCGTGACGACAGCCGTTACCGTCGAACGGGTCGCGCCAGCGGGAGACCGCCGGTGAAGATGGAGGCGCGTGCGATTCTCTTCCATGCCATGGTCAAAGTCTCCTTGTGTGATGTGGGCTCCTGTCTAAGAGACCGGCATCGGAAGGAGAGACGTGACCCGGCCTGGCATGGGCTCCAGCGCCGCAAGTGCGCGCACCTCGCGCGACATCTCTGAACTGAACGCTCGGTGCAGCGACTGCACCTCTTCGTCCGTCCACTGACAGGACGCGATCTCGTCGGTCACGTCGAAGAGTTTGCGCGAGAGATTGTTTCGCGTGGTCTCGTAGTCCGCCAGTGCGGCGCTCGTCCCGCGCACGACCGCGCGCGACAGGAGCTCCGCGTCGCGCAGTGCGTCGGTGATCCCGTGCGCGGTGAGTGGATCCTTGAAGTACCCGGCATCGCCGACCAGTGCCCACCCCGGTCCGGTGCTGGCCTTGATGAAGCCGTGATGTCCGCCGAATCCGCGAACCGGTCCGACGATGCGCGCGCCGTCGAGTCGTGCGCCGACGAGAGGCGATGTCTCACGAATCAGCCGGCGGTAGGCTGCCGTCGTGCCGCCGGTCAGCTCGCCTGGAAGACGCGAAGACGGCACCGCGACGAACACACACGTGGCGCCGTTGTTGGTCGGAATGGCGCCGATGGCGGCGCCGCGCTCGAACCGCCAGTAAAAGCCGTCCACAGGGAGGCCTTCCCAATAGCCGTAGAGGACCCCCGTCGAGTGGCGGCCCTCGACGACGCAGACCGCGCCCACGCGCTGCGCGATCGTCGAGTACAGGCCGTCGGCCCCGATGACGATGTCCGCTTCGACGCGGCGATGCGTGCCGCCGGCAACAGCCTGAATGCCGCGCACGCGCCCATCGCGGTCCGTGACGAGGCCGTCGACACGAACCCCATGGCGAATGTCTGCACCGCTGCGTGCCGCTGCGTCGACGAGAATGCGGTCGAGCAGGGCGCGTCGGGGCGCGAACAGCGCGCTGACGCCGAACTTCGGCTCAATGGGAAC
>Ga0068864_100002152_pt1 | contig 16277 bp, 14 predicted proteins | sample KBSSwiS72_FD_66586 | JGI IMG/M metagenome (GOLD analysis project Ga0068864, IMG submission 66586) | Switchgrass rhizosphere microbial communities from Kellogg Biological Station, Michigan, USA - KBS Switchgrass S7-2 | ecosystem: Host-associated > Plants > Roots > Rhizosphere > Soil ... | reverse complement strand
CGGTGGATCACCGCATACGGATTGCCGAAGCGTTCGCGAAAGGCGGCGCCGGTCGGGATGCGCCCGACCAGCGTCTCGTCGAGCGCGTCGTGCATGACCATCTCGTCGGTGTAGACAGCGCGGGCCCGCGCCTTGTCGCCGACGCCCAGCGCGTCGAGCGCGGCGAACGCGTTCGGGCCGAACTGGATGCCGGCGCCGATCTCGCCGAGCTGCGGGGCTTGCTCGAGCACCTTGACCGAGTAGCCACGGCGCACCAGGGCCAGGGCGACGGCAACGCCGCCGATGCCGCCCCCTGCAACGAGTACCGGAAGGGACGCAGAGGATGTCTTCATGAGGTGTCCTGTATTCGGGGATATAACTGTGTGCACTGATGCTCAGTACACTGATGATAAGTGTAGGGGTACAATTTCGACGTGTGATAGGGATAAACCCTCAAGGAAGCTTTGCGATGACGATGAAGGTGCCCATCGACGGGCTGGAAGACCTTCCCGGCCACTACATCCGACGACTCCAGCAGATCGCGGTCGGCATCTTCATGGACGAGATGGCGGACATGAACGTCACGCCGGTGCAGTTCGCGCTCCTGTTCGCCGCGTCGCAGGAGACGGGGCTCGATCAGCGCACCCTGGCGGGGAGGATCGGACTGGACACCTCGACCATCGGTGCGGTGATCGACCGGCTCGAGAGCCGCGAACTGATCGAGCGCAATGTCTCACCGGACGACAAGCGCGTGCGCCTGCTGAGCGTCACGCCGGCGGGAAAGAAATTGCTGCAGGCCGTGATGCCTGCGATGTTGCGGGCTCAGGAGCGCATGCTGGCGCCGCTGCCGAAGGCCGATCGGTCGAGGTTCATGGCGATGGTCAAGCGCATCGTCGAGGAGAACAACGCCTGGAGCAGGGCGGCGAAAGAGGGCTGAGCACCCCGAGCCCTCGCGATCGGCTCAGATGTTCATGCCACCCGACACCTCGATGCGCTGCGCGTTCACCCAGCGGTTGTCGTCCGACAGCAGCGAAGCGATCATCGGGCCGATGTCGTCCGGCACGGCCGCTGGGCGGCTTGCGCATGAGCAACCTGGCGAGCCCGGACTACCTGCGCGAGCACGGGACGCCGCGCAAGCTGGCCGATCTCGCGCGGCACCGCGTCGTGCACTACGCCTCCACGCTCAGCACGCAGGACGCGGCTTGGGAGTACCGCGACCCATCGAGCGGCGCAGTGCGAACCGTGCCGATGCGTGCCACTGTCACCGTCAACGGTACCGATGCCTACCACGCCGCCGCGGTGGCCGGGCTCGGCCTGATCCAGGCGCCGACGTACGGGACACGTCACCTCGTGGCGGCTGGGAGCCTCATCGCGGTACTGCCTCGGCTGACCGCGCCGCCGCTGCAAGTCTCGTTGCTCTATGCGCACCGGCGCCAGTTGGCGCCACGCGTGCAGGCCGTGATGACATGGCTCTCGCAGGTCCTGTCGCCACACCTGGCGCAAGCCGGCTAGGAATTCATGGCGGCGGTCGCGGCGTCGAGTTGTCGCGGGCGGACGGCACGTCTCGCTTCGGCGGGCCGTCGTAGCGCCACGGGTAGTCGCGCGGCACCGGGCCCTTGTTGCGCCCACCCTGCTGGGTCTGCTCCCAGGCGTGCGACAGGATGCCCACGGAGCGCGACAGACAGAACAGGCCGCGCGCCAGCGGCGCCGGGAATCCCAGCTCCGCATGGATGACGGCGGTCGCGCCGTCGATGTTCATCGGGATGCGCCTGCCGGCCTTGCGGCGTGCGAGTTCATCCTCGACGCGGCGGGCGATGGTCGCGTAGCGGCCGCTGACCTGGCCTTCGCGGGCCGCGTCGTCGACCAGCTCGAGCAGGCGCGGGGCGCGCGGATCGAGCGGGTGGAAACGATGGCCGAATCCCGCGACGAATTTGCCGTGCTGCGCGATCGCCTCGTCGAGCCCCGGCGCGCACGGCCGTCTCCCTGGGCTCGCCGGCATCGAGGCGTGCCGCCATCGACAAGTACATCTCGACGGGCGCTCCAGTCCGGCACCCTCGGATCGTGGATCGGCTGCCCGTTGTCTTTCATACCGCTTGTTCCTTTTCGAGTGCAGCGATCTCGGCGCTGGTGTAGCCCAGCTCCGCGAGGATCTCCGCGGTGTGCTGGCCCAGCGTCGGGGGCGGCGCATCGACCGACGGCGCCTCGCCGTTGATCTTGAAGCCGGTGCGAACGATGCGGATGTCGCGGCCGACGCCGGGCGCGTCCTTGAACGTCGCGACCATGCCCCGGCCGGCGATCTGCGGATGCTCGAGTGCCTGCGGCACCGAGTAGACCGGGCCGGCGGGCACGCCTGCGTCGTTGAAGAGCTGCCACCACTGCGCGGCCGACCTGGCGGCCATCGCCGCTTCGAGCAGCGCCGTCAACGCCGAGCGGTGCTGCAGTCGCGCCTGACGGTCGATGAAGCGCGCGTCGTCGATCCACTCGGCGTGGCCGACCACGCGGCACACGGCCTCGAACTGCTCCTGCTTGTTCGCCGCGATGTTCAACAGCCCATCGCCGGTCCTGAACGTTCCCGAGGGACTGGCGGTGACGTTGTCGTTGCCCATCGGCTTCGGCTCGCGACCGGCCACGAGATGATTCGAGACGGCCCAGCCCATCGTCGCCATCGCCGCTTCGAGCATCGAGACGTCGATGAACGTGCCGCTCGTGCGATGGCGGTCGGCGAGCGCCGCCGCGACGGCGAATGCCGCGGTGATGCCGCCGATCGTGTCGGCCACCGGATAGCCCACGCGACAGGGCGCGTTCTCGGGCGCGCCGGTGATGCTCATCACGCCCGACATGCCCTGGATGATCTGGTCATAGGCCGGCAGATCGCGCAACGGGCCGTCCTGACCGAAGCCGGAGATCGCGCAGTAGATCAGCCGCGGGTTCTCCTTCAGCAGCTCGTCGTAACCGATGCCGAGCCGCGCCATCACGCCGGGGCGAAAGTTCTCGATCAGCACATCGGCGCTGCGCACGAGCTTGCGCAGCACGGCCTTGCCCGCTGCGCGCTTGAAGTCGACGGTGATCGATCGCTTGCCCGGGTTCTGCGCCAGGAAGGACACGCCCATGTAGGCTTGGTTGAGCTCGTGGTCTGCGCCCAGCTGGCGCGCCAGATCGCCGCCGCTGCGCGCCTCGACCTTGATCACGTCGGCACCCATGTGCGCGAGCTGATGGCATGCGAACGGACCGGCGAGCACGTTGGTCAGGTCCAGGACGCGGACACCCTGCAGTGGTTTGATCGACATCGCGTACCTCCTCTCGGTCCAGCTTGCCTCTCAGCCAGCGCCGCCCTTGGCGCGCGAGATCGACGTGGCCGCGAGCAGCACGTGCGGCAACAACTGCTCCTCGGCCTTCTCGACCGTCCAGCGCGTCGACGGCACGGAGACGTTGATGGCGCCGATCGGCGCCCCTTGATGATCGGTGATCGCCGCAGCGACCGAGAGATCGCCGATCACCGTCTGGTTCTGCACGATCGCGAAGCCCTGCCTCGCCGCCTCGTCGATGCGCTGCAGCAGCAGCTTCGGATCGGTTTCGGTCATCTGCGTGATGGGCTGCAAGGACGTCGCGCGGATGATCTCCCGCCGCGTCGACACCTCGAGCTTGGACAGCATCGCGCGGCCAGACGCCGTGAACACTGCCGGGAGACGGGATCCGACCGCGAAGTCGACATTCACCAGGTGGCGCCCCGGAAAGCGCGCGAGGAACACGATGTCGGTGCCGTCCAGCTCCTGGAGATTGGATGTCTCGCCCACCGCGTGCGAGATCTCCAGCAGATACGGCGAGGCGCGGTCGATGATCTCGCGCGAGCGCAGGTAGTTGTAAGACAGGCGCAGGACCTTCGATGCGAGACCGTACAGCGCCGAGTCCGGAAGACGGCGGATGTAGCCGAGCTGCTCCATCGTGTGCACCAGGCGCTGCGTCGCGCTGCGGTCGAGGTCGGCCGCGCGCGCGATCTCCGCCATCGACATCATGCGGTGGCTGTCCTTGAAGGCCTCCAGCACCTGAAACGCCTTCTCGACCGAACCGACGAACAGCGACGAGCGCTCTGGCTGCGACCGCAAGGGCTCGCTCTTCCTTCTGCTGATCATGCGGCGTCGTCTCGTCTTGTCGTTCGTTCAAAGGGCACGCAGGCGCTGGCGGTGATCTTCGCAGAGCGAACCCGCGTCCAGACGAGCCGCGCTCGTCACGCCCAACAAGCGCAGCGTCGTCTCGAATTCGCCGCGCAGGATAGCAAGAACCTCCGCCGCGCCTCGGGGTCCGCGCGCGGCCAGGCCGTAGAGCGGGGCGCGGCCGAGCAGCACCGCGCGCGCGCCCAGGGCGAGTGCCTTGGCGATGTCGCTGCCGCGGCGCACGCCGCCGTCGACGAACACGTGCATGCGTGGGCCCGCCGCTTCGACGATCTCGGGCAGCCGCTCGAGCGGGCTCGGCGCGCTTTCCAACTGACGGCCGCCATGGTTGCTGACGACGATCCCTTGCGCGCCGTGCTCCAGCGCCCGGCGCGCATCGTCGGCGCAGAGGATGCCTTTCACGATCACCGGTCCAGCCCAATGCCGGCGCACCCAATCCAGGTCGTTCCAGGTCAGCGACATGTCCATCTGCCGGCTCAGTGCCGCGGCCTGCTGCTGCAGGTCGGCCGACAGGCCCGAGCTGCGCGCCAGATTGACGAGCTGCGGCGAACCGCCTTGCCGCAGCATCCGATAGCACCAGCGCGGGTGCGTCGCCAGGTCGGCCATCAGCCGCGGCGTCCATGGCACGGGCAGGCGAAAGCCGTTGCGCACGTCGTGATCGCGCGTGCCGTGCACCATCGTGTCCACGGTGAGCATCAGCGCATGGAAGTTCGCCGCGCGGGCGCGCGCCATCATGCTCTCGGCGATCCGGCGATCGCGCTGCACGTAGAGCTGCAGCCACAGCTCACCGTCGCTGGCGGCGCGTACATCCTCCAGCAGCGAAGTCGATGCGGTGGAGAGCACGAACGGCACGCCGGCATCTCTCGCGGCGCGCGCAAGCGCCTCCTCGGCACGCGGCCAGTACAGCCCGTTCAAGCCGGTCGGGCCCACCAGCATCGGCACAGCCTGCGCGCGGCCGAACAGCTTGATGCCGGGGTCGACGTGAGTCACATCCTGCAGCGCGCGCGGACGGAACAGCACCGCCTGCCACGCCGCCAGATTGCGCGCCAGGGTGTGGCCGTCCTCGGCGCCGCCGTCCAGGTAGTCGAACGCGAAGCGCGCCAGCCGGCGTCGGGCGAGGGCGCGGTAGTCCTTGACGGCCGGCAGCATCTGGTTCGTTCAGTCGAATGCGGCCTCGGCGCGCAGGCGAATCGCGAGCTCCGCGCGCAGCCGCCGCGTCAGCTCTTCGGCCGCGGGCACCAGTGGCGCGAGCACGTGCGGCGCGTGCACGCCGATGAGATCCCAGGCCGACTTGAGCGGCCCGGGGTTGGTCTCGGCGAAGGCCAGATCCAGCAGCGGCATCAGTTCGCGGTGCATCGCCAGCGCTTCGGGGATGCGGCCCGCTGCGCACAGCGCATGGAGCGCGCGCCAGGTGCGCGGCAGCACGGTCGCGGTGACGATGATGCCGCCCTTCGCGCCCGCCGCCATCTGCACCGGAAACAGCGTGTCCTCGCCGCTGAGTACCGCGAACGTGTCCGACACGCCCGCCACCACCTTGAGGAAGTGGTACATGTCCGTGTTGCAGGCCTTCATCCCGATGATGTTCTCGTGCCGCGACAGTTCGTGCAGCACCTCGGGCGCGACCGTGACGCGCGTGCGATAGGGGATCTCGTAGATCACGACCGGCACCGGCGACGCGTCCGCATAGCGCAGGAAGTAGTCGCGGATGCCGCGCTGCGTCGGGGTGGTGTAGTACGGCGTCAGCACCATGACCGCGTCGGCGCCGGCGTTCGCCAGCGCCTTGCCGCTGGACAGCGCGTCGTGCAGGCCGGTGTCCAGCACCCCGGCGATGACCGGGATCCGGCCGTCCACGGTTTGCGCGGTCAGCGCGGCCATGCGCGTGCGCTCCTCGCGCGCCAGCGCACCGTACTCGCCTGTTCCTCCCAGCGGGACGATGCCGTCGACGCCCTGACGAACGAGGTGCGAGACCAGCGTCTGCGCGGCAGCTTCGTCGATGCGGTCATCGGCGGTCACGGGGGTGGGGATCGCGGTGTAGATGCCGCGCAATTGCGCGGCGGTGAGTTGGGTCTTCATGGGACTCCCGAATCAGGATTCAAATGTTCAATGGGGGGTGCCGCGCCGACGCAGCCACTCGGCCGCCGCGATGAGCACCGTGACGAAGGCGAACAGGCAGGTCGACACCGCCGCGATCACCGGCGAGATCTGCAGCGTGACCTCGTCCCAGAACTGCTTGGGCAGCGTGGAGGTGAGGCCGCCGGAGGCGAACAGCGCGATCGTGAGTTCGTCGAACGAGGTCGCGAAGGCGAAGAGGAACGACGACATCAGGCCCGCACCGAGGATCGGGAAGGTGACATGGCGCAGCGTCTGCCACGGCGTGGCACCCAGGCTCTGTGCCGCCAGATCCAGCCGCGTGTCGTAGTTGCGCAGCACCGCCATCATCGTCATCACGACGTACGGCACGGCGATCACGGTGTGGCCGATCGCCAGGCCGAGCGGGGTACCGACCAGGCCCACTTTCGCGAAGAAGTAGAACATGCCGACCGCGATGATGATGCGCGGGATGATGATGGGCGAGAGCACGAAGGCCAGCATCAACGACTTGCCGCGCATCTGCCCGCGCACGAGCAGGAAGGCCGCGGGCGTGCCGATCGCCATCGCCAGCACAGCGGCGCCGAGGCCGATGCCGAGCGAGCGCACGACCGCGGACATCCACAGCGGCGAGGCGATCAGGTTCTGGTAGTGCTGCAGCGTGAAACCCGAAGGCGGCCAATTGAGGCCCGACTTGCCGAACGACAACGGAATCATCAGCAGCGCCGGCACGCTCAGGAAGAACAGCACCAGCAGCGCGACGCTGCGCATCGGCAGCGACGTGCCGGCGTCGTGGAAGGAACGCCGGCGCGGGAAGAGTGCGATCACGCGGTCGCTCGCCGTGCCCAGCGCGCCGAGGACCGCATCGCCCAGCCGATGCAGCCCGCCGTCGCTCGCGACGCGCTGCCGGTCGCGCGCGGAAGCGCCGGTCATCGTCGACAGGCCCAGCACCTTGTCGTAGACCGCGAACACTGCCAGCACCGCCACCAGCATCAGCACCGAGATGGAACCGGCGAAACCCCAGTTCATCATCTGCTGCACCTGCTCGATGATGAGCTGCGTGATCATGATCTCCTTGCGACCGCCGAGCAGCTGCGGCACGATGAAGAAGCCCATCGCGGTCACGAACACCATCAGCGCGCCCGCGGCGACGCCAGGCATCGAGAGCGGAAAGTACACGCGCCAGAAGGCCGTGCCGGGGCGCGCCCCGAGCGTGAGTGCGGCTCGCGGAAGGTTGCGGTCGATGTTCTCCATGACCGACAGCATGGTGAGCACGGCCAGCGGCATCAGCGCGTGCACCATGCCGACGACCACAGCCCCCATGCTGTACAGCAGGTTGGTCGGCGTGTCTTGCAGGCCGAGCGCCGTGACGAGCTGGTTGACCACGCCGTTGCGGCCCAGCATCACGATCCAGGCAAAGGCCCGTACGAGGAAGCTGGTCCAGAACGACAGCAGGACCCAGAACGCCCAGCGGGCCTTGCGGTCCTTCTCGAGCGACGCGATCAGGTAGGCCACCGGGTAGCCGGCCACGACGGACAGCAGCGTGGTCCACAGCGAGATCTTCAACGTGATCAGCATCACGTTGACGTAGACGGAGGAGGCGAACAGCTGCCGGTACTTTGCGAGCGTGAACGCGCCGTTGCTGTACACCGACATCAGCAGCAGCTGTCCGACCGGGTACACAAGCAGCACCACGAACAGCAGCACGAGCGGCGCGGCCATCATCGCGGGCCGCAGCCACTCGGGGCGTCGCGCAGTGCTCACGCGATCTCCGGCACGATGACCGCATCGGCGCAGTTCCAGTGCAGCGTGATGTCGTCGCCGATCGCGTACGGCGCGCGTCCGCTCGAGGTCGGATAGCACAACACCAGAGGTTCGGCACCCGCGGCCGGCGACGAAACGTAGAGCTTGGTCAGGCTGCCGGTGATCATGCTGTCCAGCACCTTGCCGCTCAGCGCGTTCACGCCGGCCGGCTCGGCCCGGACCGCGATGTTCTGCGGCCGCACCATCACACGCACCTTGCTCCCGGCGGCCAGCGGCGCATGCACGGCAGCGTGTGCACGGCTGCCGTCGCGCGCCAGCGTGATCTCGGCCTCGCTGCCGTCGATGCGCTGCACCGTCCCTTCGAGCAGGTTGGACTCGCCGAGAAAATCCGCCGCGAACAGCGTGCGCGGCCGGAAGTACAGATCCGACGGCGTCCCGAGCTGCTCGATGCGGCCCTGGTTCATCAGGCAGATGCGATCCGACATCGTCATCGCCTCCTCCTGGTCGTGCGTGACGTAGACGATGGTCGTGCCCAGCTCGCGGTGGATGCGCTTGATCTCGAGCTGCATCTGGTCGCGCAGCTTCTTGTCGAGCGCGCCCAGCGGCTCGTCCATCAGAACGATGGCGGGCTTGTAGACCAGGCAGCGCGCCAGCGCGATGCGCTGCTGCTGGCCGCCCGAGAGCTCCTTCGGAAAGCGCTGCGCCACGTGCGGCAGGCGCACCAGTTCCAGCGCCTGCATCGCCTGCTGTCGTGCACGGGCCGCGTCCACCTTGCGCATCTTCAGCGGGAACGCGATGTTCTCGGCCACGGTCATGTGCGGGAACAGCGCGTAGTTCTGGAACACCATCCCGATGTCGCGCTCGTACGGCGCACCGTAGGTCACGTCGCGCCCGTCGATGAGGAGCCGGCCGCCGTCGGGCGTGGCCAGGCCGGCGATCAGGCTGAGCAGCGTGGTCTTGCCGGAACCGGAGGGACCCAGCAAGGTGAGGAACTCGCCCCGGGCCACCTCCAGGTCGGTGGGCGCGAGTGCCACGAAGTCGCCGTAGCGCTTGGTGAGTCCGGAGATCTGAAGGCTGGACGAAGGCATGGCGCCGACCCGCGGCCTACTTCAAGACCCAGCCGTTGAAGCGCTCGGTGACGCTCGCCTGGTTCTCGAGCCAGTACCTGGCGTTGATCTGCACGCCGCCGCGGATGTTGTCGGGATGCGTGGGCGAGTGCTTCGCGACCTCGGGCTTCATGTACTTGAACGCCTCGGGCTGCGTGACGCCGGCAGGGTAGTAGTCGCCTTGCTGCGCCATGCGCTTGATGTCGGAGGCGAACTTGATGAACTCGCGGCAGGCCTCGGCATTCGGCGTGCCGGCCAGGATCGACCAGTTGTCCACGCCCCACAGGTTCTGGTTCCAGCAGATCGCCACCGGTGCGCCTTCCATGATGGCCGCCTGCGGCCGCGAGGCCCAGGTGGCGATCATGTCGACCTCGCCGGAGGTGAGCAGCTGCGTCGCCTGCGCACCGGAGTTCCACCAGACATCCACGCTGGGCTTGATCTTGTCGAGGTTGGCGAACGCGTGGTCCAGGTTGAGCGGATAGAGCTGCGCGGTCGGCACGCCGGCGGCCATCAGCGACTCCTCCAGCGTGTCGAACGGGTGCTTGCGGATCGCGCGGCGGCCGGCGAAGTCCTTCACGTTCCACAGGTCGGCCCAGGAGTTCGGGGCCTTGCGGTTCTTGAACGCATCGGTGCGGTAGGCCAGCACGGTGCTGTACACGTTGGTGCCCACGCCGTACGGCGACATGAACTGCTTCGGAATCGTCTTCACGTTCGGATCGTCGTCCAGGCCGTGCTTCTCGAGGTAGACCTTGCCGCCCTCGGTGAGCAGCAGGATCGCGGGCTGGCTGATCTTGGCCATGTCCCAGGTGTAGTTCTTCGTCTCCACCATCGACTTGATCTGCGCCACCGGCTCGGCGTTGGCCTGTACGCCGATGACCTCGATGCCGGTCTTCTGCGTGAACGGCTTGTAGAAGCATTCGCCATAGGCCTTGGTGTACACGCCGCCGTCGTCGCGCACGACGATGCGCTTGGACTGCGCGCGCGCATAGCGCAGCACGGCGGGTGCGGCCAGCAAGCCGGTGGCCGCCGCCACCTGAAGTGCACGCCGACGCGAAGGATTGGAGAGGATCTGATCGTTCATGAGAGCTCCTGGTGGGCCGTTAGGGCGAGCGGTGGGCGGCCGGCAACAGCCGGCCCGGGTTGAAGAGGTCGTGCGGATCGAGCAGCGCCTTGATGCCGCGCATCATCTCGACCTCGACGTCGGGCTTGAACAGCGCCATCTCCTGCGTGAGCACCTGGCCGATGCCGTGCTCCGCGCTGAAGGTGCCGCCCAGTGCGTGCGCGACTTCGTTGACGGCGTGCTTCACGGCATGCGCGGTGGCATCGGCGTCATCGAAGGCGCGCCATTGCTCGAAGCTGGCCAGCGGGATGAAGTGCACGTTGCCGTCGCCGAGGTGCGCGACCACGATGATCGGCACGCCGGGCAGGATGCGGTGCGCGGCCTCGGTGGCGCGCTCGATGAACTCCGGCACTGCAGAGACGGGCACGGCGGGATCGGTGTTGATGCCCATGCCGGCCTTCTTGTTGCCCTCGGAGACGCTGTGCCGCAGCTCCCACCAGGCCGCGCGCTGCGCGCCGCTCGTCGCGACCGCGGCATCGAGCACGAGGCCCGCGTCGACGCCCTGCGCCAGCACGTCCTGCAGCGTGTCCTGCAGCACCTGCTCGCCGCCCGTGTCGGAGAGCTCGACCAGCACGTGCCATGCATGCTCGGGCGAGACCGGCGAGCGCCGGTTGGCCACATGCGTCAGCACGTTGTCGAGCTGCACGTCGTTGAGCATCTCGAATGCGGACAGCACGCCGCCGCAGCGCTGCTGGAACCGGCCGAGCATGTCGAGCGCGGCCTTCGGCGTGGCAAGCGCCATCCATGCGGTGGCATGCGAATCGGGCAGCGGGTGGAGCTTCAACGTGGCCGCGGTGATCACGCCCAGCGTGCCCTCCGAGCCGATGAACAGGTGCTTCAGGTCGAAGCCGGTGTTGTTCTTGCGCAGGGCGTACAGGCCGTTCCAGATGCGGCCGTCGGGCAGCACCACCTCCAGCCCGAGCACGTTCTCGCGCGTGTTGCCATAGCGCAGCACGCCGGTGCCGCCCGCATTGGTGGCGATGTTGCCGCCGATCTGGCAGGACCCTTCCGCGCCGAGGCTCACCGGATAGAGCCGCCCGTGATCGGCCGCCGCCTGCTGCACTTGCGCGAGCACGCAACCGGCATCGACCACCATCGAGTTGTTGGCCACGTCGATCGAGCGGATGCGGCGCATGCGCGCGAGGCTGATCACTACCCAGGGCGTGCCGCTCGCACTCGGCACCGCGCCTTCGCACAGGCTCGTGTTGCCGCCTTGGGGGACGACCGGAACGCGGGCCTGCGCGCAGGCGCGCACCACCGCCGCGACCTGCTCGGTGCTGGAGGGCAACACGACGCAGCATGCGAGGCCGCGGTAGCGGCCGCGCCAATCCTCCACGTACGCAGCCAGGTCGCTCGGCGCCGTGAGTACGGCGTCCGGGCCGAGCAAGGACTTCAGTTCCGAAGCGATGGAAGCATCCATTGCGTCGAATCATGATTCGAGTGCAATGAAATTGCAAGTGGGCGCTATACGTACATTGATAATTGCAATGCGCTCACCCTGGGCTCATTCCTGGTCTCGCCTTTCGGTATCGGCGGCGTAGGCAGCGTCAGCTCATCAGTGGTGCCAGCGCTGCGCCGATGCGCTCCATCTGCGCCGGGGTGACCAGCGAAGTGAGCGCCTCGACGAAGCGCGGGTTCTGTGCACCCGAGCCGATGTACTGCCAGCGATAGGCCTTGAGCATCGTCGCGCCGATGGCCTCGCGTTCATGCGTCTGCAAGTGGGCGCCGGCGTGCTGCATGAAGTAGGCGGCATCGGCCTCGGCCTGCATCTGGACCAGGCTGTCGACGGCAGCCACCAGCTCGATCAGTTCGCTCACGCCGACATCCCGCTGCGCGGCCGTCATGCCCGCGTCTTCGCGCCGCCACTCCAACTCATCGAGGATCGCGTGCTGCGACTCCTCCTTCCAATGGAACATGAAGACATCCTTCCACAGCTCCGACAAGCCGGTGTCGGGCTCGATGCTCTCGCGATAGTGCGACTGCGAGAAGAGTTCGATGTTCAGCGTGAGCCCGAGCACAGCCCAGGTCCCCTTGCTCAGCACCGCGCCGGCCACGTCGTTGGGCTGGGGCATGAAGCGGTAGCCGGCCGGCATGCCGCTGCCCGCCATGACCTCGAGGCGGCGGAACATCGCCTGGTGCTTCAGTTCCTCGTCGGTGAGTCGCACCAGCGCTTCGAGTGCCGTCTGGTCGCCGAACCAGTGGTGCTCGCTGATCTCGAGCACCTTGGCGCCGATGAAGCGCTCGACCAGCGCGAACATGTTGGCGTAGGTGCGGCCCTGGATCTGGCTCATGAAGACCTGCTGGGCCGGGGTCAGGAAGTACAGGTCCCGGATCATCGACAGTCCGTCCGGCAGGAACTTCTTGTCGAAGTCGAACTGGCGGCCGCGGATCACATCGCGATCGATGTCCCAGCGCACCCGCTTCGAGACTTCGATGGTCTTTCCGTAGCGCTTGTCGCGGGCAACGGTACTCATGGGGAGGTCGACAACTGCGTTCATGGTCATATGCCTTTCAGGGTGGTTCGAGAAGATTCACAAGGGCCGCAGCCTCGCTGGGCGCCGAGTGAGGACAAGGTACGTACTCCAATCTCAAGGCGCCCGGCCCGTCGAACGGGCCGCGAACGCATTGCGCACCGGTCCGTACCGAGACCGGAAGACTTCGATGAAATCCGCAGCGATGCTGTTGTCGCGGCGGTCGGCGTGAGTTCATGCAAATGGGGCGGTGTCCACCACTTCGGGCGCCGGGAATCACACCGCGCATGACTGTTCGGCGTGCGCCCACGGTCGGGCGACTGCGCCCGTGCGTCGATCGGCAGCGGCGGCGCCAGCGTCAGTGCCACCGCACAGGCCGTCGACCCGATGCCGACGCCGAGGAGCGTCAACACGCTGGCGCTGGTCATGATGCAAGCGCCGCCAGCGTCGGCGCGCTGCGGCGCCCGCGCATCGGTCGGCGTATCCGTTCTACCGCCTGCAGCATCGTGAGGTGCAACACGTCGCGCTGCGCATGGCTGCCGCCCAGGCGATGACACCGAGCCGGCAGCCGTGCGAGCAGGGCGATCGCCAGCGCATGGTTGCCGCGGCCGAACGCGATCAACCCGCGGCACGCGCGCAGCCCGAGCTCGCGCGTCATCCGGCCGTGGCGCGTCGGCTCGCGCCGGCTGGCGGCCAGCGTCGTCTCGAGCCGCCGGGCGAGCTCCCAGTCGCGCGCACCGACGAAGGCCAGCATCGCGTGCAGGTCGTTGAAGGTGCTGTAGGCATCGGCGATGCGCGGAGCCCATGCCTGGGCGAGTTCGAACCAGCGCGCGCCGGCATCGCCGCCGAGCAGCTCGATGCGCCACAGCAGCGACGCGGCGTCGATCAGATCGGCGATCTCGTGCGAGTGCCCCGACCTGACGCGCAGGTCGTAGAGCCCGAGTGCGCGGTCGGTCTGGCCCAGCGCGAGGTGAAACAGCGCGACGTGCCACCAGCCGTGCGTGGAGACGACCGTGCCGTTGGCCCATTGGTCGGCGTGATCGTTCATCCAGCGCAACCCGGCCTCGGCGCGACCGGACGTCTCGAAGACGTGGGCCATCACGTGATGCGCCCGTGCGTCGAACGGATTCGACGCGAGCGCGGCACGGGCCGTCTGTTCGGCGCGTTCGACCTCGCCGTTCTCGACCAGGCCGAACGCCTGCATCGACAACATCGCGTGGTAGCCGGGCAGATCGTCCGACCAGGCCGGCAGCAGCGCGGCGACGCGTTCGTTCATGCGCGCGGCGTCGCCGCTCGCGTAGTCCAGCGCATGGGCGACGTGCAGCGCCAGCACATCGCGCGGATGTTGCTGCAGCAATCCGGCCAGCCGATCGCGCACCTGCGCGAAGTCGTCGTCGAGCGCCGCGGCGATCACCGCGAGATGCGCAGCCTCGCGTCCGTTGGCCGGCAGTTGCGCCGCACGTTGCAGGATCGGTCGCGCGCTGCGCACCCGCTCTCGATCGCGGCTGCACACCTGCATATAGGCCCGCAGGACATGCGCCATCGCGAAGTCGGGGGCGTCGCGCAGCGCCTGCTCGATCTGCACATCGGCGCCGCGGCGCCAGCTCAGCCAGGTGGCGAGCGAGCGCTCGTAGGCTTGCAGCGCCGCGGGCGTTGCGCCGGAGATGTCGCAGCCGCGATGGTCGGTGTGACTCATGATGAGGCGTGCACCGGCGGGTTGGCCGCTGGCGCGATGTTGAGGTTCATGCGGAACAGGTTGTCCGGGTCGTAGCGCCGCTTCAGCATCTGCAGCCGCGCGTGGTTCGCGCCATAGCTGGCGGCGACGCGCTCGGCTTCGTCCTCGGTCAGGAAGTTCACGTAGCCGCTGCCGGTGGCGTGCGGGGCTGCGGTCTCGAACGCCTGCCGTGCCCAGGCACGCACGCGCGCGTCGTCGCTCGGGTCGGACCAGCGTCCGTGCACGTTCATGATGTAGCGCGCGTCGCGCCCGACGAAGGCGGTGGCCTCGGGCTTGACGCGTGCCATCGCTCCGCCGAGCAGGGCCACGAAGATCTCGCATTCGGGCCCGGGCAAGGCCGACGCAGATGCGATCAGCACGTCGATCGCGGCGTCGCTGAGCGCGCTGAAGTTGTTCGTCTTCCAGTAGTTGCGCGCGCCTGCACCGAGCAACGGATCGAACGCGGTCTGGAACCCGGCGTAAGCCGTGGGTCCGAGTGCGCTGCCGATCGGGTCGCCCAACTTCAGCAGCGGCGCGACGGCGCGTGCGCCCGCGTCGAGCGCGCCGTTGTAGACCAAGGGCAGGATCAAGACTTCGGTGCCGTGCGCCGAGGCAGGGAGGAACGGCAGCGGCGGCGCCTTGCGCATCACCATCCAGACGCTCAATTCGTCGGGCGCGTCGTTGGCGAAATCGCGCCACGCCCGCATGACCTGGCGCGCCTGCGCGTAGGGATACACCACCAACCCGGCGTACACCTCGGGGCCGACCGGGTGCAGCTTGAACTCGAACGACGTGACGACACCGAAGTTGCCGCCGCCGCCTCGCAGCGCCCAGAACAGATCCGGTTCGGAGCTGGACGAGGCGACGCGCGCATTGCCGTCGGCGGTCACGACGGTCGCGCTCAGCAGGTTGTCGATGGTCATGCCGTGCTGTCGCGTCAGCCAGCCGAAGCCGCCGCCGAGCGTGAGCCCGGCCACGCCGGTGGTGGAGTTGATGCCCAGCGGCGTGGCCAGACCGTGAGCCTGCGCCTCGCGATCGAAGTCGCCGAGCAGGGCACCCGGAGCGACGCGTGCAATGCGCCGAGCGGGATCGATCTCGACTGCGCGCATGCCCGACAAATCGAGCATCAGGCCGCCGTCTGCGACGGCGTTGCCCGCGATGTGGTGGCCGCCTCCGCGCACGCTGAGCCGCATCTTGTGGGCAGCGGCGAAACGCACGGTGGCCTGCACGTCGTCGGTGTTCATGCAGCGCGCGATCAGCGCCGGACGGCGATCGACGGTCCCGTTCCAGACGCGGCGCGCCGCGTCATACTCGGCATCGCCTCGGCCCAGCACGCCGCCGCTGATTCGCGATGCGAAGGCGTCGATTTCGGCCGCGCTCAGCTCGCGGGCGTCATGGTCGAGGGTGATGTAAGGCGTGGAATTCATTCGGGGCTCCTGTGTCATCAACGGTGCCCCCGCGATGGCGGGTGGCTCTTTTCAATCTAGACAGCACGGGTTCCACGCGAAACGTCGTCCAAGGCCCTTCTTGTTTCGTTTATTTCAAGCACGCCCGGCGGGCTTCGATCCGGAGCCAAGTGGACTTATTCTTCGGCGTGCGAAATCGCCCTTGCGGTCCAGACCAATAGGAGAGAGCAGCGACCATGAGTCCCAAGGCCACCATCCTGGTCGTCGACGATGAGCCCGACGTCCGCGAAGTCATCGAGGAATACTTCGTGGCCCATGGCTACGCCGCGCTGGGCGCCGACAGCGCCGCCGCGGCGCGCGCGCTGGCGGCGCAGCACCCGATCGATCTCGCGCTGCTCGACATCCACATGCCCGGCGAGGACGGGCTGAGCCTGGCGCGCCACCTGCGCGAGCGCTACGC
>Ga0068864_100002151_pt1 | contig 16277 bp, 14 predicted proteins | sample KBSSwiS72_FD_66586 | JGI IMG/M metagenome (GOLD analysis project Ga0068864, IMG submission 66586) | Switchgrass rhizosphere microbial communities from Kellogg Biological Station, Michigan, USA - KBS Switchgrass S7-2 | ecosystem: Host-associated > Plants > Roots > Rhizosphere > Soil ... | reverse complement strand
ATTAGCGGCGAATATAGCGAACGGCACCCACAATGCAGATTCGGTTAACAAGCATTTATTCACAAAAACAGGTTAAATGTGGAGAAGAAAATATTGGAGCCAGAACGAGAATTTCTTATCATCTGAATTGAATAGTCTAAAACATTGACAACCGTTTAAAACCGTTGCCTACGCCTCCTGAAACTTCATATCATCTTGCATTCCTCGATGAGTAGTGCATCGCTATAATCTTCCGGCTAGTATATTTTGAGGTTGCAAAGAAAGTCGAGGAAGTGCTTTTTTCTCAATACTGTTGTTTTTTGTGGCGAGCAATTTTCCGGCTTTTCTGGTCCCTATCGTTGTCTGCATTTGTCTACAGATGGCCAATCGTCTGTGATAATATTTTCTTATCTTATGAATTCATCATCGAATTAAAAGTGCTGCAAGCCATTCCATACCGTTATCGTGTTCTTGTACTACTGTGCTCTTTAACAACGCTTACTTATCTCGATAGGATCTGCATCTCGATCGTTGGTGTTAGAATAAAATCCGAGTTTCATTTGAACAATGAACAGTTTGGTTGGGTGCTTGCTTCATTCGCGTTGGCTTATGCATTATTCGAAATTCCATCCGGTATGCTCGGTGACCGAATTGGACCTCGTGCTGTTTTTATTCGCATTGTTTTGTTTTGGTCATTGTTTACAGCATTAACCGGTTTTGCAACCGGTTTGATTTCATTACTTATTATTCGCTTTTTATTTGGCGTTGGAGAGTCGGGCACTTATCCCAATGCTTTAATTGTCGTATCACGTTGGTTCCCGGCGAACGAAACCGGGCGTACGCTAATCGGTGTGGGTATTGGTCAGCAAATTGGCTCCGCCATTGCTCCACTCATAATTATTCCTGTGGCAGTTGCTTATGGTTGGCGCATGTCATTTTTTGTGAATGCTGCTTTAGGGGTAGTATGGGTGCTGGCGTGCTATTTTTGGTTTAAGGACTTTCCATCCCAAATGAAACGCATCTCTGAAAAAGAAAAGCACAAAATCGAATCTGGCTGCCGCCATAACAAACAACAACACTCGATCCCATTCAAGTTCATTTTCCGGAACCGCACCCTCTGGACCCTGATGCTGATGTATTTTTGTTTTCAATGGGCAAATTATTTTTTTATCGCCTGGATGCCAGTCTACCTGCAGGAGGAAAGACATTTTTCCGAAGCAGAAACGAAACCGATCATCTTCGCTCTATTTATCGCAGCGATCATTGGCTTACTGGCAGGAGGCTTTATTGCCGACTGGCTCGTAAAGAAAAAAGGGTTGAGATTTGGAAGACGACTTGTCGGTATGACCGGAATGGGTATGTGCGGCTTCCTGATCCTCATCACCGCAATTACCCCGCATAATAATTTAGCGGCTGTTTGCCTGATTACAGCAAATGGTTTTTATGGCTTTAGTGTGATGTCTTCATTTGCGGTGTGTTCAGATATTGGTCGCAATAACTCTGGAACAGTTGCGGGTGCCATGAATTTTTCCGGGCAAATGGGCGCATTTTTTTTGGCCCTGGTTTTTGGAAAAATTGCAGACGTAACACACAACCTCAATTATCCTCTTTTTGTCGTAACCGCCATAGTATTGCTTGGTTGCTTGCTATGGTTAGTGATCGATCCCCTTCAGCAATTGACGGTTCCACTTAAAGAAGAAAAAAATAAAACCTTACCGGTTTCTTGAATCAGGAGTGACAGCCATTTTAATATCCTAGCCTCATGTTGTCCTAAAAAACTTCTGGAGTAACGAGTGATCAGATCTCAGGAGATTCAGAAGAAGAAAGATCGATTCGCCTTGAGCGAACTCTTTGATTTCCTTCACGGTTTACCAAAGCAGACAAAGCTTTTACCAGTACTCTCTCACCCGACGTTCTGAAAGAAGAATTCGTTTGTTCAGTTGGAATTGCTCTAAACGAGTGAAAGCAAAGGACACAACAATATGCGGACAATAGTTTTTTCATAAGGATCGAAACCGGAAAATTAAAAACTGGAAGATATACTTGCAATAGTAATCGCCCTAAAAAAATAAAAAACAATTTGGTAATTCTACTGAGAAAAATTATCGGTCATGAGCGAATCGATTTTTACTGAACCTCTTGCAAGAGTTTGTCCGATACGAACAATCATTCATTCTTTTCTGGAGCTTCAGGTTCCATCCATCAGTACACCCAAGAGAGCCATCAATTTATTAATGCGTGGAAATAGTAATCAAACAACCTTTCAAGCAAAGGTCCCTAAGTGCCTTGATTCTTGGCGCGAAATCCCTCATTGCTTCAACAAATATTTTTTCAGCAAACTGATACCTCTCGTCACCTCTTCTCTCCCCTTTGATTCAATACCATACCACCCGCGATACCCTGAATCATGACTCACCTCGATCATTTTTGCAGTTAATTCTTCAGTGGGCTGATTTCGATATGACATACCCTTGGCATATGGCGCAGTTTTTCTTAAATAGGTATAATTATCAAATTCGTCGGAAGGATTTCTCCAATCGGGAAACGTACCAAAGGACGGGTCATTGACTTTTTTTAGCAAGGAAATCATCCAGTCAGGATCGTTTGATACCCCGCCATGATTTTCGATCACAATATTGATCTTCGCTGGCTTCGCATATGCTAACAGCATATTGTAAGATTCCGTCGCCCATTCTAGCGCCTCTCTTTTGTCGACGTTCTCAGGACCGCGACAATTCGTCCGTATAGCATGGCACCCAAGATAATTTGCAATATCAACCCATTTCCTGTGATTGATCTCAAACTGTTTTCTCCCTTGCTTCGTATCTGCACAGCCATCACCCTCTTCATCTACCATGATCAATACCATGGTTACACCATGGCCATTTGCACTTTGCTTTAATTTTTTCAGGTAGGTTTCTGTTGGTGACTCGAAAAGCGTGTTTACAAACTCAATTCCATCGAGATCAAAATCTTGACGGGCAATCTTTGGAAAATCTAGGTTGTTCCATTTGCCGGCACGGATCTCCTCAACCAATGCCCATTCTGCCAGTGAAATATTGTCTTTTGTAAGTTGACTCATGTTATATATTTTCTGAGTTGAGATCTCCTGAAGGTATATCAAATCTTTTTTAAAAATATCTTTCGATGAGGATTCCATAGGTCATTAGAACATTTTCTCTTTTTGTTCTACTGACCTTGTTGTATATAAAAGCGCCCGTAATGCCCAACCATTTATTAAGTTTCACCGCGACATTACTGGTTGATGTAATAATGTAGTCGCTGATATCGCGAAATGATGGCTGGTAGAAATGAACCCCATCAATGATAAGCCTGTCGTGCAGCGACCAGTGATACAAGAGCCGAAGCGAATTTCGGGCAGTATTGTAAACCAAATGCGGATCCTTAAGATTTGCATATTCATACAATATTCCATCGCTCAGATTTATCTTTAAATACGGGCTGTCAATAAAATCATATCCTAAACCTGCTCCAGCCTGCACTCGATCAGTAATTTTTAAAGAGAAACTTTTATCATAGTTCACCAGAGCCCAGTAATAAAGCTTATGTACGCCCTTTCCAAACTCAACATCGGCGTGCGCTGAAAAATCATTATTGGTTAGATCATCGTCCTGCAAACCATAAAGCCACGTGGCCCCGGTGTTCGTCACTACGCTTTTATGTTTTATGCTATACGCGATCTTATTGGCGAACACATAAGATTTGGCATCGTTGGTCCTGTTAATAACGCCGGTAGAGTTAAATTTAAAATAATGATGCGTAGTATCGGTGAATTGTGAGAAACATGAAAGAGAAAAAAATAAAAAGAACAAAATTGTAATAATTCTTCCCATAAGTCTAAGAATTGAGTTACCAAAAATACATGATCGACAATATCCGCCTTCAACTTAAGTGCCAATTGTTATAATCCTCACTTTGCCTTACATACGACCGATCATGAACCAAAAGAGATACAGCAATGAAGAGATCAGTGTTATCTGGAAACAGGGTTTGCGCCAACATTCAACAAACTGTTGGAAAGGTTTGATCAATGTTTTCGATCCACGAAAAAAACCCTGGATAAATATAAATGGTGATGCCCCTGAACGGATCATTGAGCAGGTAAAAAAATGCCCAAGTGGGGCACTAAGTTATTTTAAAAATTCGAGTACAAATGCCGAAAGTGAAGTCATCAACGTAAGAACTTATTTGCCTTCATCCAATCAATACAACTCTTAAACCAATCCTCTCTTGTAGTGGTATTATGCAACCCAAAACCATGACCACCCTTTTCGTAAAGGTGTAATTCTGCAGGTACTTTGTTTTTCAGCAATGCCTGGTAGAAACGGATGCTGTTCTCAGGGTTTACGCCATCATCGTCAGAAGCATGAACCAGGAATGTTGGAGGCGTTCGCGGAGTTACTTGTTCTTCGTTGGAAAATAAATGCACTAATTTTTGGTCAGGAACTTTTCCAAGCAAATTATCTCTTGAACCGATGTGCCCAACTTCTTCATTGAAGCTAATCACAGGATAAATAAGCATCATAAAATCAGGGCGGAGATTCGCCTTTGCCAGTTCCTGTCGCACAGGTTCAAAGTGCGTTCCCGCCGTTGAAGCAAGATGACCCCCGGCAGAGAAGCCAATAATACCGATTTTATTTTGATCAATGTGATATTGCTTTGCATGACCGCGTACAAAATAAATTGCCTGTTGCGCATCGATTAACGGAACATATTCTTTATGAATCATGCATTCATCGTTAGGCAGTCGATAGCGAAGTACAAATGCGGTTACACCTGCATCATTAAAAACTTTTGCAACGTCTGCTCCTTCGTGACCGGCTGCAAGTATTCCATAACCGCCGCCGGGGCAAATAATAACAGCCGTTCCACTTCTTTTTTCTTGTGCAGGTTCAAAGATTGTAAGCGTTGGCCTGGTAATATGATCAACAACCAGAATACCTGATTTCATCCAGGATGTATCTATAAACTCATGATCTTTCCCATTGCATGGCTTACCGTTTGGGATTTCACCATCGTATAAAGGGAGTACATGTTGGGCAGTCACAACGGATGTGGTTATTATTAGAAACAGGCACGTTATTACTTTATTCACGAAAATGTTCTTTTGTAAATCTATACTTTTACAATAGTCGAATTTAAAGTAATTCAGACCAAATGATAATTATTTCCGGATGAAAATAAGTGAGGCAAACCGGTTGCGCGTGCTTTACTTTCTTGTGTTCTGCTGTACGGCAGCCTGGCTGCCTATTTTCGCAGATTACCTCAAAGGTCATGGACTTCGGGAATAAAGATCGGGCTCATTTTAGCTATCACTCCTGTTTTGATGTTTGTGATCCAACCTTTTTATGGTATGCTGGCCGATCGGTTGGGATATAAAAAATGTCTCCTTTTGTCTTCAGGACTTGCTTCGATCAGCTATGCGCTGTATCTCGTTGATACTAGTTTTACATGGATAGTTTTTATTACAGTTTTCATGTCTGTTTTTTACAACGCCATCCAACCAATCCTGGATAGCCTGTCGCTCCGACTGGCACAAGACAATCCTGAATTTTCGTATGGCACACTTCGCATTGCAGGCGCCGCAGGCTGGGCCTTTACGGGTATTATAACTGGTCAATTAATCGACGCAATCGCAGTCGCCGGGTTTAGGATCTCAGCAGTTGTGCCTGCAAACAACCAATATTTTTTCCAGATGTGCTTCCACTCCAGGTCAAAGATCCCGGGATCTGTATAAAATTGCTGTCCCAGGCTCCAGCCCGGTCTATATCGTTCCAGCAATTGCTGAGCGCTTACACAATTCATACAAAATTATTAATGAGGTCTCAGGGAAATTTACAATTTTCTTTTGTCTGTATTTCGTATCGGCTTTAGCTTTATCAACGCTTCTGTTTCCTAAGGACAAACGTCAATGAAATGAAATTTACGGTTGTATTAATTCTTCTGTTGTCATCCGTTGACCTTATTGCGCAGAAAGACATAAAACTTACCTCCCCCAGTAAACAATTGTCTTTTTCATTTCACAACGGACGGGAAGGTTTATTTTATAACATATCGTTTAAAAACAAGCGTATCATCAATAATTCTTCAATCAGCCTCGATTTCATTGATGGCAAATTCAAACAAAATCTCAAAGCCGGCAAGCCCGTTTTTCGGAAGGGAGTGGAGGACTATGAATTGATCGTTGGGAAGGCAAAATTTGTACATGATCCATATCTCGAAGTCCTCATTCCATTGGAGGAAACAAAGACCCCTTTCAGAAAGTTCAATATTGTCGTTCGTGCATTTGATGATGGAATTGCATTCAGATATGAATTTCCCCAGCAGCCAAGCTGGTCTCAATTTTCTTTGACCGATGAACACACCACTTTTAATCTTGCTGAAAATCCAAAAATACTTGCACTGCTCCTTCCAAACTATACAACTTCGCATGAAGGAGAATACAGCCATATGCGTTTTAGTGAATTGAAAGAAGACACGTTGATGGATATGCCCGCCTTATTTGAATTTCCGGATTCTGTGTATATAGCCATTACGGAAGCGGCTCTTATTGATTATGCGGGTATGTACCTCGTGAAGGAAAAAAATATTTTGACATCCAGGGTCTCTCCCCTACCGGGCCAAACAGCAATAAAAGTGAAGGCAACCCTGCCACATAACCCTGGCGTGTATTAATGATCAGCGACAGGATTGGTACTTTAATAGAATCTAATATTTTGACCAGCCTGAATGAACCCTGTAAATTAAAAGATCTCTCCTGGATAAAACCGGGGAAAACAACTTTTCCGTGGTGGAATGGAAATGTCGTTCCTGATACATTAAATGGACCGGGAAACAATTTTGCCACTAATCAATACTATATCGACTTCTGTGCGCGCAATGGTTTGGAGTATCATTCAGTAGTTGAATATGGTTTGCACCAATGGTATGTGGATGACGGCGTAAGTTTCCAGCCGGGTCCTCACGCCGACGTGACCACTCCCGTTCCAGGCTTAGACATGAAAGAAATTTGTGACTATGCGAAAGCGCATGGAGTGAACGTTCGAGTGTGGGTACACTGGGCGGCATTGTATCCGAAACTTGATACTGCTTTTGAGCTGTTTGAGAAATGGGGACTGACAGGAATGATGGTTGATTTCATGGATCGGGATGACCAGGAAATGGTAAACGTCCAAACTGAGATCCTGCAAAAAGCAGCTCAACACCATTTGCACATTCAATTTCACGGAGCTTATAAACCAACAGGAGAAACAAGAACATATCCCAACGAATTCACAAGAGAAGGCACATTGAATTACGAGGTAAATAAGTGGGACAAACGAATTACTCCCGATCACGACCTCAATATTGTTTTTACCAGGGCACTGGCAGGATCGACCGATTATCATCTTGGAGGATTCCGAGCGGTTCCTGATTCATTGTTTAAAGTTCAGTACACAAGACCGTTGATGCTTGGGACGCGTTGCCACATGTTGGCTATGTATGTTGTTTTGCAAAACCCGCTTGGAATGGTTTGCGATTACCCAGCAGCTTACGAGGGGCAGCCCGGTTTCGAATTCATAAAAGAAGTCCCAACAAATTGGGACGAAACGAAAGTAATCGACGCAAAGCTTGCAGAATTTGTTATCATCGCAAGAAAAACGGACAACGATTGGTTTGTCGGCTCCATCAATGATCATACTGCCAAAACGGTCAAGGTTCCGCTTTCTTTTTTAGAAGATGGCGAGTATACCGCTGAAGTTTTTTCCGACGCCGAAGACGTAAATGCTGAACCCAATCACTTAAAGAAAGAAAAAAGGATAGTCAGCAAGAGAGATACTTTAGCTATCGGGTCAGCCGCGGGGGGCGGTTTCGTAATACGTTTGAAAAAAAATTAAGTCCTGGATTGGCCTGGACTCTTTAAATTATTAGGGACGAGGGCAATCAAAGAAATAATTCCCACCAAAGAAAGAACCGAACCGTACACAAAAACAGAAGTGTGACTTACCCTATCCCATAACCCGCCTGCTATGACACTTGCAACCAGGCCGGACAAGCCGACTACGGTCGAATACCAGCCAATGCCACTTGCACGCAAGTGGCGGGGAACAAAATCAGCAGAATAAGATTTTCCGCAAGCCCTGAATATTCCCTGGAATAGTCCATAAAAGATAAACAGAAATCCGGTTAAAAGGATATCTGAGCTAAAAGCAAAACCTAAATACGTAATGAGAAATACAGCGAAGGAAATAAGCAACAAAGGCTTTCTTCCGAATTTATCAGATAGTGAGCCGGCAGGATAAGAGATCAAAGCCGCCACCAAATTATAAAAAGCGTAAACGAATATGGTAGTGTGTAGTGAGAGACCTTTTTCCCTGACGTCAAGAATAAGAAATGCATTGCTTGAGTTGCCAATCCCAAAAAGACAAGTAACGATTAAATACCTCCAATATGTTTTTGGAAACTGGCTCATGTGCAGGTTCACCTTCGACCTTGCGGCTGCACTGACCTTTTTTTCCTTGACGAGCATCACCATCAAAAAGGCAAGCAGGCCCGGAATAATCGCGAGATAAAAGATCGTGTGAATATCGAACTGAAGTGAAAAAAATAGAAGTACTGTGATTAACGGCCCCAGGAATGCTCCAAGATTATCCCCTATTCCTTCCAGCCCGAAAGCCTTTCCCCTGTGCTGCGGTTCTACTGATTCTGCGAGCAACGCATCCCGTGGAGCAGAACGGCTTCCGGCACCCACCCGATCTGAAAATCTTGCAGCCAAAACCAGCTGCCAGGTATTTGCCAGACCCATAAAGGGTTTGGAAACGGCGGAGAGAAAATATCCAACCAATGCAATTGGTTTTCTCTGTTGTAATTTGTCCGATAACCATCCTGACACTCCTTGTATTATATTTTGTGTGGCCTGCGCAATGCCTTCGATGATACCAACAATACTTCCGTTCGCCTTAAGATACTCGGTTAAATACACCGGTAAAATGGGATAAAGCATTTCGGTTGAGATGTCAGAAAAGAGAGAAGCAAAAGCAAGTAAGATCGAATTTTTTGTAAGTCCGGAAAAGTATTTTTCAACAAACGATTTGAACATGTCTTAAACCTTAAGTATAACAATGCCAGGCAAAACAGAAAGTTAATAAGAAATGGTCAAACAAATTGTCGCCCAACAGCAAACGCTAATCAAAATACCGCTTATAAGAGGCACGATAACCAATAAGCCAGGCAAAAGGTGTAAGTACAATAAAAAGAATTTTCTGAATAAAAAACGGCGGTTTGGCAAGCCTGAATACGTTCGAATATTTATTTGCCATTAATGATTTCTGTAAAAGAGAACGCATTCTTTTACTTCGCTTTTTATCGGAAGCGAGGCCACAGGTGGTTTCGAAAAAACATTCGGTGTCAAGAGCCGGTTGAACTTTCCATTTAGTGATACTGGTACCAGCGGAATTATTCCACATCGAATGGACAGTATTTGCCGGAATGTGCAAGGTGTCCCCTTGGTTCAATAGTAAAATTTTGCCTTCAATCCTTACGGTCATCTGACCTTTGATGATTATAAAATCTTCTTCCTGGTATGGATGATAATGTGACGGCGGTTCTTTTGAGTAAGGTCTGTAAGAGGCTTCCATCTCAACCAATTTTCCATTAGTATCCTTTGCTGTCTGCAAAAACTTAACGTGCAGGCCAACTAATGGATTAGCTATTATTTTATTCTTATAAGCCATATGTAATTTTCTAAACAAAATTGGCTAACACTCAACCATAAATGTTTTACAATCGGAATCAATTGCGAAAATTAAAGGATAAACTGTACGAATAATATGTCAGTGCCTTAATCTATAACAAAATAAAATTCAAGTGAGCAGGTATGAGATTTATCTGAATATAAATGCAAAAAATAAGTGGTAAAATTTCGGCTTCAATATGCGCCCCTTCACCGATTTTTATCATTTCATTATAATTGGAAGTTCTAATTTTATAAAAATCAAAAGCACCACGTTTGCCAATGAAAAAGCCAGCCATTCTCCTCCTCAGCATTTTCTCTTTATGCGCCATAGCCCGGTCTCAAAATGTTACTGGTGAGAAAACAGTGATCGGTGCACCCTCTGTAAACGATGTCAGTATAAGCTCAACAGATCTTCCATTTTTCTCGTCGTCTGCTGATGCCGAAAAGATAGTTTCAGGTATTATGGATGCCCTGGGGCTTGAATCCAAGTTCAAAATTAAAGTAGCGAACGTTCCAAATGTTGAAGCAACCCTAAAACATCATGAACGCTATATTCTTTACAATCCTGAATTTGTAAATGAAGTAAATGAAGTAACGAAGGATAAATGGGCTAGCATTTTCATTCTGGCTCATGAAGTGGGGCATCACCTGGAAGGCCATACAGAAGCCGGACTAAAAAGTCGCCCCGCCATTGAACTGGAAGCGGACCAGTTTGCGGGCTTTGTCCTTTGCAAAATGGGGGCAACACTCCAGCAATCTCAGCTGGCCATGTACTATATTTCGAATATTACATCTTCAAAGACACACCCGGGCAGGCTTGATCGTCTTGTTGCCATTGAAAAAGGATGGCATAAAGCAGAAATGCAAAAAGAATTAGAGAATAACTCCGTCCCGATCACCGATAATAGCTCTGCAACAAATTGAGTTCCAGCTTAGAATTCACCTTAATTTTTGAACGTCATCGGGTAAAAAACAATTATTTCGAACTTTGAATAACGAAGAATAATTGTGTATATTTGCGCATTCTCCTTTCCCATGTAAAATCACAAAAAGTTTTTAGTTCTCCCGCCCGTATTCTGTGGAATAGCCTTGACACTATTTCTTTAAACAAAAACTTTGTGAATGAAAAAAATTTACACAGCATTCCAGAATGAGAATGTGCAGGCTGCGACTATCATCGCAACTGTATTTCTGGTGACGGCGTTAGTTTCGCTTCTTATTATTTTCAATTAAACGAAGTAAATAACCCGTATCACTTAATGCTCAAAAATGTTTGAAACCGGCATAGCCGGTTTTTTTATTTATAAGCTAACTTGTACGCGCCCTAACGTGATAACAAATGAGAAGCGCTGAAGAAATAAAAAGGCTAATAATTGATGTTGCCAAAACAGACGACAGGATCAGGGCTGTTTTGCTGAATGGCTCAAGAGCCAATGACAAAATACCTCCCGATAAATACCAGGATTTTGACATTGTTTACGTTACAGATGATTTTGAGAGTTTGATTGCAGACAGGGAATGGACAAACAAATTCGGCGAAAAATTGATCTGGCAATTGCCAGATGAAATGGTTGTTGGCCAAAAAGAACCTGAAAAAGGCAATAGGTTTTCTCTGCTCATGCTGTTTACCGACGGCAACCGGATCGATCTCACGTTGCTGTCAAAAAAAGAGATCGACCCAAACGGTAAGACCGACAGCCTGACAATTGTTTGGCTCGACAAAGACAATATGTTTCCAAATACTACGCTTGCAAGCGACTTAGATTACCTGGTGAAAGAGCCAACAGAAAAAGAATTCCTGGATACCTGCAATGAATTTTGGTGGGTATGCACTTATGTGGCGAAGGGCCTCTTACGAAATGAGATCATTTATTCGAAGGAAATGCTTGAGACAGTTGTAAGACCAATGTTCATGAATGTCATTTCCTGGCATATTGGTGTTGAAACGAATTTTTCGGTCTCGATTGGGAAGGCAGGGAAGTTTATGTCAAAATTCCAATCTCCTGAATTATACCAACAAATATTGCAAACATATTCCGATCAGGTCGTGGAAAATAATTGGAGGGCACTTTTCTTAATGATGGATATCTTCAGCCAATTGGCCCGTACCGTGTCACGCAAATTAAAATTTAGATACGTTGTCGGCGAAGAGGAAAATGTAACTGCCTATTTGAAGCAACTACATAACGGAACACGACAGATGTAAAACCGGTTACTGTTATTTTTTCCCTTCCAGCATTGGCACAAACGAGAACTGGTCAAAAACTTCTTCCTTCAATCCATCATTTTCCAATTTCGTTACCCGCATCATACGCTGTACTTCACCCGCGCCTAGCGGTAATACCATCATACCCTGCGGTTTTAATTGCTTGATCAATTTGGGCGGAACTTCAGGAGCCGCGGCAGTAATGAGTATCTTATCAAATGGTGCGAATGTTGGTAAACCCTCAAAACCATCACCATAAAAAAACTTTATACCAGGAAATCTTTTTAAATACTCGAACTTTTTATTCAGGTCAAATAATTTTTTTTGCCTCTCGATGGTATAAACCTGCGCTCCCATTAGCGCCAACACTACTGCCTGGTAGGCACTCCCGGTACCAATTTCCAGAACTTTATCAAAAGATTTTATTTCGAGCAACTGACTTTGGTACGCTACAGTGTAAGGTTGCGAAATGGTCTGGCCTTCGCCAATGGGGAAGGCACGATCCGCATAAGCCAGTTCATCAAACGCTGAATCAAGGAAATAATGTCGTGGGATATTGTCAATGGCGTTTAGCACACGTTCATCGGTAATTCCTTTTTCCCGGATACCGTCTGCCAGTTTTTTTCGCAGGCCTTTGTGGCGATATGTATCTTCCGTCGGTCGCATAAGAGTGCCGCAATATAAGCAATGGAGGAGGTATTCAATATTACTCTCACAAATTCACCGCCAAATATTGCCTGTTGAACGAAAGAAAAACAAAACAGGCATTCGTTCCACTTAGCTTTGTCCCGCAATAAAAAAATTACTAACCAGCAACATACTACCAAGACCTGACTAAGACCATCCACGCAAGAGACGGGGCACTGAGAAGGTGCCTTTTGTCTTTTTACACCCCCCATTCTATCACAATCTCCTCTCTTCTTTGTGAGAGCAAAAGCCGGTAAATTTGCGGCTCGTTATATATTGATCTAATGGAATTGACAAAAAACTTTGATCATAAGTCGGCTGAGAAGACATGGTACAATCACTGGTTAGAGAAAAAATACTTCAGCAGCAAACCCGACAACCGGGAACCATACACAGTGGTGATGCCCCCGCCAAATGTGACTGGCATTTTGCATATGGGGCATTGCCTCAATAATACCATCCAGGATATTTTGATCCGCCGCGCGAGAATGCAAGGGCAGAATGCGTGTTGGGTGCCCGGCACAGATCATGCATCCATTGCAACCGAAGCAAAGGTGGTCCAAATGCTCCGCGAGAAAGGGATCAATAAATCAGCTCTGACCAGAGATGAATTCTTAAAATATGCCTGGCAATGGAAGGAGCAATATGGTGGGATCATCCTGCAGCAACTCCGAAAGCTGGGCTGCAGTGCCGACTGGGATCGTACAACTTTCACAATGGACCCGGTTTATTATGGTGCTGTGATCAGTGTTTTTGTTGATCTCCATAAAAAAGGCTTTATCTATCGCGGTAAGAGAATGATCAACTGGGATCCAAAGGCAAAAACTGCTTTAAGTGATGAAGAAGTGATCAGGAAAGAGGTACAGAGTAAGCTTTATTATGTAAAGTATTTGATCGATGACAGTCAGGAGTCAGGAGTCGAGAGTCGGAAGACTCAGAACTCAGAACTCAGAACTTCGAACTTCTTAACCATCGCTACTGTTCGGCCGGAAACTATTTTGGGAGATACAGCGATCGCAGTCAATCCAAACGATGATCGATATAAACATCTTCACGGAAAGTTTGCGTTCGTTCCATTGATCGGCCGTCGCATTCCAATTATTATCGATGAATATGTAGAAATGGATTTTGGAACCGGGGCGCTTAAAATCACACCGGCACACGACAAGAACGACTACCAGATCGGCGAGAAACATGGACTTGAGATCATCGACACGATGAACGATGACGGAACCATGAGCTCCGCGGCCCAGCTATACGTGGGTGAAGACAGGTTCGAAGTACGAAAGAAAATAGTAAAGGAATTAGAGGCGAAAGGTCATTTGGTAAAGATTGAAGATTATACTAACCAGATCGGCTTCAGTGAAAGAACAGATGTTGTCGTGGAAGATCGCCTCTCATTACAGTGGTGGGTGGATATGAAGAAAATCTATAAGCCTGCCTTGCAGGCAGTCATAGACGAAGAGATAAAATTTTATCCCGCCAAGTTTAAGAATCTGTATCGCAACTGGATGGAAAACATCAGGGACTGGTGTATCAGCCGACAACTGTGGTGGGGCCATCGCATTCCGGCCTGGTATGATGAGGAAGGAAACGTTTATGTTGCGAAAACGGAGGAGGGAGCGAGGCTGCAAGCTGCAAGCGATAAGTTGCAAGATCAAAAAGCGAATATCCAAGCTGAAGTCTTGAAGCGCGAAGCTAGCAGCATACGGCTTACTCAGGATGAAGACGTTCTTGACACCTGGTTCTCCTCCTGGCTTTGGCCATTTGAAGTTTTTAAGGGCTATAGTGATCCCGGTAACGCAGATATCAAATATTACTATCCTACCAATACGTTGGTAACAGCTCCCGAGATAATTTTCTTTTGGGTGGCAAGAATGATCATGGCAGGCTTTGAATACATGAAACAAAAGCCTTTCAGTGATGTTTATTTTACGGGAATTGTTCGCGATGAGCTGGGAAGAAAAATGAGTAAGCAACTTGGCAATTCCCCTGATCTTCTTGCACTCATTGATAAATATGGGGCCGATGCCGTGCGTTTTGGGATCATGATCTCCTCTCCTGCCGGTAATGATCTTTTGTTTGACGTCAAAGAGGAAAGTACGTTGAAACAGGGAAGCTTTTTTATCAATAAGGTGTGGAATGCTTTGAAGTTGGTGAAGATGTGGGAGAGAAGGCAAGCATCAAGCTCTAAGCCGCAAGCTACAAGCTTTGCTGTTGATTGGTTTGAAAGTAGGTTAAACCAGGTTAAGGCAGAAATTGACGTATCATACAGGGAGTTTAGATTGAGTGAAATTTTGAAAACGATTTACTCCTTGATCTGGATTGATTTCTGCAGCTGGTATTTAGAATGGGTCAAACCGGGCTTTGAAGAATCAATCGATATGAATCTTTATCATAAGACTGTCGGATTTTTTGAACAGCTAATGGAGCTACTTCATCCCTTCATGCCTTTTGTAACAGAAGAGATCTACCATCAGTTAATGGAAAGAAATGAAGGCGATGATCTTACGATAAAAAGAATGCAAGAATACAGAGGCCAGCATGCGGACGTGTTAAAACAGGGTGAATTACTTAAAGAGGTGATCACGGCTATCAGAGACGCAAGGAACAAAACCCAATTGAAGCCAAAGGACCGGGTCAAACTTCATGTTCAAACTAGTGATACTTCTATATACAGAAACATCGAAGACATTTTACAAAAACAAGTAAATGCCGAATCAGTTGGTTATGTAACTGAATCAGTACCAAATTCCGTTAACATCGTAATACAAAAGGATAAATTTTTTATTGAATCTGAAAACCAGGCGGATACTTCCTCCCAGAAAGAGCAACTACAAAAGGATCTGAATTATTTTGAAGGGTTCCTGGCATCGGTAGAAAAAAAGCTGGGCAATGAGCGGTTCGTTCAAAATGCAAAACCCGAGGTGGTAGAAATTGAAAGAAGAAAAAAAGCTGACGCTGAAGCAAAGATCAAAGCGATCAGGGAAAGCCTCGAAAGCTTAAATTAATGAATTGCCGGGGGCTTAAGCCTCCCAATTCATTGTGGGATCACTATCGGTATCAAAATTTCAAACACATTTTTTTGTTTTGATCCCGTGAGTTCAGTATCCAACAAATAGCTATATCGAAAACCAAAAGTTAACGGATATTCATTCCACCATTTTGTATCAAGATAAATTTCTCCACCCATGCTGCGCAGGTCCTCGGTCCTGACCTTATTGTTTGAATAAATTTTTTCAAAGTCATAAAAGGCATTACCACGTATACGCTGGAAATAGAGAATGTTGCCAAAACCCCAGTCGGGATATACGATCGGGAAATGATAATTTACACTCGCTCTCCACATTCGGCTCAGGTAATAATCGTCATAGCCTCTTGCGTTTGCAAAACTATTGCTGAATATAATGTTCGCGGTATCACGCTGTTGAAAAGAACCATTCAAAACAATGCTGTGTGTCGGGAAAAATCCGGGTAAATAAACAAAGGCATTTCCGATAAACTGGTAACTGTCATAGAAGGTGATCGCATGCCGGTAATTCATCGAAACGCTATATCCCAGTCGTGGATAGATGTGCTGCACAGCCTGGGGTGTATAATGACTCCATGAAAGATAATGATGCAAGTAGCTGAAATTTTCATTTTGAATTGAATCTGAACCTTTGGAGA
>Ga0068864_100002147_pt1 | contig 16302 bp, 13 predicted proteins | sample KBSSwiS72_FD_66586 | JGI IMG/M metagenome (GOLD analysis project Ga0068864, IMG submission 66586) | Switchgrass rhizosphere microbial communities from Kellogg Biological Station, Michigan, USA - KBS Switchgrass S7-2 | ecosystem: Host-associated > Plants > Roots > Rhizosphere > Soil ... | reverse complement strand
GTGTCCTCCCTGTCGGCCGCGGCGGCGCCGAACTGCTCGAGCTGCGAGAGCGTCACGTCACGCATGGGGCACGTGCGGCTGCATCAGCCCGAGTTGCCGCGACAGCAGGTAGGAGGCGAACGCCGACGCGACGAAGCCGATGCCGAGCGCGATCGCCAGGATGCTGATGACCTGCAGCGGCTGGGCGACCTCCTCGATCACGCCGCGCCGCGCGAGCAGCAATCCGAAGCCGGCCGCCGCGAGGACGATGCCGGCCTGCACCGACCAGAGAATGCGGTTGAAGGGTGCGCCGACAATCGTCGGCGGCGCCACATCCGCGGCGGATGGCACGCCGAGCGAGGCGGTGAGAAACCGCTGGCCCGTCGGCGATTGCATGTAGGCCAGCAGGTCCTCGTTTGACGATAAACGATCCACGATCTTGTTGTGCGCGTCTGTCTGGACTTTCGTCGCTCGCAGCCACCGGCGGTGCTCGACCGCCGACTTCGTGATCCACCCCAGCGTCAGGATGCCGGTCATGACGCCCATCAGGACTTCGAAGCCGATGAAGATGTTTTCCACTGCGTTCGCCACCTGTGAGCGGTTGCCCTGGTAATCCTGGCCGTTGAACGGGCCGCCGAGGAAGAAGACCGGATTGTGCGCGACTTCCGGGTGCTGGGCGAGATAGGTCGCGAGCGTTGGGTAGGGTGCGAGGTAGTCGGGCTTCGTCAGCAGCGACGGGTCGAGCCGCAGCACCTGGGCGACCGACGGCGGATACTGTTCGAAGATCTCGCGCAGCCGTTCGCGCGTGTCGCGCGCCGTTCGCTCGTCCACGACCGGCGGCGCCTGAGCCTGCACCGGCACGCTTTCCGCGGCACGCGCCTGGGGCGGCTTCGCCTGGCCGGCGCCGGCGGCTGGCGGCAGCCCGGCCAGCACGATCATCGTCAATACGGCCATTCGTGTCGTCATTACCCTTCTATATACGCAGGGCGCGCCCGAAAGTTAACATTTGCCGCATGGTCAGACCTGTTTCCGCCGCCGCCCTGCTGTTCGCCCTGTTCGCGCCCCTGGCGGCCCAGTCGCGCCTCGACTCCGGCATCAACGCGAAGATCCGCGAGGAAGAGAACGGGCATTCGCAGATCATGAAGACGCTCCACGTGCTGACCGACGTCTACGGTCCGCGCGTCACCGGCTCGCCCAATCTGAAGGCCGCCGGCGAATGGGCGATCAAGCAGATGCAGTCCTGGGGCTTCACCAATGGCCATCTCGAGCCGTGGGACTTCGGGCATCCCGGCTGGGTGAACGAACGCTTCTCGGCGCACATCACCGCGCCGGTCAAGGATCAGCTGACCTGTGAAGTGGTGGCCTGGACCCCGGGCACCGACGGAACCGTCGCCGCGCCGGCCTACCAGATGCAGATGCCGAACCGGCCGGACGCGGCGCAGCTCGCCGCATTTCTCGACGGCGAAAAGGTGAAGGTCAAAGGAAAGATCGTGCTCGTCGGCAAGCACACGATCGTGCCGGTCAACATCACCCCGCCGGCCAAACGCCGGACCGACGAGGACGTGCGCGCGCAGTACGACCCGGACAACCCGAACGGCGGCCGCGGGCGTGGCCGGGGGAACGACCAGCCCCCGCCGCCGATGACGGCACGGCAGATCGACGAGCAGGTCGACGCGTTTCTCGTCGCCAACGGCGCCAGGGTCCGCGTCAACGACGCGGCGCGCGAGCACGGCCAGATCATCGCGTTCAACAACCGCACCTACGACCTCGCGAAGGCGGTGCCGACCGTGGTGATGCGCAACGAAGACTACGGCCGCATCTCGCGTCTCCTGGCGGACGGCTCCGCGGTGGAGCTCGAGTTCAACATCGTGAACAAGGTCTACCCGGAGGGACGGACGGCGTACAACACGATTGCGGAGATCTCGGGCAGCGACAAGAAGGACGAGATTGTGATGCTCGGCGGCCATCTCGATTCGTGGCAGTCGGCGACCGGCGCGACCGACAACGCCATCGGCTGCGCCACGATGATGGAAGCCGCGCGGATCCTGAAGGCGATCGGGGTGGCGCCGCGGCGAACGATCCGCGTGGCGCTGTGGAGCGGAGAGGAAGAAGGCATTCTCGGTTCACAGGCCTACGTCAAGGAACACTTCGGCACGTTCGAGAACCAGAAGCAGCCCGAGTACTCGAAGCTGGTCGCCTATCTCAACATCGATTCGGGTACCGGCCGCGCCCGCGGCGCCGGCGTGTTCGGACCGCCGGCGGCGGCGGCCGTCGTCCGCCGCGCGCTCGCGCCGTTCCAGGACCTCGGCGTGGCGGGCGCGTCGGCGACCACCAGCCGCGTGATCGGCGGCACCGACAGCACGTCGTTCAACAACGTCGGGCTGCCCGGCATCGGCTTCGGCCAGGATCCGATCGAATACAACACGCACACGCACCATACGAACCTGGACACCTACGAGCGCGTCATCGAGGACGACGTGAAGGCGTCGGCGATCGCGATCGCGGCGACGCTCTACGAGCTGGCGATGCGCGACGAGATGCTGCCGCGGCTGCCGGCCGCGCAGATGCCGCCGTTGCCGACGCCCACCCGCCCCTGAAAGGGCGCCGTAGCTCCGGCCCCGTTTCTTGAACCCGCGACCGGCCGCCGACGTAACTACCGTTATGGATCAATCGACGTTCAAGGAATCGTTCAAGGTCGCGGCGGGACAGCTCGTCGATGCGGTGAAGAACCTGCTTCACGAGGGTAATGTCCGCCGTATCGTCATCAAACAGGACGGACGGACCGTGGCCGAATTTCCGCTGACGGTCGGCGTCGTCGGTGCGGTGGTCGCGCCGATCCTCGCCGCCGTCGGCGCCCTCGCCGCGGTTCTCAGCGAATGCACGATCGAAGTCGAGCGGACGACACCGCCGCCGACGTAAGCCGATCCGATCGCCGCGGCCGGCGCTATCGCGAAAACGCGAACAGCGCGTGATCGGCAGTGCGGTCGCCGCGATACCAGTCGAGCAGCAGCTTCGCGGCGAGAAACCCGAACGTCATGCCGTTGCCGCCGTATCCGAGCGCGAACAGCTGCCGCGGATAGCGGCGATGTGGGCCGATGTACGGCAATGTGTCGGCCGTCGTCGCGAACAACCCTTCCCAGCGGCAATCGATGTCGATGCCGGCGAGCGCTGGATAGAGCCGCGCGAAGTCCGTGTGCACGGCTCGCGCGCCGGCGTCGAGCGCCACGCGGCGCTCACGGCCGGCGACAGCCGGTCGATCGCAGCCGCCGAGAATCAGCCGATGATCCCGCGTCCATCGCGCGTAGTGATACGGCCGCTCTGTATCCCAGATCATGACCGGGCCTGGGCCGATGCGGCGCCGTTCCGACGGCGTCAGCGGGCGCGTCGCCACCACGAACGTACTGAGCATGCGGAACCGTGCGAGCAGCGGCTTGAAGTACGGCGTGGCGTATCCGGTGGCGACGACGACCCGGTCGGCGCGTATCCTGCCACGGCGAGTGGTGACGACGATGTCGTGCCGGGATGGCCGGATGCGCTCGACCGGTGAGCGCTCGAAGATGCGGGCGCCGCTGCGGCCGGCGGCGCGCATCAGGCCGACGCACGCCTTGAACGGATCGACTTGCGCGTTGCCGCTCGTCCGGATCCCCCCGGCGGCGTCGAATCGCAGCAGCCGTCGCAGCGCCTCTCCCGTCAGCCAGTGCGACGCGAGACCCGCCGCCTTGCGGCGCCGATGCTCGCCGCGCAGGGCCCGCGCATCACGCTTATCGATGGCGTAGTACACCGAGTCCCGGCTGTTGAGGTCGCACGCGATGCGCAGGCGCGCGAGCGTCGTGACTAGATCGTGCGTCGCCGCGAGGCTGAGCTGCCAGATCCGATGGGCGCGCGACCGGCCGTAGCGTCTCGTGAGCTGGGTGAGATCCTCGTCCGGCTCCTGCATGAGGAGGGCGGTGCTGGCCGCGGTGCTGCCTCGACCGATCCGTGCCGCCTCAACCAGCGCGACGCGGATGCCCGCGTCCGCAAACCGCCACGCGAGCGCCGCACCCGTAATGCCGCCGCCCACGATGGCGACATCGACCTCCAGGTCCTTCGTCAACGTTGGAAAACGGACGCGGCGCTGCGCCGAATCCCGTGCAAGCCAGAATGGCGTGTTGACGCGAAGGCGCGGCATTTCGCGGTTCCATGATTGGCGGCCGGCTTGCTTCAGGTCAAGGTGTGACTGCCAAATCGCGCCTCGCCACCGAACCGTATTGGATTAAATCCGCGTCTCTGCCGAGCTTTCCGAAACTCGACCGTGATGACGCGGTCGATGTCGTGATCGTCGGCGGCGGCATCACGGGTCTCACCGCCGCATACCTGCTGACGCTGGAAGGGCGCCGCGTCGCGCTTCTCGAGCGCGACCGCTGCGCGCAGATCGACACCGGCCACACGACTGCGCACCTGTCGATGGTGACCGACGCGTGGTTGACGGATCTGGTGAAACGTTTCGGGCGCGATCACGCCGAGGCGACGTGGGACGCAGGGCTCGCGGCTATCGGCCAGATCGACGCGATCGTCGCCGATCTGCAGATCCCGTGCGATTTTGCGTGGGTCCCCGGATATCTGCACGCACCGATGGCGCGTCCCGTCGAGGACAACGTCCGCAGCGATCTGCGCCAGGAAGCGAAGCTCGCGGCGGAGCTCGGCTTCGACGCTGAATTCATGGACGAGCTGCCGTTGGTCGGCGGACCGGGAATCCGCTTCGACGGCCAGGCGCGCTTCCATCCGCTGAAGTATCTCGACGGTCTCGCGCGCGCCATCGCCGATCGCGGCGGGATGATTTTCGAGCACTCCGCGGCGGAGGCGTTTTGCGACGATCCGCTGTCGGTCACGTCCAACGGTCACACGCTGACGTGTGGCGACATCGTACTCGCCACCCACACGCCGTTGATGGGAAACGCCGGGGTCCTCAGCGCCACCCTGTTCCAGACGAAGCTTGCGCTCTACACCACCTACGTCATTGGCGGCCGCATCGAGAAAGGACGCATCCCCGACGCGCTGTTCTGGGATACGGCCGATCCCTACCACTACCTGCGCATCGAGCCGCAGCGCGGCCACGACCTGGTGATTTTCGGCGGCGAAGACCACAAGACCGGCCAGGCTTCAGCCACCGATGCCTGTTTCGATCGCCTGCAGCGGACGCTGACCTCGATCCTCGGACAGGTCGACATCACGCATCGCTGGTCGGGTCAGGTCATCGAGACCGCTGACGGGCTTCCGTTCATCGGCGACACTGCGGCGCATCAATTTGCCGGCACCGGCTATGCCGGAAACGGGATGACCTTCGGCACGCTCGCCGGCATCATGGCGGCCGATCGGATCGTGGGCCGCACGAACCCGTGGTCGCGGCTCTTCGATCCGGGGCGCACGGCAATCGGGGGTCTGTGGGATTACGTCAAGGAAAACAAGGACTATCCGTACTACATGATTCGCGACCGCTTCGCCGGCGCGGGGGGAAAATCTCTGCGCGCCGTGCCGCGCGGATCGGGCAGGGTCCTCGATCTCAATGGCCAGGCCGTGGCCGTGTACCGCGACGCGCACGGAGCCGTCACAAAGAAATCGGCGATCTGCACGCACATGGGCTGTCACGTCGGCTGGAACGACGCCGAACAGACGTGGGACTGTCCCTGTCACGGCTCGCGTTTCAAGACCGATGGTGCGGTGATCGCGGGGCCCGCAGAGACGCCTCTCGGCGACGCTGAGGACTAACGAGCGCCGCCGCTGCGCTCGAACGAGCGTCAGGTTGAACGTCCCCACCAGAATCGAATCAGCCGATCCGCGGGCCGTACGCCCGACGATGAGAGCGCCTCATGCTTCAGCGGCTCATCATCGTTGCTTGCCGGCTGAGTCGCGGAATTGCCGGAGATCAGATTCCCTGCGACGAGGTATCAGGATGCGCTTGCGATGCCTGCGTGAGTGTGCGCCGGAGTCATCTGCCGGAGCGCGTCGATCGCGGCCGACGCCTCCACCGCCAGCAGCCGCCAGGCGGCCTGGGTCGCCTCGAGCCGCCCGTCGGCGCCGATGCGCTCGAGCGTGTGGGTGGCGGCGACCAATCGGACCGCCGACAAGTTGCCGGCCGCGCCCTTGAGCGCGTGCGCCGCGGTCCGGATGCCTGCAGCGTCGCGTGCGTCGACGGCGGCCTTGATCGCCGTGAGGCGGACGGGGCAGTCGGCCAGGAAGAGGTCCACGACCTCGGTCAACAGTTCCTCGTCGCCGCCCAATCGCATCAACAGTTGTTCGCGGTCGACCGCCACGGTCGGCGCGGGCGGCTGCAGCGCGGCGGGCGCCGGGCCCGCGGTATCGTGTTCGAGCGCTGCGTAGAGCATCACCGGGTCGATCGGCTTCGACAGATACCCGTCCATGCCCGCGGCGAGACAACGCTCGCGGTCTCCCGTCATCGCATGCGCGGTGATCGCGAGGATCCGCAGGTGCCCGCCGACGTTGCCCTCGCGCTCGCGAATCGCCGCGGTGGCCTCGATGCCACCCATCACGGGCATCTGCACGTCCATCAGGACGACGTCGAAGCCGCCGCGCTCGGCTGCCTCCACCGCTTCCTGACCATTGCTCGCGACCGTGACGTCGTGGCCCCGTCTGGTGAGCAGCCCGACGGCGACCCGCTGGTTGACGACGTTGTCCTCGGCCAGCAGCACGCGCAGCCGGCGGACCGGTATCTTCGCCGATGGCGTCGCAGCCGGCACATCGGCCGGCGATGCCACCGTGTGGGTCAGTACGCGGAAGATGGCGTCGTGCAGATCCTCGGCTTGAATCGGTTTGGTGAGGTAAGCCGAGACGCCCACCTCCTTGCACCGCGACGTTTCACCGTACTGGCCGGACGAGCTCAACATCATGATCGTCGCGCCGGCCAGCTCCGGACGGCTCTGGATCCGTTTGGCGACCTGAAATCCGTCGAGGTCCGGCATGTTGACGTCGAGCAGGACGAGAACGAACGGGTGTCCGGCGGCGGCGGCGGCGGCCAGCGCGTCGAACGCCTCCTGACCACTGCCGACGGCGGTCGGCCGCGTGTGCCACCGCGTCAGCTGGGTGTGGAGGATACGGCGGTTGACCGCGTTGTCGTCGACGATGAGCACGGGCAGCCCGGCGAGGAGTGCCTCGGCGTTCGGCTCGCGCGCGGTCAATTCCACGATGTCGAAGGCGGCGGTGAAATGAAAGACGCTGCCGCGATCAGGCTCGCTCTCCACCCAGATCCGGCCGCCCATCAGGTGCACGAGTGTCGACGAGATGGTCAGACCGAGCCCCGTGCCGCCGAAGCGCCGCGTCGTGGATCCGTCCGCCTGGCTGAAGGCGTCGAAGATGGTGGCGTGCTTTTCCGGCGCGATGCCGATGCCGGTATCGCCCACCTGGAAATGCAGCCTCGTCGCGCCCTCGCAGCGCGTTTCTTCGCGGATCTCGAGCAGGACATGCCCCTCTTCCGTGAACTTGATGGCATTCGCGACGAGGTTCGCCAGCACCTGCTGCAGCCGGACGGGATCCCCGACGATGCCAGTGGGCACGTCCGGATCCACGTCACAGAGCAACTCGAGCCCCTTCTGTTCCGCCTTGAGGGCCAGCGGCTTGAGGACCTGGCTGACCAGATCGCGAACCGAGAAAGGCACCGACTCGAGCTCCAGCTTGCGCGACTCGATCTTCGAGAAGTCGAGAATGTCGTTGAGGATGGTCAGCAGCGACTGGGCCGACGACTTGACGGTCAGCAGATAGTCGCGCTGCTGCTCGGACAACTCGGTGTCGAGTGCCAGCTCGGTCATGCCAATGACGCCGTTCATCGGCGTGCGGATCTCGTGGCTCATGTTGGCCAGGAACTCGCTTTTCGCGCGGCTGCCTTCCATTGCCCGGTCGCGCGCCGCCACGAGGTCGCTGTTCGACGTGCGCAGCTCCCAGGTGCGCGCGGCGACGGTCTGCTCGAGTTCCTCCTGGTGCCCCAGCAGCCGGCGATCCCGTTCCTGGATCTCGCCCAGCATCTCGTTGAAGCCGTCGATGAGCTCGCCAATCTCGTCGTTGCCCGCCTTCTCGGCGCGCGCATCGAAGCGCTGATCGCGCGTCACCGCGCGTGTCACCGCCGTGAGCTTCAGGAGGGGCACCGAGATGACCCGTTGCAGCCGGCTCGAGAGCAGGAACGACACCAGACCGCCGACGATGCCGACGCACAGCAGCACGACGGCGAACTGCTCGCCGCGCAGCCACAGCTCGGCGATGTCGGACTCGACTTGCAGGACGGCAATCACCTCTCCCTGCGCCAGCTCGATCGGCCGGTTGACCACGAGGACCAGATTGTCCCAGTCGAAGGCGATCGCCTCGCGCATCGCCGCCGGTACCGCCGGTCTGATCCGGGCGGGCGTGCCGGCGTCGCGGTCGTAGCGTCCGAGGATCCGGCCGTCCGGAAGCTGGATCGCGGCGGCGATGATGTGCCGGTTCGCGCGCAGTGCGGACAGCGTTTCGGTGGCCGCAGGTCCGTCGCCGAAGGTCACCGCCGCCGCGCTGTTGATGCTCGTGACCGTGGCGATCGTCGCCATTTCCCGTCGTTCGTCGCGCGCTTCCGTCACGAGATCGAAGGCCAGCGAGACGGCGCCGCCGACGAGCAGGGCCGCCGCCGCCGACATCATGCCGAGCGCGGTCAATTTCCGCGCCAGCGAGAGGTTGCGTAACCGGGCGCTACCGTTGAACATCGGAGTGATCACGTTCAGGCCGCCATGACTTTCAGTCTGCGGAACACGCCGTTCACGCGCGACAGCAGGACGGCCGCGTCGAACGGTTTGAGGACGTAGTCGTCGGCGCCGAGTTCGAGGACGCGGCGCTCGACGCCAGGTCCCTCCTCTGACGTCAGCACCATGATCGGCAGCGTCGCGAGGGTCATGTCGCGGCGCAACCGCGTGATTGCCTCGTAGCCGTCCATTTCGGGCATGTTGAGATCGACGATCATCAGGTCGGGGCGCTCGCGCGTCGCGATGTCGACGGCCTGCGAGCCGTTGGTGGCTTCGAGCACTTCGTAGTTCTCGCGCTCCAGCAGCAGCTTGACGAGCATCCGTGTGATCGGCTCGTCGTCGGTGACCAGCACGCGCCGGCGCGCATGTGCCTTCTGCGCGCCGTCGACGTCCTCGGCGAGGACGCGGTTGACCTCCTCGATCGACGTGATTCCTGCGGCGACGAGGCGCATCGCGTGGTCGCGCAGGTTGGGCGTCCCGCTGGCGCGCATCGCCGCGCGGATCTCGTGGGCCGTCGCGCCGCGAACGATCGCGTCGCGCAGGTCGTCGGAGGGCGTCAACAACTCGGCGATCGGCACGCGTCCGAGGTAGCCGGTGTGCTTGCAGTGGTCGCAGCCCGGGCCGGCTGACATCGGCGTCGAAGTCGGCCCGTGTCCGGCCGCGCGGGCGCCCGCGTCGGAGTCGATGCTGATCCTGCGGCAGTGCGGGCACAGCGAGCGCAGCAGCCGCTGCGCGAGCACGCCTGACAGGCATTCGGCGATCTTGTACGGTTCGAGGCCGAGGTTCGTAAGGCGCGTGATCGCCGTGGCAGCGTCGACCGTGTGCATCGAGGTGAGCACGAGGTGGCCCGTATACGCCGCCTGGCCGACGATCTGCGCGACCTCGGCGTCGCGGATTTCACCGACCATGATGACGTTCGGGTCCTGGCGCAGCAGCGAGCGCAGCACCGCGGCGAACGTGTTTCCGGCGCGTCCGTTGACCGGAATCTGCGTGATGCCGGGGACCGTGCGCTCGACCGGATCCTCGACGCTGATGATGTTGGTCCGGCCCGTCCGGAGATGGCCGAGAGCCGCGTAGAGCGCGGTCGTCTTGCCGGAGCCCGTCGGGCCGGTCACCAGCATGAGCCCGTCGGGCCGCGCCAGCGCGCGCTCGAAACGCACGCGGGTGTCGTCGTCGTAGCCCAGCCGATCGATGCTCTGCAGGGGGCTGTGGCTGTCGATGATGCGCATGACGATCTTTTCACCGTCGACCGTCGGCAGCGTCGACAGCCGCACGTCGATCGCCCTGCCGTTGACCTTGAGGTGAAAGGCGCCGTCCTGCGGCCGATGGCGCACGGCGATGTCGGCGCGCGCCATGATCTTGTAGCGGTTGCGAATCGGCCGCGACACGTTGGCGGGCAGCGTCAGGATCGGCTCGAGCACGCCGCAGATGCGATAGCGGACGAGCGTGCCCTCGCTGCCGCACTCGATGTGGACGTCGCTCGCGCCGACGTCGACGGCGCGCCCCAGCAGGTGGTTGCACAGATCGATGACGACCGACGACTCCGATCGATCGGAATCGTGCGAATCGGTGTCTTCGACGGTCGACCGCTCCATTTGCAGCCGCTCGGCGAGCACGTCGAGCTCGCGCAGCTTCGGATAACCGCGTTCGATCGCGTCGAGCACGGCGGACCGGGGCGCGACCACGACCTGCGTGCGACGGCCGGACGCGAACGCGATGTCGCGCTCGGCCTCGGCGTCGAACGGCTGCGCGGTCGCGTACGTCAACGTGCGGTTGTCGACCTGGAGCGGGACGGCGAGGTAACGGCGGGCGATGCGCTCCGGCACGAGGCGGATCGCCAGCTCGCTCGAAATGATCCCCTCCAGGCTCGCCAGCGTCAGGCCCGCGGCCCGCGCGAGCCGCGCATAGCTGTCGGCTTCCGTCACCAGGCCCAGCGTGACCACCGCATCCGCCAGCTCCATGTGCTCGCGATGGGCGTGCTGTTCGGCCAGGGAGAGATCGTGGCGGCTGATCAGCGAATCGTCGATCAGGAGGCCGGGAAAGCCCGAGCGGCCGACGTTCGATCCGCTGGCAACGGGGGACATGAGTTTCACGGCTTGGTCCTCGCGACTGCGTTCACACGACAAGTTGCCACACCGGCGTTTGAGCAATCGGCCGGCCAGCCGCGGGTGGGTCGCCGCCCGGCGATTGGCGGCGAGTCGAGGGCGATGTGTGCCAGCCGCGCACGATGGTGCGCACGGTCGTGCGGTCGCGGCACAGCGGGCGTGGGCGAAATGCGGCGCGGTGTGGCAACGTGGCGCGTTGGCGATGGCACGTCGTTGGCACTCGGGTGACGCGATGAGTGCTCTGAGTCTGCCGGCGTCGATCGAGTTGCCGGCGACCCTCGAGACGCGGCCGCCGCAAGTGTCGACGGCTGGGCCGACGCACGTCGCCGATGGATCGTCGCGAGTGCTCGTGGTCGAGGACGATCCCGGAGTGCGGCGGCTGATCGAGCTCGCGCTGCGGCGCAAAGGGCACGTCGTGGTCGCCGTCGCCGGCTCGCGAGACGCGCTGGCGGCCCTCGCCGGCCAGCCGGATTTCACGCTCGTCCTGACCGATATCGTGATGCCGGAAATGAACGGACACGACCTGGCGGTGGAGATCCGGCGGATGGTGCCAGGCCTCCCGATCGTGTTCATGTCCGGATTTGCCAACGACATGGCGCGGCAGACGGCTGGCGAGCTGTTTCTGGCCAAGCCCTTCACCGTTGAATCACTCACGACCTTCGTGCGGCAGGCATCCTCGGCACCCACGGTCACGCCATGATCCAGCCTCCTTCTTTCGACTCGCCGGAGACCTCTGATAGCGCTATCCTGACCTTGCGCACGTCGACATGGCTGTCGACGCCGCACAACCTCATGGTCACGCAACCCGAACGATCACGCTTGCTGGTGGTGGACGACGACCCGGGCGTCCCGAAGATTGTCGGGCGCCTGGCTGAGCAGCTCGGGTTCGAGATCATCTACAAGGACAACGGCAGGGACGCGCTGGCCTGCCTGAGCGAGGTGAAGCCGCACGGCGCGATGGTCGATCTGCAGATGCCGGAGCTGAACGGCATCGACGTCCTGAAGCAGATTCGCATCGCCCAGCCGGAATGCCAGGTCATTCTGATGACGGGCGATGCGACGATCGAGAGCGCGATCGAGGCGGTCAAGGCGGGCGCGCTCGACTATGTCTCGAAGCCATTCGACTTCACCCGCCTGCGCGGCCTGCTGACGACGGTGCGCGAAAGCCTGAACCGGCGCGCGCGCTTCCTCGAAGTGGATGCCGAGCTCGCCAAGAAATTCGAGTTCCACGGCATGGTCGGGCGCAGCCCCGTCATGCAGGAGCTGTTCGATTCGATCCGGCGGCTGGCGCCGCACGCGCGCACGGTGCTGATCACCGGTGAGACAGGGACGGGCAAGGAGCTCGTCGCCCGCGCCCTGCACGAGCTGGGCACGCGCCATCGGAAGCGGCTCGTGACGGTGAACTGTTCGGCCGTCGTCGAGAACCTGTTCGAGAGCGAGCTGTTCGGCCACGTGCGCGGCGCCTTCACCGGCGCCGCCGACAACAAGGTGGGCCTGTTCGAGCATGCGGACGGTGGGACGCTCTTTCTCGACGAAGCAGGGGAGCTGCCGATGCCTTTGCAGGCCAAGCTCCTGCGCGCCGTCGAGTTGGGCGAGGTCCAGCGCGTCGGCTCGCTGCAGCCGCGCGAAGTCGACGTCGCCGTGATTGCGGCAACCAACCGCGATCTCCGTGTCGAGGCCGCGGCCGGCCGCTTCCGCAGCGACCTGTTTTACCGTCTCGGCATCATCGAGATCGTGCTCCCGCCGCTGCGCGAGCGCCGCGAAGATATTCCGTACCTGACCGCCACGTTCATCCGTGCCTGCGCCGCCAGGCTGAAGAAGCCGGTCTCCGGCATCACGCCGTCGGCCGAGCGATGCCTGCAGCAGGCCGCGTGGCCGGGCAACATTCGCGAGCTCCGCAACGTGATCGAGCGCGCCTGCATTCATACCGACAGCTCGCTGCTCACCGAACGGGAGCTGCAGATAGCGATGGTGACGTCGACCGCACCCGCCGCGTCGGCGGCCGTGTCGGGGAAGCCGGCTGAAGCGAACCGGCCGGCGGACGCGAATCCTGATCTGCTGTCGACGGCGCAGGGCGAGCAGATTCGCCGCGTCCTGCGCGAAGCCGGCGGCAACAAGGCCGCGGCTGCGCGTCTGCTCGGCGTCAGCCGCCGCTCGCTCTATCGCTGGCTCGATCGGCTCGGACCCGGCGCGTAAGCGCGCCGGGGCGATCGCGTCATCGCCAGGCTACCTAAGCGCGGCGGTCCTTCTCCGTCCTCGGTCTTCCTGCTTCTACCTTTCCCGTCTTCACTTCGTACCTCGTACTTCGTACTTCTTACTTCCAGAGGCACACCTGCGGCGTACCCGCACGGACAGCGCGCGATGCTGGCGCACACCCACGGACGCGCATCACGCACGCAACGCGGTAAGTCGAGTGATATCAACGACCTGAGGGCATCGCGCGTGACGGCACTCATCTGGCTCTTTGCTCGGGCAAGGAGTTTCCATGATTCACACACGCATCGCCCTGTTCGCGCTCTTCTCGTTCCTTCCCCTGGGCGCGTTCGCGGCAGATCCACCGGTTGCCGCCGATGCGCTGGTCCCCGCGGCTGTTGTCGTGACACAAGAGGCGACCGCGCAACGCCCGCCGCTGCTGACCGGTCTCTACGCCGCGTCGGTCGCGCTGCACGCGTACGACACCTACTCGACGCTCTCCGGGCTGCACGGCGGCGCCGTCGAGCTCAACCCGGTGATGAAACCGGTTGTCGGCAATCCTGTGCTGTTCATGACGATGAAGGCCGCCGTCGCCGCGACCACGATCCTGTCCGCCGAAAAGTTGTGGCGCAAGGGCCAGCGCAAGCAGGCCATCGTGGTCATGATCATTTCCAACGGTCTGATGGCGTTCGTCGACGCTCATAACGCCGCGACGCTCCGCGCGCAGCGCTAGGGAGCGAGACGCATGGAGATGCTCCAGGAACTGGCGGTGACTGCGACGCCGACGCCGAGGGCGCTGCGGATCATGGTCGTCGACGACGAAGAGGGGGTGAGACGGTACGCGGACCGTGTGCTGCGTGCCGCCGGCTATCAGCCGGTCCTCGCCGCCAACGGCTTCGAGGCGCTCCGGCTCGCGGCGTCGATGGGCGGGATCGACGCGCTGGTCACCGACCTCATGATGCCGGAGATGAACGGCGCGGAACTCGCGCGCCGGCTGCGGCAGGAAATGAGCGAGTTGAAAGTGTTGTACATGAGCGGTTTCTGCGACCGCGTTGTCGACGACGAAGCCCGGCGGTCGGGGCGCGAGGCGTTCCTCGAAAAGCCCTACTCGATCGAAGCGCTCGAACAGGCCGTGTCGATGCTCATCTACGGCGACCTGCAGCCTCCGTCGTGATCAAGGTTTCGCGGGTGCGCGGTAATATGCTGAGGCCATGTGTGACCTCGGCCACGCGCACCATCCGCACCCGGACGATCGCCAGCCGTACGGGTTCCTCGTCGACACTCCACCGCTGCGTGCGCTGATCGAAGAAACGCGGCGGCTGACCGCTGCGATGCCCGACGTCGCCGCGCGCGTCGCGGCGCTGCGGCCCGCGTTCGAAGCGCTGCTGCACGAGGAGGGCTGGCTGCCCGACAGCTGCGCCCGACCGGACGAGACGAGCAGAATGGGCGGCGGCATCGGCCAGTACGCGCTCTATCGCGCCGAGGACAAGTCGCTCTGCCTCTTCTCCCTCGTGGTCCCGGCCGCCGCGGCCACACCGGTTCACGATCATCTCGCCTGGGGGCTCGTCGGCATCTATCGCGGCCGGCAGGACGAAACGGTGTACCGCCGCCTGGACGATGGCAGCGATCCGGCGCACGCGGATCTCGAGGTCGCCAGGCGCCAGGAGCTCGGACGCGGCGAGTGCTACACGCTGCTGCCGCCCACGGACGACATCCACTACGTCCGCACGATCTCCGATACCGCTTCGATCTCCATTCACCTCCTCGCCAACGACACCGCCTGCGTCTGGCGCCACAAGTTCGAGCCGGCCACCGGCGTGGTAACGCCCTTCCGCTCGGGGTACGCAAACGCGCCCTGTCCGCCCGAGCCTTGATGCAAACCGAACGGACTGCCGGGACCGCGAAGACACGAAAACACGAAGGATCACACAGAAAACCCGGATCTTCTTCGTGCGTGCTTCGTGCCTTTGTGTCTTCGTGGTCGATGTGGCGGCCGTGACAGAGACGGTATTTCTTCTCGACGTGGACAACACGCTGCTCGACAACGACGCGGTGATCGCGGACCTGCGGCGTCACCTGGTCGAGGCCTTCGGGCCTGAATGCGATCGGCGCTACTGGGAGATCTTCGAGCAGCTGCGCGCCGAGCTCGGATATGCGGACTACCTCGGCGCGCTGCAGCGCTACCGCATCGAACATCCACGCGAGACGCACGTGCTCCAGATCGCGCTGTTCCTGCTGCACTATCCGTTCGCGAGCCGCCTCTATCCCGGCGCGCTCGACGCGATTCGCACGCTGCGCGCGCGCGGGCGCACCGTCATCCTTTCCGACGGCGACGTCGTCTTTCAGCCGCGCAAGATCGAACGCTCCGGACTGTGGGAAGCGGTCGAAGGCGAGGTGCTGGTCTACATTCACAAGGAGCAGATGCTGGACGACGTCGAGCGCCGCTACCCGGCGCGACGCTATGTGATGGTCGACGACAAGCTGCGCATCCTGACGGCGATGAAGCACATCTGGCGCGATCGATTGACGACGGTGTTCGTGCGGCAGGGACATTACGCACACGATCCGGAGCATCTCGCCGGCTACCCTCAGGCCGACGTGGCCATCGACTGCATCCAGGAGCTTCGGGACCATCCGCTCGGCTGACCAGCTTTCGGGAAGGCGAAGCCTTCGCGCTACAATTCGGCAATGGCGACCACATCGACATCCCCCGTCCTCACCGACCGCACGCTGTTTCGTGAAGCGTGCTACATCGACGGCTCGTGGATCCCGGCTGGTGCCGGCGGCGCGATTGATGTCGACAACCCGGCGACGGGCGAGGTCCTCGGCGCCGTGCCGCGCCTGGGCCGCGCGGACACGCGCGTGGCAATCGAGGCGGCCGCCCGGGCGTTTCCGGACTGGCGCAGAAGGACCGCGAAAGAGCGCGCTGCCGTGATGCGCCGCTGGTTCGACCTGATGATGGCGAACCAGGAAGACCTCGCGCAGCTGATGACGGCCGAACAGGGCAAGCCGATCGTCGAATCGCGCGGCGAGGTCGCGTACGCCGCGTCGTTTCTCGAATGGTTCGGCGAGGAGGCCAAGCGCGTCTATGGCGACACCATTCCCGCCCATCAGGCCGACAAGCGCATCCTCGTCGTCAAGGAGCCGATTGGCGTCGTTGCCTGCATCACGCCGTGGAATTTTCCGCTCGCGATGATTACGCGCAAGGCCGGACCGGCGATCGCCGCCGGGTGCACCGTCGTGTTGAAGCCGGCGTCGCAGACGCCGTTCTC
>Ga0068864_100002144_pt1 | contig 16306 bp, 12 predicted proteins | sample KBSSwiS72_FD_66586 | JGI IMG/M metagenome (GOLD analysis project Ga0068864, IMG submission 66586) | Switchgrass rhizosphere microbial communities from Kellogg Biological Station, Michigan, USA - KBS Switchgrass S7-2 | ecosystem: Host-associated > Plants > Roots > Rhizosphere > Soil ... | reverse complement strand
GCCGCGGTGGCCGCGCTGCTCGCCCTGCGCCGGGTCCAGGTGAGCCCCCTCGGCGTGTCCCAGCGGGTCACCCCGCCGCCGCCGCGGGCATGGCGCCTCGCTCCGCTCGCGGCCGGGCTGCTGCTGTTCATCGTGCCCCTGGCCACGAGCAATCAGGACGACCCCAGGGTCCGTCTCGCCGCGCTGGGGCTGGCGCTCACGATGGCCGGCCTGGTGATCGGGGGGAGTTGGCTGACGATGCAGGCCGCGCGCCTGCTGACCTGGCTGCGTCCCGGCGCGTCGGCGCTGCTGGCCGCCCGCCGGATGGCCGACGATCCGCGGGCCACGTTCCGGTCGGTCAGCGGTCTCGTCCTCGCGGTGTTCGTCGGAACGTTCCTCGCCGCGGTCGTGCCGGCCGCCCTGGCCGCGCAACGCCCACCCGCCGGGTCGGCCCTCGACGACATGCTCCGGCTGCAGGTCGCGGGGAAGGGCGCGACCGCGCCCGACTCGGCGGGCTCGGCGGACTCGACGGGCTCGCGGGAGGCCGAACTGGCGAAGCTCATCGCCGGCCTGCGGTCGGTCGGCGCCACCGCCGTGCTCACGATCCGCGAGACCCCACCGACCGGTGCCGGGCGGGAGGACGGACCGCCACCGGTCGTCCTCGCCTGCGCCGACCTCGGCCGGTTCAGCGCCCTCGGCCGGTGCGCGCCGGGCGCCTCGACGGCCATGGTCGACGACGGTCCGCTGATCACCGACAACGTCGCCCTGCTCAATCGGGCCCTGCCGCTCGTCTCGCCCGCAAGCCCTGGGTTCACCGGTGACCCTTCCACGCTGCCGGTCAAGCTGCTTCTGGTCACAGTGGACGGTCACGCCGGCATCGAGCGGCTCCGTACCTTCCTGACGGTCAACTACCCGGGACTGATCGGTGGGTCAGGCACCGCGCCGCAGACCTACGCCGAGGTCGCCCAGGTCCGGGCGGAGCTGTACACCGAGGTCGCGAACGTGATGCTGCTCGTCGTCGGGCTCACGCTCCTGGTCGCCGGGTGCGGGCTCGCGATCGCCATGGGCGGCGGCATCGTCGACCGCCGGCGCCCGTTCAGCCTGCTCCGGGTCAGCGGCACGCCGACCGGCGTCCTGCGCCGGGTCGTCCTGCTCGAGTCGGTCCTGCCGTTGCTCACCGCGACCGCGGTCGCCGTGGCCGCCGGGTTGGTCGTCGCGATGCCGGTGAACCGCCTCGTCGGCCGGGCCGGCGGTACCGCACTGCACCTCCCCGATCACACGTACTACCTGACCATGGGTACGGGCCTCGTCGTCTCCCTCGCGATCATCCTGGCGACCCTGCCTCTGCTCGACCGCGTCACCACCGCGGAGAACGCCCGGTTCGAGTAGGCCCGGGCCGGCCGAAGACGCGCAGCAGCAACGCCAGCGCGGGCACCGTGACGAGGAAGCCGGCGACCAGCACGGCCAGGATGACCGGCTGGGTCTGCACCGGCCCGGCGGCGTCCGCCACGGTCAGCCCGGGCGGCACGAGGTAGGGATAGCTGGCCACCCCCCAGCCGGCCAGCACGCTCGCCACCGCGAGCGCGGCGAAACCCCGGGCGAGGCCGAAGCGGTACCGGGCGACAGTGACGATCGACGCCACCCCGCCGACCGCGGAGAGCGCGACGAGCCACCACGCCCGCTGCCACAGCCGGGCCGTCAGCGCAGGCGCGTCGTGCCCGAGCACCGGCAGGGCGACGAGCGCCAGCGCACCGGTGACCACCGCCACCAGCAACGCCCGGCGTCGGAAGTCCCGGACCAGATCCTTTCCAGAGCGGACCATGGCCTCCCGGCACAGGTACACCGCGGCCAGGTACGCGCACAGCGCGAGGCCGAGCGCGGCGGCCGTCACCGGGAACGCCCCGCCGAGGCGCCCGGTCGCGACCGCGCCCGCACACAGCCCCAGCACGGCCGGGGTGAACGTCGAGGCGATGGCGAAGACCCGGCCCCATGCGGCCGTTCCCGGCACCGGGCCGCCGCCCGCCTCGGCGGCGGCACCGGCCGAGGCGCCGGTCGAGCCGTACTGGCGGAACACGAACGCCGCGCCTCGCAGCACGATGCCGAGCAACGCCAGGGCGAGCGGGACCGCCAGCAGCCGGCACAGCGCGCCGAACGCGGTCGGGAAGCCGCTGAACAGTCCAATGAGGACGAAGACCAGCCAGACGTGGTTCGCCTCCCACACCGGGCCCATCGTGGTGGCGATCAGCGACCGTTGCTGGGCGCGGTGCGGGCCGGAGGCGAACAGGTCCCATACCCCGCCGCCGAGGTCGGCCCCGCCCAGCAGGACGTAGGCGACCGCCCCGGCCCCGATGACGCCGAGGATGGCGTCGGCCGCGGTCATGACCCGACCATTTCGCTTGCGGGCGCAGCGGTGGCCGCCGGCGTGAGAGGGGGCAGCGGCGTTCGGGCCAGCCGTCGCAGGATGGCCACGAGCGAGGTCGACAGGATCGCGTAGACCGCGACGGTGGCGTAGAAGTACACGAACAGGCCCGGCTGGTCGGAGACGGCGTCCCGGGTCCGCAGCGTCAGGTGGACGATCCACGGCTGGCGGCCGACCTCGGTGGCGACCCACCCGGCGAGCAACGCGACCGCGGCGGCCGGCCCGGAGCAGACCACCGCCCGCAGGAACCACGGCGAGTCCACAAAGGACGAGCGACGACGGAGCCACCGCCAGAGCGCCCACCCGGCGAGCAGCACCAGCCCGACGCCGATCACGACCATGAGGTCGAACGAGTAGTGGGTGACCTCGACCGGCGGCCGGTCGGTCGGGACGGCCTGGTCCAGGCCTGGGACCACGGCGCCGGTCCGACCATGCAGCAGTAGCGACAACGCACCCGGCAGATGCAGCGGACCGATCGACAGCGGCGCGTCCGGGCCGGTGCGGGGTAACGACTCCAGGGCGGCGAACTTGACCGGCTGCTGGTCAGCGACGGCCCGGGTGGCCCAGTCCCCCACCACCACCTGGAGCGGCGCCGCGAAGGCGCCCATGGTGAGGCCGACCGCGAACCCGCGGCGGTGGTAGGAGTCGCGGCGACCCCGCAGCAGAGCGACCGCGTACACGCTGGCCACCCCGAAACCCGTACACAGGAAGGCACCGAGCAGCATGTGGACCACCTGGTGCGGGGTGGCCGGGGCGAGGAACGGTGCCCACGGGTCGGCCGCCACCACCACGCCGCCGGACTCGGTGAAGCCGACCGGGGTGTTCATCCAGGCGTTCGCGGTCGTGACGAACAGCGCGGAGGCGACGCCGGAGACGGCCACCGGAACGCCGGTCCACCAGTGCGCCCGGGCCGGCAGTCGCTCCCACCCGTACAGGTAGAGCCCGAGGAAGATGGCCTCGAGGAAGAACGCGAACGCCTCGAGCGTGAACGAGATGCCGAACACGCCGCCATAACGCTGCATGAAGGTCGGCCACAGCAGGCCGAACTCGAACGAGAGCACCGTGCCGCTGACCGCACCGACCGCGAAGATGACGGCGAACGCGCGGGACCACCGCCGGGCCAGCAGGTACCAGACCCGGTCCCCGGTGACCAGGTAGCGTCGCTCGGCGAAGAGCAGCAGCCACGGCAGGCCCACGCCGAAGACCGCGAAGACGATGTGGAAGGCGAGCGACAGCGCCATCTGCTCACGCGCGGCCGTCAGGTTGTCCAGCACTGGCCCATCACCAACTTCTACCGGTTGTAGAACTTCTACGTACGGTAGAATATCCGGCGGTGGGAGCGAGCACGAGGTGAGGGATGCCACAACTGGGTGATCTGGAGCGCGCGGTCATGGCCGCGCTGTGGGGCGCGAGCGGACCGGTGACCGCGAAGTTCATCCTCGACGCGCTCGGCGACCGGTCGCTGGCGGTCACCACCGTGCTGACCGTGCTGTCGCGACTGGAGCGCAAGGGCATGGTCCGACGCCGGCGCGACGAGCGGGCCCACACCTACGAGCCGGTCGCCACCCGGGAGGAGCACGTGGCCGAGCTCATGCGGGAGGCGCTGGGCACGGCCGACGACCGCGACGGCGCGCTCGTGCGGTTCGTCGGGACGGCGTCCGACGAGGACGTCGACGCGCTGCGCCGGGCGCTGCGCTCGCGGCGGCGCGGGTGACCGCGCTCGCTCTGGTCCTGGTGACCGTCGCGCTCGTGTGGCCGGCGCCGGCCCTGCTGGCCCGCAGCCGGTTCGCCCTGCGCCACCCGGCCTGGGGCCTGGTCGCCTGGCAGGCGATCGGGCTGGCGTCCGGGCTCTCGGCGATCGGGGCCGGGCTGGTGTACGGCTGGGACAGTCCCCTGTGGACGGGGCGGGTCGCGCTGGCCGGCGCGCTGCTCCTCGCCGGCTACCTGCTGGCGGCCGCGCTCGTGATCGCCGTGCGCACGGTGCGGCACCGGCGCCGGCACCGTCGGCTGCTCGACCTCGTCTCCCGTCCACTGCCGGCCCTGCCCGGCGGGCGCCTGCTCGACTCGCCCCGGGCGACCGCCTACTGCCTGCCCGGCCTGCGCTCCCGCCTGGTCGTCACCTCGGGCGCGGTCGACGCGCTCTCGCCGCCGGCCCTGGCCGCCGTCGTCGCGCACGAGTCGGCCCACCTGAGCCAGCGCCACGACCTGGTCGTGCTGCCGTTCGTGGCCTGGCACACCGCGTTGCCGTTCCTGCCGAGCGCCCGCACGGCCCGGGCCGCGGTGGCCCTGCTGGTCGAGGCGATGGCCGACGACGCGGCTCGCGCCCGCATCGGCGACCGGCCGCTCGCCGAGGCCCTCGCCGCGGTGGCGCTCGCCGGGAGCGCCGACTACGCCGCCACCCCCAGCACCCGCGCGCGGCTGGACCGACTGTAAAGACCGTAAAGCAGGTGGGCACCATCCACTATGGATGGTGCCCACCGTCGGTCAGGGTCAGCTCAGGCCGGTGTTCATCGCGCCGATGAGCTCACCCCCGGTCGTGTCGCCGGACAGCTCCCAGAAGAAGGCGCCGCCCAGACTCTGCGTCTTGGCGTAGCTCATCTTCCCGCCGATCGTGGCCGGGGTGTCATAGCTCCACCACTGGTTGCCGCAGTACGCGTAGGCCGTTCCGCCCACCGTTCCTGTCGCCGGGCAGGATCCCTTGAGCACCTTGTAGTCCTCGATGCCCTGCTCGTAGGTGCCCGGAGCCGGGCCGGTCGCCGACCCGCCGGGCGCGCTCTGCGTCACGCCGGACCAGCCGCGGCCGTAGAACCCGATCCCCAGCAGCAGCTTGCTCGCCGGGATCCCCTTGCTCTTGAGGTGCTGGATGGCGTTGTCGCCGTAGAACCCCGCGATCGGGATGCCAGGGTATGAGTTCAGCGGTGAGTGCGGCGCGGTCGGCCCGCTCGGCGCGAACGCACCGAAGAAGTCGTACGTCATCACGTTGTACCAGTCGACGTACTGGGCCGCGCCGGCATAGTCGGCCACGTCCTGCTTGCCGCCCGCGTTCCCGTCCGCGGTGATCGCGGCGGTGACGAGGAAGCTCGGCCCGAACCGCGCCCGCAGCGCCGCCATCAGCGTCTTGTACGAGGAGAACCCGCTGGAGTCACACGTGTTGCCGCACGAGTTCGGGTACTCCCAGTCCACGTCGATGCCGTCGAAGACGTCGGCCCAGCGCGGGTCCTTGAGCAGGTTGTAGCAGCTGTCGGCGAAGGCCGTCGCGTTCGCCGCCGCCTGGCCGAAGCCGGACGACCAGGTCCACCCGCCGAACGACCAGATCACCTTGATGTTCGGGAACATCCGCTTGAGCCGGCGGAGCTGACCGAAGTTGCCGCGCAACGCGCCGGTGTCCCAGGTGTCCGACACACCATCCACACTGGACGCGGCGTCGTAGAACTTGTCGTAGTCGGCGTAGCTGTCACCGATCGCGCACTGTCCATTGGTGACATTGCCGAACGCGTACTCGATCGCGGTCAGCTTGGACGCCGAGCCACTGGTGGCGATGTTCTTGACCTGGTAGTTGCGGGCGTAGACGCCCCACTCCACGAAGTAGCCGACCAGCCGCTTACCGCCGCCACCGCCGCCGGACGCCTGAGTCGTACCGGTGACCTGGTTGCTGGCCGCGGAGACGTTGCCGGCCGCGTCGCGCGCCTTCACCGTGTACGCGTACGAGGTGCTGGCCGCGAGGCCGGTGTCGGTGTACGACGTGCCGGTCACGGTCGCCACGTTGCTGCCGGCCCGGAACACCTGGTATCCGGTCACGCCGACGTTGTCGCTCGACGCGCCCCAGGACAGGGACACGGTCGACGAGGTCGTGGCGGTCACGGCCAGGTTGGTCGGTGCGCTGGGCGCGGTGGTGTCGCCGCCCGCGGCCTGGGTCGTGCCGGTGACCTGGTTGCTGGCCGCGGAGACGTTGCCGGCCGCATCACGCGCCTTCACCGTGTACGCGTACGAGGTGCTCGCGCTCAGTCCGGTGTCGGTGAAAGAGGTGCTGGTGACCGTGCCCACGCTGGTGCCGTTGCGGAAGACCTGGTAGCCGCTGACGCCGACGTTGTCGGTCGACGCGCCCCAGGACAGGGACACGCTCGACGCCGTCGTCCCGGTCACGGCCAGGTTCGCCGGCGCGCTCGGAGCGGTCGTGTCCCCGCCGCCGCCGGATCCACCGGTGACCTGGATGGCGGACACGGTCGCGTAGTTCGCGCCGCCGTTCATCGTGAACTGCACGTTGAGCTGACCGTCGGAGACTGTTGTGGAAAAGCTGCGGTCGCACGCGGTGAACGCTCCGCACGCCGCGAAGATGTCGAACGCGGTGAGCACCGCCGCGCCCTCGATCCGCACGTCGAACTTGCGCTGACCGGCCGCGTTGGCCCAGTCCTCGACCATCTTCAACGTCACCTGGTACGTGCCGTTGGCGACGTCGAACTTGTACCCGCTGTTGTTGTTGAACAGGTCGTACGACTGGTACAGCGACGGATCCGAGGTGCCCGCGATCGCGTGCGTCGCCGTCGATCCGCCGTACAAGGTGTCGTAGCCCCATCCGCCCGCGGTGTAGGCGGCGTCGGCCGACCACGCGTTGCCGCCGGTGTCGGTGTAGGCCGATCCGCCGGCGTTGACGCGGATCGGCGCGGAGACGGCGGCGCTGGCGGCGGGCGCCAGCATGACCAGTGATCCCGAGGCCAGCAGCAGACCGGCCGCCAGCAGCGCACGTTTCTTGGCCAACGGATGTCTCAAAGTGTTGGAGAATCTCATGTTCCAGCTCCAGGGGTTCGAGACGAACGGGGAGGGGTTGGGGCGCCGCCTTTCTGTTAGGAAACTTAACTTATAGTTGGGCGTAAGCATAGCCATACGCGGATCCGTCGTCAACGGTCGCTCTCGATCCACAGTGGACTCAGGCCACACCGCGATGCGCGGGGCGTTCGAGTGGACCGACTGATCGACCGGGTCTAGATTGACGCGCGAAGACATTGAACACTCAACCTTCGACCCACCCAGGAGTTGAGATGGACGTCATCGTGTTGATCGGCCGGATCCTGTTCGCGTTCCTGTTCCTCACCTCGGGTTACGGGCACTTCGCGCAGCGCAAGATGATGGCGCAGTACGCGGGATCCAAGGGGGTTCCCCAACCGCTGTACGCGGTGCTGGCCGGCGGCGTGCTGCTCGTACTCGGCGGCCTCATGGTGCTCTTCGGCGTCTGGGCCGACCTGGGCTCGCTGTTCCTGGTCGTGTTCCTGCTGCCCACGGCCGTGCTCATCCACGGATTCTGGAAGGAGTCCGATCCACAGGCGCGCATGACCGAGACGGTCCAGTTCAGCAAGGACGTCGCGCTCGGCGGCGCGTCGTTGATGCTGTTCGCCTTCTTCGCGTTCGCCGGGGACAACCTCGGCCTCACCATCACGGGGCCGCTGTTCCACCTGCACTGAGAGGCCGGCAGCCCCAACAAGACTGGGTGTTTACGTGGTGCCGTTACCGGTCCGCGTGCGCTACCGTCTCCGATCGGCACATCGGTGGGGCTGGAGGGCCATGCTCAGGGCCGGCTACACATTGAGCGATCGGTACGTACTGCGCGAACCGGTCGCTCGTGGTGGCATGGGCCAGGTCTGGCGGGCCGACGACGTGGTGCTGGGCCGGGTCGTGGCGGTAAAGGTGCTGCTGCCCGAACTCTCCGGCGACCCGGGCTTCGCCCAGCGGTTCCGGGTCGAGGCGCACGCGATGGCGTCGCTGTCCGACCCGCACATCGTCGAGGTCTACGACTACGGTCAGGCCGACGGCATGGCGTACCTGGTGATGCAGTTCGTCCCGGGCGAGTCGCTGCACGGCCTGCTGCACCAGGGCGGCCCGCTCGCCCCGTACCACGCGATGATGGTGGTGGCCCAGGCCGCCCAGGCGCTGCAGGTCGCCCACGACAACGGCATCGTGCACCGCGACGTGAAGCCGGGCAATCTGCTGATAAGGCCGGACGGCCGGCTGGTGCTCACCGACTTCGGCATCGCACGCATGGTGACGGCGGAGTCCCTCACCGCCACCGGAGACATCCTCGGTACGGTCAGCTACCTCGCGCCGGAGCAGATCCTGGCCGAGCCGATCACGCCGTCCACCGATCTGTACGCACTGGGCGTGGTGGCCTACCAGTGCCTCACCCTCACCCCGCCGTTCGTCGCCGACACGCCGGTCGCGGTCGCGCTGATGCACACCCGCGACGCGCCGCCGCCGCTGCCGGCCGGGGTGCCGGACCCGGTGGCACAGGTCGTGATGGTCGCACTGGCCAAGGATCCTCGGGACCGGTGGCCGTCGGCCGCGGCGATGGGCCAGGCCGCGATCGCCGCCGCGGACGGAGCGGCGACCGCGCCACCCATCCCGGTGTCGCCAGGCCGGCGCGTCGGGCCGGGACCGCACACGTCGACCTCGCCGCGGCCCGGCGCGCCGCTCCGGACGGGCACGCTGCGGACCAACGTGCCGACGACCAACACGGGGCAGATCAGGATCCACGGCCGGGCACGGCCGCCGGCCAGGAGTAGAGAGGCGGCCCGCGGACGGTTGGCCTGGGTGGCCGCTGCGGCCGGAGTGTTGCTGGTGCTCGCCTGCGCGGGCTGGGTCGCGCTGTCCCGGGACCGAGGAACACCCGAACAAGCGGCGCCGCCAGCGGCATCGACGACTATCACATCGACGACGACCATCACGAGCCCCACCGCCGGCCCGACGGCCACGGCCAGCCCCACGCCGCCCCGGACGACGACCACGCCGGCGCGCCCGACCTCGCCGAGCCCAACCGCGCCGCGCACCCCTGGCCCGAACGAGGTCTACGTGCCGGACGTGACCGGGATGTACAAGACCGCGGCCGATTACGCGATCCGGTCGAAGGGCCTCAACCCGGTGCTGATCGTCACGACCGTGCCGGACCACTGCGGGGTGAAGTACACCGACCCGGCCAAGGACACGATCGTGTCGAAGAACTCCACGGTGAACGTGTACGTGGAGGAGGACAACCCGAGCTGCCAGCCCTTGTAGCGTCCGTCGAACGGTTCGGCCACTGGCTGGTCCCGGTCGTGTTCATCGTCATCGGCCTGCTGCTCATCGCGCGGCCTATCGGCATATTCGCCAGCTTCGTTTGAGAAGGCGGCACCGTCCTTGACGACCGACACGTGGAATAGTTTGAATATCTGAGGCTAGAGATACCTGGACCCGTGCTGCGGCGGCCGGGGCAGCTCATCGCGGGCCCGTCCCGGCAGGACGGGCCCGTCCCCGGAGGCGTCGCCTGCCGAGAGGAGCAGCCCAGATGAAACCATTCGCGCGACCGCGCCGTCGGGTGGTCGTCGCAACGGCAGCGCTCATCGTCGCGGCCGCGGCCGTGACGTTCGGAGCGACCGCCGCGGCGGCCGGCCCACGCGGTGACGATCAGGCCGGCAGCACCGAGTCGGTGACCACGTCGCCGGGCGCCGGCCCCGCGACCATCACCGGCCCCATCCCGTCGACCGCGCAACCCGGCGACCCGTCCCACAACTACGTCTTCTACTCCACGCCCATGGACCTCAAGCGGGTCGGCTACGTGGAGCAGGAGTTCTTCATCTCGGGCACCGCGACCCGGTTCAACTCCAACCCCACCGTGGATCAGCAGGGTCAGACGGCGACGTCGATCGGTACCACGCCGTACACGACCCGGATCGTCGTCCGCCGCCCGGCCAAGGGCGTCAAGTCGGCCGGGGTCGCCGTCGTCGACTGGCAGAACGTCACCGCCGGGCACGACATCGACACCGAGTGGGGCACCAACGGCGACTACTTCGTCCGCAACGGATGGACCTGGATCGGTGCCTCCGTGCAGCGGGTCGGCGTCAACGGCGCCACCACCGGTGGCACCGCCAACCTCGGCCTCAAGCAGTGGAACCCGACCCGCTACGCGTCGCTGGACCTGACCAACGGCGGAACGGTCATGGACGACTCGCAGTCGTTCGACGTGTACACGCAGATCGGTCTGCTGGCCAAGGGAACGAGCAAGGACAACCCGCTCTCCGACCTGCACCTCAAGACCGTGTACGCGGCCGGCGCCTCGCAGTCGGCCCGGTTCCTGGGCATCTACTACAACACGGTCCAGCCCATCCAATCGGTGTTCAACGGCTTCCTGATGGCGATCGGCGGGAGCAGCCTGCCGCCGCGGGCCGCCGTCGGTACCAAGGCGTTCCGCGTGTTCACCGAGAACGATGTGCTGCGGGGCGCGCTCGTGCCGAGCCAGGTCGAGCCGGACAACGCCGTGCTGCGGACCTGGACGATCGCCGGCGCCTCGCACGTGCCGGCCTTCGCCACCGACCCGGACGCGACCAACTTCCGGACCACGCTGGGCGGCATCCAGACCCGTGAGTTCGGCGCGGCACCGGCCGTGGACTGCACCAACCCCGGCCCGAGCCAGGTGTTGTCGTGGGCCGTGTTCCACGCGACCTACGAGGCGCTGGACAACTGGGTCCGCAAGGGAATCGCGCCGCGATCGGCCCCGCCGATGGCGATCAGCAACCCGGGTCCGCCGACCCAGGTGCTGCGCGACAGCAACGGGATCGTGCTCGGTGGCATCCGGCTGCCCGACGTCGAGGTCCCGGTCGGTCTGAACGACGGCATCAACTCACCGAAGAGCCTCACCAACCCGCTGTCGGTGTTCTGCGTCCTCTACGGCACCCACCGTGACTTCACGGCGGACCAACGCAACGCGCTGTACCGGTCCAACCAGGACTACCGCCAGCAGGTCGAGGACGTCGTGGAGCGCCTTGTCCACCAGGACTTCATGCTCCCGATCGACGGACTCACCATCATCCAGGCGGCGCGCAAGCGCACCGTCGTGTAACCGGCGACCCATGGACAACGTCTGCCTGCCGGGGCGTCCCGCCCGACCACCCCGGCAGGCAGGCGTGTGTCGGGTGTAGACAGTCGATGTAAGGTACCGCTGTGTCGGCCGTAGCTCTCATCGCGCCAACATTCCCACGCGGCCAAACCAGGAGCAGTCCGCAGCACCTGCTGCTGACTCTGTTCGGCGACTACTGGATCGGCCGGGTCGAGGCGCTGCCGTCGGCGGCGCTCGTCGCGCTGCTGGGCGAGTTCGGCGTCTCCCAGGTCAGCGCCCGGGCCGCCCTCGCGCGGCTGGCCCGGCGCGGCCTGCTCGAGCTCTCCCGGGCCGGGCGGCACACGTCGTACTCCCTGAGCGACCGCGCGGCGACCGTGCTGGACGAGGGCATCCGGCACATCCTGACCTTCGGCGCGGTGGACCCGACGTGGTCCGGCCGCTGGACCCTCGCGGCGTTCTCCGTACCGGAGGAGCACCGCGACCTGCGCCACGCGTTGCGGACCCGGCTCGGCTGGCTCGGGTTCGCGCCGCTCTACGACGGGCTGTGGGTCTCGCCGCACGACCGGGCCGGCGATGCGGGCCGGGTGCTGGACGAGCTCGGCATCAGCACCGCCACCCTGTTCCAGGCCAGGATCTCCGGCGACAGCCCGACCGGCGGCGACCCGATCCAGGCCTGGGACCTGGAGACGCTGCGCGAGCAGTACGGGCAGCTGTGCGACGAGTACGCCCCGGTCGCCGCGCGGCTGCGGGCCGGCGCCATCGGTCCGGCCGAGGCGCTGACGATCCGGACCGCGTTCATGGACGCGTGGCGGACGATGCCCACGATCGACCCGGACCTGCCGGCCGACCTGCTCCCGCGGGGCTGGCCGCGCTCACCGGCCCGGGCGCTGTTCATCGAGCTGTACGACGGTCTGGCCGGCCTGTCCGAGCAGCGCGTGGTGCAGGTCGTCGGGCGGTTCGACACCGACCTGGCCCGCCTCGTGCGCAGCCACACCAGCGTGGCGGTCAGGCCGGCACCGAGGCCGAGGCACCCCTAAGACCTGCCCAGACCGCACTAAGCGGGCATGTCCCGGACGAGTTCCCGGGCCTGCGCGTACGCGTCCCGGACCGCCGGCGTCGGATCGGCCTCCACCGTCCTCGACCCGGCGATGATCCACTGTGGAGGCTCGGGCTCGCCGGAGAGCAGCCAGGCCGCCTGCCGGGCCGCGCCGTCGGCCACGTACTCCCCCGGCGGCGCGACCACGACGGGCACGCCGAAGATGGCCGGCGCGATCGCCTGCACCGCGGCCGACCGGGCGCCGCCGCCGATGAGGATCACCCGCTCGGCCCGCATGCCCTGGGCCAGCACCGCGTCCAGCCCGTCAGCGAGCGCGCAGAGCATCCCCTCGACCGCGGCCCGGGCCAGGTGGGCCGGGGTGGAGGTGGCCAGCCGCAGGCCGTGCACCGCGCCTGTCGCATGTGGACGGTTGGGCGTCCGCTCCCCCTCCAGGTACGGCACGAGCACCAGACCGTCCGCGCCCGGCGGCGCCTGCAGCGCCAGCTCGTCCAACCGGGCCAGGTCGACGCCGAGCAGCCGAGCCGCCGCGTCGAGTACCCGGGCCGCGTTCAGCGTGCACACCAGCGGCAGGAAGATCCCGGTGGCGTCGGCGAAGCCGGCCACCGCGCCGGTCTCGTCGGCGGCCGGCGTCGGGCTGACCCCGAACACCGTGCCGGAGGTGCCGATGGAGACGATCACGTCCCCCTCGACGGCACCGAGACCGAGTGCGGCGGCCGCGTTGTCGCCGGCGCCGGGCCCGAGCGCGATCCCGCCGGGGATGGTTCCGGCCGACGCCCGCGGGCCGAGGACCGCCGGCAGCGCCGGACTCCGGCCGAACGCCGCCTCGAGCAGGTCGGTCCGGTACGCGTTATCGGCCGGAGACCAGTACCCGGTGCCGCTGGCGTCGCTGCGGTCGGTGGTCAGCGCGGCGAGGTCGCCGCTGCCGCCCAGCCGCCAGGTGAGCCAGTCGTGCGGCAGCGCCACCGCCGCCGTCCTGGCCGCCGACGCCGGCTCGTGCTCGGCCAGCCAGCGCAGCTTGGTGACGGTGAACGAGGCGACCGGCACGCTGCCGGTCGCCCGCACCCACTCGGCCGCGCCCCGCTCGGCGACCAGGTCGGCGGCCGCCCCGGCCGAGCGGGTGTCGTTCCACAGCAGCGCCGGCCGGACCACCTTTGCGTCGGAGTCGAGGCAGACCATGCCGTGCTGCTGCGCGCCGACCGAGAGCGCGGCCACGCCGTCCAACCCGCCCGCGTCGGCGATCGCCGCGGTGAGCGCCGTCATCCACGCGGCCGGGTCGACCTCGGTCCCGTCGGGATGGGCCGCCCGCCCCGACCGGACCAGCTCCCCGGTCACGGCGTCGCGGAGCACCACCTTGCACGACTGGGTCGACGAGTCGACCCCGGCGACGAGCGCGCGGCCAGCTCCCGTCATCTCAGCGGGCCCCGAGCAGGTGTTCCAGGGCGAGCTGGTTCAGCGCGACGAACCCGTACCCGCGCGCCCCGACGGCGTCGGCATCGAACTCCTCGAACGCGGTCGGATCGGCGAGCAGGTCGGCGACGGACTCCCCCGGCGCCATGGTCGGGATCGACAGCTCGGGCACGCCGGCGACGGCCAGCGCGGCCTGGACGTCGGGATCGGCGCGGAACGAGGCCGCGCGCTCTTTGAGCAGCAGGTAGGTGCGCATGTTCGCCTCGGCCGACGCCCACACCCCGGCCGGGTCCTCGGTGCGCGACGGCTTGTAGTCGAAGTGGCGCGGCCCGTCGTACCCGGCCGACTCGAGCAGGTCGACCAGGAAGAACGCGCTGACCAGGTCGCCGTGGCCGAACACCAGGTCCTGGTCGAACTTGATGCCCCGCTGCCCGTTGAGGTCGATGTGGAACAGCTTGCCGTGCCAGAGCGCCTGGGCGATCGCGTGCACGAAGTTCAGCCCGGCCATCTGCTCGTGGCCGACCTCCGGGTTGAGCCCGACGATCTCGGAATCGTCCAATGTGGAGATGAACGCGAGCGCGTGGCCGACCGTCGGCAGCAGGATGTCGCCGCGCGGCTCGTTCGGCTTGGGTTCGATCGCGAACCGGATGTCGTAGCCACGCTCCCGCACGTACGCGCAGAGGACGTTCATCGCCTCCCGGTAGCGGTCCAGCGCGGCCCGCACGTCCTTGGACCCGTCGTACTCGGAGCCCTCGCGGCCGCCCCACAGCACGTACGTCCGGGCGCCGAGCTCGGCGGCGAGGTCGATGTTCCGCAACACCTTGCGCAGCGCGAACCGGCGCACGCCGCGGTCGTTGCTGGTGAACCCGCCGTCCTTGAAGACGGGGTGGTTGAACAGGTTCGTAGTGACCATCGGCACGGCCAGGCCGGTCTCGTCGAGCGCCTTGCGGAACCGGTCGAGGTGGGCCGACCGCTCGGAGTCGGAGCTGCCGAACGGCACCACGTCGTCGTCGTGGAACGTGACCCCGTACGCGCCGCGGGCGGCCAGCGCGTGGACCGTCTCCACCGGGTCGAGCGCGGGCCGGGTCGGGTCGCCGAACGGGTCGCGGGCCGGCCACCCGACCGTCCACAGCCCGAAGGTGAACCGGTCGGCGGGCGTTGGGACCGGAAGCTGGGTCATTGGGGAGCCTCCCTAGGATCTGCCAGTGTGGCGGCGAGCCACGTCAACTGTCTCGTGCGGTGCCACGCCTCGCCACCCTCGTGGTCATTGAACTCGTACACCATGATGTCCTTCGGGCCGGCATAGGAGTGGAAGGCCCCGAAGATTGTCGACGGCGGGCAGATGGTGTCCATCAGCGCCACCGAGAAGAGCGCCGGCGGCCGGGCGTGGGCGGCGAGCACCGCGGCGTCGAAGTAGCTCAGCGTGCGGAAGACCCGCTCGGGCGCGCCGCGGTGCGCGCCCAGGTACCGGGCGATCTCGGCGTACGGGTCACCCGTCGCGATCCGGGCCGCCCGGGCGAAGTCGCACAGGAACGGCACATCCGGCATCACAGCTGATACACCGTCGGCGAGCACGGAAGCGGCGAGCGCGAGACCGCCGCCCTGGCTCACCCCGGTGACCGCGATCCGTCCACTGTCGACGGACGGGTGGGAGCGCAGCACCTCGACCGCGCGCACCGCGTCGGCGTACACCCGCCGGTAGTAATAGCCCTGCGGGTCCTCGATGCCGCGCGTGAGGAAGCCCGGTTGGGCGGGGCCGGTGCCGACCGGGTCGGCGGTGTCCCCGACCGTCCAGCCGCTGCCCTGGCCCCGGGTGTCCACGACCAGATGGGCGTAGCCGGCGCAGGCCCAGAAGACGTGCTCGTGGGCCAGGCCCCGGCCGCCGTTGTACCCCTGGAACTGCACCACGCCGGGCAGGCGGCCGATGAAGAAGCCAGGCAGGTGCAGCCAGGCCCGCACCGGATGCCCGCCGTACCCGGAGAAGACCACGTCGTACGTGGTGACGACGACGAGCCCGGAGTCGACCGGGGTGAACCGGGGCTCCGGGCCACCGTCGAACGACAGCGTGGATCGCCAGAACTCCCACAGGTCGTCCGGCGGGCTCAGCTCCGCCCGGTACCGGTGCAGCTGGTCCAGTGGCAGGTCAAGCTGCGGCACCGGGCCGGACCTCCGAGGTGGTCCACCGGTCCGAGGCGGTGGTCACCCCGACGACCTCCCCGACGAGCGTGGTCAGGCCCTGCGCCTCGCGGTCGGCGCTGGTCCCGATCCACAGCTCGACCTCGCCCGGCTCGACCACCCGGCGCAGCGACCGGTCGGAGAACGCGAGCCGGGTCGTCGGCACGGAGAACTCGACCACCACCGACTCGCCCGGCTCCAACCGCACCCGGCGGTACCCGAGCAGCTGGGCCACTGGCCGGGTCACCGACGCGACCAGATCCCGCCCGTACAACTGGACGACGTCCTCGCCGGTGACCGGGCCGGTGTTGGTGACGCGCACCGACACCGGCACCGGCCCGACGGTCGGCACCTCGTCCGGGACCGCGAGGTCGGTCCGGGCGAACGTGGTGTAGGACAAGCCGAACCCGAA
>Ga0068864_100002143_pt1 | contig 16312 bp, 8 predicted proteins | sample KBSSwiS72_FD_66586 | JGI IMG/M metagenome (GOLD analysis project Ga0068864, IMG submission 66586) | Switchgrass rhizosphere microbial communities from Kellogg Biological Station, Michigan, USA - KBS Switchgrass S7-2 | ecosystem: Host-associated > Plants > Roots > Rhizosphere > Soil ... | reverse complement strand
ATCAAACATGCCGAGACGAAAGCGTGCGGTCAGGAGTCGTTTCACGGCGGTGTTGATTTCGTTTTCGCTAATCAGTCCCTGCTTCACCGCCTGGACCAGCGTCTTGTACTCATCACCACAGGTCAGATCAGTGCCGGCTTTGACGCCGAGGACCGAAGCCTCCATCTCCGTCGGCACGAACTTGTGAAACTTCCAGATGTCGTAAATCGCGCCGCAGTCAGAAACGACGTAGCCATTAAACCCCCACTCGCCGCGCAGAATGTCCTTCATCAACTTTGTGTTCGCACAACACGGCTCGCCGTTCGTGCGGTTGTAGGCGCACATTACCGAATACGCTTTGCCTTCGCGGATCGTGGCGCGGAACGCGGGCAGATATGTTTCGCGCAGATCGCGTTCGTAAGCGACCGCATCAAAGGCGTGACGTTCAGGTTCCGGACCGCTGTGCACCGCGTAATGTTTCGGCGTCGCAATGACTTTGAAGTAGCTGGGATCGTTTCCTTGTAAACCGCGAACGAATTGAACACCCATTTGCGCGGTCAGGTAAGGATCTTCGCCATAGGTTTCCTGACCGCGACCCCAGCGCGGATCACGAAAGATGTTGATGTTGGGACTCCAGAAAGTCAGACCATCGTAACGGCCACGTTGATTCTTGCGTTCGGCTTCGTGATGCTTGGCGCGTGCTTCGGTCGAGATGACGTCGGCCACCTGGTACATGAGTTTTGTGTCCCAGGTTGCGGCGAGGCCAATCGCCTGTGGGAAGACAGTCGCCGTACCGGCGCGCGCGACGCCGTGCAGAGCTTCGTTCCAGTAGTCGTACGCAGGGATGCCGAGACGTTCGATCGCGGGCGTGGCATTCATCATCTGCGAGATTTTTTCTTCCAGCGTCAGGCGCGAGACGAGATCGTCGACGCGCGCTTCGATCGGGAGACTGGGATTTTTGTAGGGCGGAAGCGTTTGAGTTTGAGCACCCGCTAGCACGTAAATAATCGCGACGAAGAGAAACACGGATAACACGGATCTTTTTACGGATGGTGTCATGTTTATCGCACGCCAAGTAAGAGATCGACGGTTAACTGGTCGAGACGTTCGTATGGCAAAGTCCGTTGAGTTAATTCGGCGCGATCGAGCGAGAGGTCCTTTAGCTTGTTCGCTTTTTCGCGGCTGTAACGACCAAGCGGTTCGACGTCCTTGTCGTTGCGTATCTCCGCCAGCAGCGCCTGAATCTCCTTGTCCTCGTCAAACTGCCGCGCCTTCTCTTTGAAGATCAAGTAGTTTCTCATGCACCCAGCCGCAAACTCCCACACGCCCTCTTCGTTCTCACTGCGATAAGAATGCGCATCGAAGTGACGTGGACCATCATAAGAACTCTCCAACAGCCTGACTAAGAAAAAGAGATTCTTGATCGACTCCGAACCAAAGCGCAGATCCTGATCGAAGCGCGGACCCTTTTGATCGTTGAGATCGATGTGGAAGAGCTTGCCCGCTTCAATCGCCTGGGCCACCACGTGATAGAAGTTGAGTCCGGACATCTGTTCGTGTCCGACCTCCGGATTCACACCAACCATCTCGGGATGATCGAGCGTCGCGATGAAGCCAAGCATTGCGCCGGTCGTCGGCAGGTAAATATCTCCGCGCGGTTCATTTGGTTTTGCTTCCAGCGCAAAGCGATAGTCGTAACCCTGGTCGAGCGAGTATTCACACAGGAAGTTCAGCGCTTCGCGATTCCACTTCAGTGCTTCGCGCGGATCTTTAGCGGCATCCACTTCGGCGCCTTCGCGCCCGCCCCAGAATACGTAGATATGTGCGCCCAACTCCGCTCCAAGATCCATCGACCGCATCGTCTTTTGCAACGCATAGAGACGCACGCGCGGATCGCTTGAAGTAAACGCACCGTCTTTGAAAACCGGATCGTAGAAAAGATTCGTAGTCGCCATCGGCACCTTCATGCCGCTATCGTCGAGCGCCTGTTTGAACTCGCGCACGATGCGATCTCGGTCAGCAGCGCTGGCGTCGATCGGCACGAGATCGTTATCGTGCAGGTTCACACCGTAAGCACCGAGTTCACTCAAACGTTTGACGATCGTGGTTGGACTTATGGTCGCGCGCGTCGCGTCGCCAAACGGATCGCGTCCCCGATTGCCGACGGTCCATAGTCCAAAAGTAAATTTGTGTTCCGGTTTCGGTTGGTAATTCATTTTGTGCCTTTTGTGCTTTTTTGTGGCTCTACCTCGAGTTTGACGGTATCGTACTTCACCGAACTCATCCCCACCATGATGTCGAACATACCCGGTTCGACGACGCTTTTCATATTCAGGTCGAGAAACGAGAGTTTATCCGGTGTGATGACAAACTCAACTGTTTTGCTTTCACCGGGCGCCAGCGAAATGCGTTTGAAGTCCTTGAGTTCCATGATTGGTCGCGTGACTGAACTCACGAGGTCGCGAATATAGAGTTGCACAATCTCGTCGCCCGCGTGCTTGCCGCTATTCGTGACCGTGACACTTACCTTCGCGTTGTCCGCCGGACCAATCGTCGCCGGACTCACCTTCAGATTGGAATACGCAAACGTCGTATAACTCAAACCGAAGCCGAATGGAAACAACGGTTCCTTGTTCGCGAACAGGTAACCGCGGCGCGCCGTCGGTTTGCGGTTGTAGTAAAGCGGCAACTGGCCCACGGATCGTGGGAAGCTGATGGTTAGTTTGCCGGCTGGATTGTAGTCGCCAAACAGAACGTCGGCCACCCCCACGCCCGTTTCCTGTCCTAAATAAAAGCCTTCGAGTATCGCGGGCACATTTTCGGCGATGTAGTTGATGGAGAGTGGGCCACTATTAATAAGGACCACGATGATTGGCTTGCCGGTCTCGAGCACTGCTTTAACGAGATCGTTCTGCCGGCCCACCAGGTCGAGACTATCGCGGTCGCCGAGATGGTTGTCGGCCCAACCTTCTTTGTTCGTGTCCTCATTTCCGCCGAGCACGAGCAGCGCCACGTCCGCAGTTTTCGCCACCGTCGCGGCTTCGGCGATCAGTTTCTGATCGTCGCCCGGATCGTTTAGGTGAGCACTATCCGCAAACCAATCGCCACCTTCTTTCGTTATCTTGCAACCTTCCGCGTAGACGACTTTAACTTTATCGCCGACCTTGTCCTTAATTCCCTGCAGCACGCTGACGCCGCGTCCGGGGTTATCGCTGTAACCACCAAGATGGACTTGCGCCGCGTTTGGACCAATGACCGCGATCGACTTCAACGCGCTCAGGTTCAGCGGCAACAGGTTATTTTCGTTTTTCAACAACGTGATCGATCGGCGCGCCGCTTCAGCCGCCAACGCTCGATGCTCGGGCGAATTCGTAACTCGCGCCGCACGTTCGACGTCAACATAAGGATTTTCAAACAAACCGAGCAGAAACTTGGCGCGCAAAGTTCGCGCGACTGCTTGATTCAACGTCGCCTCTGCAACCGCGCCGTCTTTTACTAATTTCAAAAGCGTCGGGAACGCATCGGGATCAGGAAGTTCCGTGTCGACACCCGCTTCGATCGCGAGTTTTGCGGTGGCGGCTTTGTCTGACGCGAGGTGATGCAGATCCACCATCTGCGGAATGGCGTAGTAATCAGAAACTACGTGCCCCTTGAATCCCCACTCTTCACGCAGCAGTTTCTGCAGCAACCATTTATTCGCGTGAGACGGGACACCATCGATCTCGTTGTACGAAGGCATCACGCTCATGATGCCGGCTTCAGTCACCGCGGCCTTGAAGCTAGGCAGGAAGTATTCGCGCAAGGTTCGTTCGGAAAAGTTGACTGGTCCAATATTGGTCCCACTCTCGGGCTGACCGTGGGCGGTGAAATGTTTTGCGGTCGCGATGACGTGATTCTCATCAACACCGGGGCCTGGTCCCTGTAATGCCGTGACGATAGCGACGGCCATGCGCGACGTTAAATAAGGATCTTCGCCGTAGGTCTCCTCAGTGCGTCCCCAACGTGGATCGCGAGCGAGATCGAGATTTGGCCCAAGCACTTGCTGACTGCCGCGCGCGCGCGTCTCCAATGCACCCGCAGTAAAAACTTTGGTGATGAACTCCGGATCCCACGTGGTCGCGAGCGCGATCGGTTGCGGGAAACTGGTGCTGCCTTTGGCCATGTGGCCGTGAAGTATTTCGTCGTGCAGAATCGCGGGGATGCCGAGGCGTGTGTTTTCGAGCAGCCACTTCTGAACGTCGTTCGCGAACTTTGCGCCTTCGCGCGGATCTTTCTGTTCTCTCTGGCGCGCGATTTGGCCGATGCCGTACTTCATTACCTCCGCTGCTTTGGCTGGGGAGAAATCACCGCGATCGGTGGAGAAGTTTCCTGGGGGATTGACCTGCGGGCGGTTGCCCCACAGACACGTCAACTGCGCCACCTTTTCTTCGAGCGTCATCCGCGAAAGCAGATCGGCGACGCGCTGCTCAACGGGTAGACGAGGATTTTTGTAATCCGGAACTTTCTCCTGAGAGTTCATGAATAAAACGATAATCGCAAGACAGATGCTGAATGCAAGTGTTCGCATATAATTTAGCCGCTAATCTGCGGCTTCAACCCAGTCGTTGAAATTTCCGGAGAATAGACGAGTGACGTCGCGCGAGATTTCTTCACGGATGACGGCGCGCCCATTCTGCAACAGTTGTTCGTATGAACCGAAGAGCGCGTCAGCGATTTGCCTGCGCGCGTGTTTCCATTTGTAGATCAATTGCTCGAGCACGCGCGCGTCGGAATGTTGCGGGATGAAGCTTTGCCCCAGCAACTCGAACCGTTCGCGCGTGATCTCCGACGCGATCGACGGATTGTTCAGAAACCACCAGCAACCAAACGGCATCAGGTTGTTGAACTTCCGCGCCGCCACGCACAACTCATGTTGATTTTCACGCGAAAGAAACGTCGCCAGGAATTTGATCTGCGGATACTGCGCGCAGAGTCGTTCAATGGACATCACATCCGCCCGGCCCAGTGCATCGCCCGCCTCGCGCAGACCTGGATTGACACGACGACGCACTCCCACCATTAACGTCAACGCAAGTCCGTGTTCCTCAGCCGCCGGCAACACCACATCACGCAACAGTCGATCGCGCACGTCATTACTCGGAAACTTAAACTCCGCCGGCAAAGACACCGCCATGTAAACCGCGTTCATACGCTCAATCCACTGCGCGAGGAAAAGCCGCAGCGTCTTGATAGTCGGCGCATCAAGCTCCGGATTCACCGCCACACCGTGACGAGCGAGCGTGGCCGCCGCCCTGGTCCAATCGTTCAGTAACCGGTCCAACCTTAACGACGAGCTAAACCGGTGGCCCGCAGTAAAACCGTTCTCCCAGACCTGGCGCTCCTTTTCATCCAACGGATCGTTAGTCATCACCACGCCACTGACGCGCGCGATGTGGAACACTTGCTCCATCTGTTCGGCGAGTCGTTGCGATCGGAAGAACTCGCGCGCCTCTTTCAGATCAGGCGCGCGCGTGTCGAGACCAAACGCGTCGAGCACGGAAATAATCCCCTGCGCTGCTTCCGAAGTGGGCGTGTTGTCGACGAACAACGTCTTCCAAACGAGATCAGCCTGGTCCATCTTTGACAGCGCCCAAAACTGTTCGTACGGAATTCTCGCCGAGCGAAACATTTCGGCTGTCAGGTAGTGATAAGTCAGCAGCTCATCAATTCCAGAAAGACACAATTCGTTGAACTCGGGAGGAAAAAGATGCGTGTGAACATCCATCACGGGCGTCGAGTTGACCACAATCTCAACCTCCGCGCGCAGTTCTTCCGCATCGGTAAGCAGTCCGGAAAACTTTGTGCGACTTTCGGTAGACGTAACCATAATTTGTACCACCGTGTTCTTCAGACGCTGAGGTTTGGGACCCTCGCGTCGAGCGGATCGGCCCAGCGATCGTTTGGGATCGTGGGAGTCCAACCGGGCCTCAACGGATCCTGATCATAAGGATAAGAGCCAAGACGCAGATATAACTCTCGATATTCGGCAACCTTGTCGCGATCCAGCTTAACACCCAGACCGGGCGACGTGGGCACGGCAATGGCGCCGTTTTCATATTTCAGCTTTCCGCCCTGAATAATGTCATCAGTCAAATGATGATAATGAGCATCGGCGGCGAATGAGAGGTTGGGAATCACGGCGCCGAGATGCAGCATCGTGGCGAGCTGAATTCCGAGTTCGCCTGATGAGTGCACGGCCACGCCGAGTTGAAACGTTTCGCAAACTGCGGCTGCCTTGACGCAAGCACGGATACCGCCCCAGAAAGTCGTGTCGAGCAACACCACGTCGACCGCAGTGTCGAGCACATTCGCGGCCAGTTGTTCGAAGTTAACGACCACAGTGTTCGTAGCGAGCGGCATGCGGACCTTTTCACGAACGCGCCGCATTCCGTTCAAACCAAACACGGGATCTTCGAGATAGTCGTTGCGAATGTCTTCGATCTGCCGGCCAAACCAGACGGCTGTCTCAGTGGACCACACGGCGTTCGGATCGAAACGAAAGCGATCGCCGGCGAGCGCAGCGGCAAGGGCACGATAGCATTCGAGTTCATATTCGGGCGGAAACACTCCTCCCTTCAGCTTGTGTGAAGTGAAACCGTAAACCCGCTTCAATGTCTCCGCATGATCGATGAGCTGCTCAACGGTGCGAACCTCGCCCCCGTCGTTTGGATAACGAAAGAACAGGTACGAAGCAAACGGTACGCGGTCACGCAAACGCCCGCCGAGAATCTCAGAGACCGGCACAACCCACTTCTGCCCCAGTATGTCGAGACAGGCAAACTCAATCGCCGCCAACATCTGCGTACGATTGTTGTAAAGCGACGCAGTCGGATTCGCGATCAGGAATCTCAGCTCTTCAAGTCGTGCCGGATCGTGTCCAATTAAATAACTCTTGAGCGCATGAAACGCGGCCTCCGCCGACTCACCACCACCACCCATCTCCCCGAGGCCGATTAAACCCTCCTCAGTTTCGACCTCGATGATCGTCCGCACAAACCGTCCCCAATGACAGCCATTCGCGTGACGCAACGGTGCCTCAATCGGAACGGTAACAGTCGTGGCTCGTAAATCCGCGATTTTCATCCGTGAAATCCGTGGCTAAAACCTCACCAATCCAACGCCTTCTCTTTGTACTCCGAGAGCGTCTTCGCCGGCGGCTCGACTCCCTTCGGCAACGGCTGCTTCGCGAACGTCTGAAAGTAAAGCAAGCATGCGTCTCGCCACCAAACAGCATCGCGCTCCTGTATCGCGAGCTTTTTAGCGATCGCTTCGTGTCTCTCCGGATCGATCACTCCAGACAGTGTGGCCCAGGTGGCGCGCGTGGATCTCACCCAGTCAACACCACTTTGATAACGGAACGCCATCTCGTCCCACAATGAGTCTCCTGATTTCAGCATAAAGTTCCAAGATACGTGATGAAACCAGAGCAGATACTTTTCCGGGCACTTATCTACAGTTCCGAACTCCCTTGCCACTGCGGCATGATACTGACTGACTGTGTTGCTGCCCGTTTTGGTTCGATCAAATCCAATCCCAAACGCATCTGCCTTGTGATAGTAAACCGGGTTCCAATCGTCACGTTTCTCCTTGTCCCACCAGGGCGCTGGCCCATAATGATGTCCCCCCCAAAAGAGATGATGCAATCCGAGTGGTGTCATGTAATTCACCAGCGCCTCGTATGACTCGAGCATCAGTCGCACGATCGTCGACACCGCGGCGGGGTCTTGAGTGAGGGTCATCCTGGTCCATTCGGTCGCCATCTGTTCGGACGAAGTACGCGGATTCCATGCCAGCCGGCCAAAGGCGTACCAGTTTGCCTGCAAAAGATCGCAACCGGTCCAGTTTCGATCCGTGCCTGTATTCGCCACGCCGGCGATTCCGGTCACGCGTTGTCGAAACAACGTTCCATCGATCACTCGGCTGACAGTCGAGCCTCGCCCGCGTGCGTACGTGTCTGAGTCAAGAAACTCACGCCACATCGACGCCAGAAAAACAAAGTGATTCGAGAAGCCGAGATACTCCTGAGTGATCTGAAACTCCGCCATCATCTGCGTACGAGGCATGGCGCCGAAGAGTGGATGAAAAGGCTCGCGCGGTTGAAAGTCTATCGGTCCATTCTTCACCTGCAGCAAAACGTTTGGCGCAAACTTACCGTCGAAGGGTTGGAGGTTTTCGTAAGCGGCGCCGGCACGGTCATAGCCGGGCTTCATGTCATAGACAAACGCGCGCCACATGATGATGCCGTGATGCGGCGCAAGCGCCGCGGCCAACATGTTTGCGCCATCAGCGTGAGTGCGATTGTATGTTCGTGGACCAGGTTGGCCTTCACTGTTTGCCTTCACCACGAAGCCGCCGAAGTCGGGAATCACTTTGTAGATCTCGTCAGCCTTCTGCTTCCACCAGGCGATCACGGATTGATCGAGCGGATCGGCAGTCGGCAACTTGCCTAAGTCCATCGGCGCTGAAAAACGAGCGGAGAGATAGACGCGGATTCCGTAAGGACGGAAGACGCCGGCGATAGCCGCAACCTTCTCGAGATACTTCGCAGTCAGGAATTCAGAATTCGCGTTGACATTATTAAGGACTGAGCCGTTGATGCCAATCGAAGCGTTGGCCCGCGCGTAGTCACGCAGGCGCGGATCAAGACGGCGCGGCAAGTCGTCCCACATCCAAAGTGATTGCCCCGCGTAGCCTCGTTCAATACTGCGATCGAGATTGTCCCAATGATTGAGGAGACGCAGTTTCAACGCCGGTCTTTGATCTACTTGCAAACGATCGATTGGCTGTTCTGTTTGCAGCAAACGCAGGAAGTGAAACGCACCGTAGAGCGCTCCGATATCCGTGGCTGAGGCAATGACGATTACCTCTCGATTGTCATTTCGGATCGTACGGATGCGAAAGCCTTCTGGACCGAGTCGCTTCAGATCAGCGTCCCATTGCAGCTTCCGAATCAGAGTTGACGTTTGCGGCAGGCCGATAACCACAGAAGCGTCGTCGCGATTGTCGATGGCGACCGGTGTGCCGAGTAATCCGGCGCAGCCCTGACTGAGTTCGCCACGAATAAGATCGAACGTTGCGGAGTTTCCTTGTACCGCGATCAACTTGATGCGTTTCCGGTACATGTCGAGCGACGGCTTCGGCAGCCGGTCATAGCGCAGCCACAGTCGATACCCATCATCCGCCTTAACACAGTCACAAAGCAGCACACAAAGCACTAAGCAGTTCAACCCAAACAGAACTACTTTTTGTGCCTTTTGTGCCTTTTTGTGGCTCACAATAGACCTTGCTTGCGCAGAAACTCGCGGATGGCGTTGTAACTATCCAACATCTCCGGCCGGTTGAAGCCGCCGTGTTTGCGTCCCTTGATCGTCACCAGCCGGTTCGGCACACCAGCTTTATCCAGCGCCGCATGTAGTCGCACCGCGTGACTGTAAGGCGCAACATCGTCAAGCTCCCCGTGGATGGTAATGATCGGCGGCAAACCCGCGCGCACGTAGTTGACCGGCGAAAGTTGTTTCGCGAGTTCTGGATTACTCAAACTTCCAAACCACTCGCGCGCATAGTTCTTCGCGTTTGGACCATCAAGCAAATCAGCGACGTCGCCGATACCAAACCAGTTCACAATCGCCGCCACTTTCACTTCCGGAACATTCGCCGAATTCCAGCGATCGTTTCCCTCGATCGGACACTGGCGATCAAAAATATTGTTAGCCGGCAACATGCCTGTAATTAACGAGAGGTGACCACCCGCCGAAGTTCCCGTTAACACAAAGCGCGACGGGTCGATCGAGTATTCACGCGCGTGATAAGTAAGCCACCGCAAAGCGCAGCGGCAGTCCTCCACCGCCGCGGGCGCCGGCGCCTGCCGCGCGGTTCGATACTCAACGTTAATCGCAGCCCAACCAAGCTCGAGATACGGCAACAGGTAAAGCACATTGCGTTCTTTTTGCCCGTCAACCCAACCACCACCATGAAAGAGAATCAAGGTCGCTACGGGGCGCGTTCGGTTCTTCGGCAGATATAGATCGAGTTTTAGTTCGACGTTACTTGCCTTAGCATAAGTAACGTTCGGCAAGATGTCGTACTCAGCAGGAGCATAATCAATCCAACGATCAGAAGTAGTTTGGCCGAATGTAGCTCCACAGATTACACAGATTACGCAGATTAAAAAGAGAATCTGCGTAATCTGTGGGTAACTCTTCCTTAAGGTCATGCAGGGTTCAGAAACTGAAGCGGAGTCCGAAACGCCACTGGCGCGACTGGTTTGGGCCATAGGTCGAAGTAACAAAACCGAAAGTGGCATTATTAATATCAGCCTGCGGCGGAGCAAAGTTTGCGTGGTTCGTCGCGTTGAGCGCTTCCGCGCGGAATTGCAACTTCACACTTTCCGAGAACGAAAACGTGCGGTAGATGCTCAAGTCTGCCTCAAAGAAACCGGGACCACGCAGGTTGTTCCGCCCGCCGGATCCAAAGCGCGCACCGGTCTCGGGCGCCCAGGCACAATTCGCCGTGCAGTTTACTCCAAGCACAGTGTTATCGAACCATGCGCCGGCACTTGCTCCCCGTTGCGCCGCCGTGCCGATTCCTTCCGGGATGCGAATCAGCGGGTTGAGTTGATTCGGTACCTGACCACTTCCACCCGCAAGCAAATTCGGCGCGCTGCCCTGAATGACATAGAACGGCAGACCGCTCATGACGCTCACTACCCCACTCACCTGGAAACCACCGAACACCGCGCTCGCCACACCTTCACGCGCCATCCGTTGTCCTTTTCCGAAGGGCAGATCATAAACGCCATACAGCTGTAAGTTGTGCGCCCGATCATAGCCAGCTAGTCCGCGGTTCCGTTCCTTCTCCGGCAGGTATTGAATCCTCGGACCTTGATCGTTATCGGCATAGTTGATCGTTTTGGACCATGTGTAAGCCGCGCCAAACAGCGAACTGGCCCAGCGCCGCGTGAACAATGCTTGCAAACCATCATAAGTAAGCGTCCCGTACGGCTGGATCGAGTTTATGTCTGCCTGCAAACCAAACTTGATGAAGAGCGGCCGACCATTCGTACCAGTCCCCGGCGGGCCCGCATTGATGTTGATGAACCCCATCTGATCGATTGCGCGCGTCCCAACATAACCGACCGAACCTACAAACCGCCCCGGCAGTTCACGCTCCATAAAGAAGTTGAACGAGTGAATTTCCTTGCGTCGCGGCTCCTTTGGAAAAGTCGTCGTGCCGGTGTTTGCGGGAAGCGGAAGAATACCCTGGGTGAGATCGGGTGGAGCGCTGGTGTTGATTAATCCCTGGCGCAGTGTGGTCACCGGGATGAATGAGTTGTTCGAACCATTAAGACTGATCGCCGGCATGGACCAGATATTCGCGATCGGATAGGCATTCCTCACGTCCTGAAACGGTCGCGGATCAGCCGACTGTCCATAACCTCCACGAAACACAGTCTTGTCGTTCCAACGAACTGCGATTCCCACACGCGGTAAGAACTGTCCGGTTCCGGATTCAGCGCCGCTATCGAACGGCACTCCGCTCAAGCCACCCGTAAAGACCGTTCCCGTGTTGGGATCGAAAAGGTTGATGCCGGTGTGGTCTTTACGAGGAATACCAAAGAGTTCCCAGCGCAGGCCATAGGTCAAGGTTACGCGACGACCAATCTGCCAGTGATCGCGAGCGTAAAGCGCATACTGCTTCCACCAAACGGAGTTTGGATTGCGAAGTTGGTCCACCTTGCCCGCTTGAGCCGGCAGGCCGAGTAAGAAATCGGCCCAACTGTGGAAGAGCTGACTTTCAGCGTTACTAGCTGCGTTTCCTTGCTGGCGCGTTGCAGTGCCGCTGAAGCCGAAAGATCCGCGCACGGTTTGAAAAGCTCCGCCCTGCGGTTGGAAGTGATTGAGCTGCGGGTTGAGATAGTCGGCGCCGAACCTGAACGAGTGACGTCCCTTGAGCCACGAAAGGTTTGCTGCGGCAACGTATTGATTATCGCGAAACAGGAACGGGTTGCCAGTGTTATCGTTGCCGATGTTGGTCCAACCGCCATTGATCTGAAAGGCAGGAACGCCGCCCTGAAGACGATCGGGACCATTCGTGCCGGGAATTTGCAACACGCTCAGTCCGAAGTTCGAAACGATGTCGAAGCCTTCGGCGCCGAGTCGCTGGCGCGTGTAGCCAATGTTTGCGTCCAAGACTACGGCCGGGTTGAAGGTGTAAGTACCGCCGACACCAAACACATTAATCAGACCCGGAGCTGTTCCGAGTTGCCCGCCGTTCAACGCTGGACCACTGACCTCTCCAAATATCGGCGGATCGACAATTAACGTAGGCGAACGGCTGTAACGTCCAAACAAGGTGAACTTACCGCCGTCGTAATTGATTTTGATATCTGCGTTGGTGCGGTTGAACTCTCCAACGCCTGCGGTGGCAAAGTTGTTCGTGAAGCCGGGCTGGTTCGGCAACGGCAAGCGCTTAATGATCTCTAAGGCTGCGATGTCGATCCGATTTGCGGGAATCGAGTTGTTTGCGAAAGGCGTGCGCAACGCCGGGTTCGCGTTTGACGCCGGGTCATAGACGGTGATCCCGGTGCCCGCAAAGTTGACGTTGCCATTAACGTCCGGACGTAGGCTCGCTGGCGCTACACTCGCTACCGCACCTGCTGCATTCCGCTGCGTCGTGCGTTCGAGATCGGTGAAGAAGAAAAGTTTGTTCCTGCCGAGCCACGCCGATGGTCCACCTTCACCAAACTTGGGCAGAACAATAGGCCCACTAAACGCATAACCAAATTGGGCCAGAATGTTCTTCGGATTCTTTACCTGGTTCGTAGGTTGAAAGAAGTTTCGCGATCGGAAGCGACTGTTGGTGTCATAACCCCAACCAACGCCATGAAAATCGTTGCCGCCAGTCTTGATACTGACGTTGATCATTGCGCCGCCCGCGAGTCCCTGTTCCGCGTCAAAAGCATTAGTGACGACGTTCACTTCCTGGATCGATTCAGCCGGCGGAACATAGACCGTGTTTGTCGGCAACCATGGATAAATCACGCTCGCGCCGTCGATACGCGTGTTGTTCTGCAAACGCGAAACACCGTTGACGTTGTAGGAGATTGAGCGTTGCGGATTACCGGCGGCTGAGTTGTCCTCGCCACTGCCCGTCGCATTGAGGAAAAAGCTTCCCGTGCCGCGGGTGGTGCCTGGGATTAGTTGCAAAATGCTCTGGTAGTTTCGACCGACGCTGCCGAACAGCGGCAGATTATTGATCTCGCGCGTCGACTGCGTGACGTTCACATCAGCGCGATCGGTCTGCAGCGTCGCGTCCATTCCCGCAGTGATGAGCACTGTTTCTTCTAACCCTCCAATCTCCATTTGCGCGTCGAAACGAAAAGTCTTGTTTGCTTCGATCCAAACGTCTTCCTTGAGTGTCGTCTTGAACGACGATTTGGAAATAGAGATTTTGTAGACACCGACTTGCAGATCGTGAAACGCGTAGGCGCCACGCTCGTCGGTGTTGACACTGGTTACGTCGCCAGTGGCCCGGTTGGTAAGGTCGACCTTCGCACCTGCAACGGCCGCTCCGTTCGGATCGTTAACGTTTCCGACGAGAGAGCCATAAAGGACCTGTGCTCGCGTGGCTGCGGGGCAAAGCAGGACCGATAAAACTAACAGCGCCAGATATTGAGCAGGCCGCCTTAAGGCTGGTTGCGCTGCGGACGATTCTTGTGCGTTGCGTTTTGTCCGTTCGGGACAGGCTGTGAAGGTAAACATGACTGTAGCTCCTCTTCGAGTTTGACGGTTCCAATGTTTACAAAGTGCCGTTTAGGCGCATCGATCTGGCCAATTAGTTCGCGACCACAACAAAATAGGAAAAAGCGCGCTCAGGCGACGGCCGGGGCGCCAAAATGCTTAAGTAAGACGAGAGCGATCGTGCCGCGTAAGCGCGGCTGAGTTATGGGATCGCTCGGAACGATCTGTGTTTCTGCCCGGGTGAAAGAATGCTGACGCACTGTGTCCTTGATGATCGGTCCGACCTTGGACCACGCGCGCGTCACCTCGCCGACGATCACAATCATGTCGGGCGCCAGTCCCGAAACCAGAGGAGCGATTCCCAATCCCAGGTACTTGGCCATTTGCTGCAAAGCGCCGGCTGCTTTGCCGTCACCCTGCTCCGCCAGTCGCAGCAGGTGATCGAAGTTGATCGTGTTTTCAACCGTTGCCGAACGTCGCCCGCGACTCGGTGAACCCGCCTGCGAGTAATAACGAACTGCCGCCGAGTTAGAGGCATACATTTCCCAGCAGCCGCGATTGCCGCAACTGCACTCGAGTCCATCTTGCACTAGCGCAGCATGGCCAAACTCACCGGCCGTGCCCGTCGATCCGTGGACCAATTGATGATTGAGTATCAGACCGCAGCCGATCCCTTCTGACACGGTAACGACGACAAGATTGCTCAGACCTTCAGCCCGGCGGCCGAAACAAATTTCCGAAAGTGCGCAGGAATTTGCAGCATTTTCCAGTTCCACCGGCAGTCCCGTGGCTTTTTCGAGTGGTGTTTTCAGGTCGAAATCTTTCCAACCGAGGTTCGGCGCAAACACTAGTCGTTTGGTCGCGAGATCGATACGACCGGGAAGACTCACGCCGATACCTTCGAAAGCCAGTTCGGGGCGCGTGTCCATGAGCTTACGAACTCGGGGCACGAGTTCTGCGAGAAACTGTTTTGGATTCTGTGGCGTGGGCAATGAATCCTGCGCCAGAAAGTTAGCATCGAGATCGGCGAGTGCAAGTGTGGTGCTAACCGGACGAATATTGATACCGATGATGCCGACGCGCTCTTTGTTCAGGTGAAGGAACCGCGGCCGTCGACCTCTGGGTGTATGACCGTTGGCGCCTTCGGTGATCCATCGCTCCTTGATTAGTTGTTCGGCGATGACGGAGACGGTGCTGCGTTGTAAGCCTGAGTGGCGCGCGAGGTCGGCCCGAGAGATCGGCTGGTGCGTGCGGATCAGATTGAGAACGATGCGGCGATTGATATCGCGCGCGGTTTCGCTCGTAGCGACCTGAAAATTAGACAGATCGATTCTTCGCACAGTGAACCTTTAAGTTGTCTGCGATTTAATTCGTGGCGCGAACTAATACCACGCAAGCGGGAATTAAGTCAATAAAAATTTAGCCACGATAAGGCACAAAAACAGACGACTTGTGAGAACGCAGACAAAGGTACTCCCGAAAGACAAACTGCCGGAGTAAATTGGGTCAAGCTGATTACGACTGGTTCAGAGTTGAAGCGCTACAGTAATTCGTCGCAGTCGAGGTCGTGGTAGGCTGCGAGCGCGCACTCGAGCCGGTGCCACCAACCGTCAGGTTTCATACCGCGACTCCAAAAAATGATCGGTATCGTCAAGTTTCGTACGGCGCAGCGGCGATAGTCGAGCCACAAGTCGTCGAGCGTATAGCTGGAGATCCCATGTGCGAGTAGAGCTTCGTGATAACGCTGCAGCAACGGTTTCTCTAACTCACGACGCCGGCTCGGATACCAGTGCAAGGCCATCAGAAAAGCCAGATCGCGCGCGCCCACGTCGATGTGCCAGGTTTGCCAGTCGATCAGATAAGCCGGACCTGAGCCGGAGCGCGGAAAGAGAAAGTTCCACGAGTGCGCATCGCCGTGAATGATTGTGAGTGCGCCCCGGTCGGTCAGACGCAGCCACGGTTTAAGTGACGAAGCAAATACTCGTTCATACGTTTGCCGTGCGGTGTTAGGGAGTGACTCACGAATTGCATCCATGAAAGCAGGGAGATGGGCGACGATGCCTTGGACCACGGTCGTCAGGCTCTCTGTGGTATTACTTACACCGATCGTGTTGCCGAGTGTTGCGGCTTCCCAATACCTGGCATGAACATGGGCCAACGCGTCGATGGCGGTTTCGCTCTGATGCTTCGTCGGTGGGAGGGGCCAGGGTTGATGGTCATGAGTAGCACGCAGATCTTCGAGCACAATAGTCCCGGAAGTTTCGGCATCGTTATCAATCGCGGCGAGGCATTGGGGTACTGGCGGACACGAAAGCATGGTCGAGACTCTGCGATAAAACTGCAGCTCGCTGCGGCTATAGTCGTCGTGACTCGATTGCACAAGAGGTGTTTTGATCACGAGGTGACGAGGCAGACCACCGGGTGCATCAGGAGTGTATGTCGCAGTCAGAAATACAAGCTTCGACAAATCGGTCTTGTGTTCGAGGTCGATATGAACGTGAGCGATGTCTCCGCTTCTCAGAGCGCCTGAAGCACGAAGCAAGCGAGAGAGTGTA
>Ga0068864_100002141_pt1 | contig 16331 bp, 15 predicted proteins | sample KBSSwiS72_FD_66586 | JGI IMG/M metagenome (GOLD analysis project Ga0068864, IMG submission 66586) | Switchgrass rhizosphere microbial communities from Kellogg Biological Station, Michigan, USA - KBS Switchgrass S7-2 | ecosystem: Host-associated > Plants > Roots > Rhizosphere > Soil ... | reverse complement strand
CATGCTTCCGAATGTCAGGCACGTTGAAGAGCACCTGCGTGAGCGACTCAAAGAAGTGGAACAGGTCGTTTCTGTTCAGGGTCGTGGCTTCCTGCTCGGACTGGAATTCGCGGACAAAGCAATATCAATTCATAAGGCGCTTCTCGAACGCAGAATAATCACGGGCACTTCGAGTAATCCTCGTGTGCTCCGCTTGCTTCCGCCGTTGTGCTTAAAGACTGAAGAGGTCGATCTGTTGGTAGACGCACTGCAAGACATTTTTCGTGTTGATTAATAGCGCTCGGTGCTGGGAGCGCAGGCGTCCTCGCCTGCTAATTACCAGTTACAACACTGACCGAAGGGGGCAGGCGAGGACGCCTGCGGTCCCAGAACAAGATGGCAAATTTTCTAACCACTCAAGACTTTGATCGGACCCAACTCGACCAGTTGATCGAGTCAGCTCGTCATTTCAAACAAGGCCAGAACCGCTCAAGACCCCTCGAGGGCAAATCCATCGCTCTGGTCTTTTTTAATCCTAGTCTTCGCACGCGGGCGTCCATGCAAGTTGGAATTTACGAGCTTGGGGGTAACGCAGTCGTACTTGAGCCTGGCGGCACAAGTTGGACTCTTGAGCATCGCGAAGGCGCGGTTATGGATGGCGATAAGACGGAGCACATCGCAGAGTTTGTGCGTGTGCTTGAACGATATTGCGTGGCGATTGGTGTCAGAACGTTCGCAGCGCTGAAAGATTGGAAAGACGAACGCACGGACCCTGTGCTTAATTCGTTTGCACGGTACGCCAGTGTGCCGATCATCAACCTCGAATCAGCGATGCATCACCCATGTCAGGCCATGGCTGACATGATGACGATTCGTGAAAAGCTCGGCGAAGGACGCAAGCGAGTCGTTCTTACCTGGGCCTGGCATCCGAAGCCACTTCCAATGGCGGTTCCAAATAGCTTTGCACTTGCATCAGCTCAGATGGGCCATGATGTGGTCATTGCCCACCCCGAAGGATATCAACTGGACGAGACCCTGATCGAGACCACACAACAAATCGCGGCGGCAGCCGGGGGAAAAATCGAGATCGTCAACGACGTGGACAAAGCGTTTGAAGGCGCCGACGTAATTTACGCGAAGAGCTGGGGAGCAAAACAGTTCTATGGAAAGAGCGAACAAGACATCGTCAACCGCTGGCAGTACCGGCACAAGTGGATCGTTGATGACCAGAAGATGAACCGCACAAACGATGCCATTTTCATGCACTGCCTGCCGGTGCGTCGCAACGTGATCGTTACAGACTCGGTGATCGATTCGGCTTCGTCAGTGGTCATTGACGAAGCAGAGAATCGGCTGCATGTGCAGAAGGCGATCATGGATAGGCTGATTGGTTAGACAGTCAGTGGTCAGTGTCAGTGGTCAGTAGTCAGTAGTCATTGGTAAGTGGTCAGGAGGGTTTTGATTGCCTTCTTGCGATGAATTGCCGAAGAGTGACTACTGATCACTGACTACTGACCACTGACTACTGACTACTGACCACTGACCACAAACAAACTCTTATGTCCGAGACAACAACCGGAATCGATCACCAACTCCGACTCGACCTGCTCCGCGAAGCGCTCCCTTACATTCAGCGTTTTCAGGGTCACACGTTTGTCGTCAAGCTGTCCGGTAAAGTGACGGAGAATCACGACAACCTCGCTTCGCTCGCGGAAGAGTTGGCTCTACTTCATCAAGTAGGAATCCGCATCTGCGTTATTCACGGCGGCGGCAAACAGCTTAGTGACCTCGCGAAAAAACTCGGCGTCGAACAAACGATCATTGAAGGCCGTCGTGTAACCGATGACGCAACGCTGGAAATGGCGAAGATGATTTTTGCCGGAAAGATAAATACAGACATTCTTGCAGCATTGAGGCAAAGAGGAATTGAAGCAGTTGGTCTCTCGGGAGTTGACGGCAACATCGTCCAGGCAGAGAGACGCCCGCCAAAAGAAATCCTCAATCGCGAAACCGGAGAACGCGCCCAGGTAGACTTTGGACACGTCGGCGATGTCGTACAAATCAATGCTCGCCTGTTGACCGTCTTACTAGACCACGGGTACCTGCCGGTCATCTCATCGCTCGGCGCTGACGATGAGGGTATGGTTTTCAACATCAACGCAGACACGATCGCGGCCGAAATCGCGGTCCAACTCCGAGCTGAGAAACTCATCTTGTTGAGCGATGTCGATGGGATCTATTTGCAAGCTGACGACCCGGCCACAAAAGTTTCCAGACTGACGCTTGCAGAAGCCGAACACCTCATCCAGTCGGGCACGGCAACTGGCGGAATGATTCCAAAACTCCAGAGCATCACGACACTACTACGTCGTGGAGTTCACGCTGCGCATGTCATTAGTGGCACCAACCGCAACGCGCTGCTTTCCGAAATCTTCACCGACAAAGGTACTGGTACGATGGTCGTTGGGTGAGAACGGTGTCGAACCATTGCCGATTGCCGATTGCTGATTGCCGATTGATCAGCGGGTCGCGAATCAGCAATCGGCAATATTCTCACCTCTCACCCAACCGTCGACTGCGGTAAATGTCTATCGCGATCGAACGGTGGATCCTCGTGCTCCGGCATCGTATCGTCGGGCCAATCCAACGCCCATTGCTGTCGCTGCTTTTCGTCAGCGTAGTATTTCAGGTACACATGATTGTCTTCCTCACTACCGCTGCCGGTAAGGTCGATCATGTAGGCGTAGCCTGGATTCTCCGGAAAGAGTACTGCTTCTTCGCGCAATCCATCGTTGTAGAGATATTCGTAGAGAGCGAGGTCGCTGAGATGATTTGTGTGCAGGAGATAGGCTCCAAGCGATGCCATTCGCTCAATCGTTTCCGTCAACTTAGTCGTGACATCTACTTCGGTCAGGCTTTCAGGAGACGGTAGCTCCAGACCGGCGTTTTCGAGCATGCGGAAGAGACTAATTGGTTCTGCGGTTTCATACTCAAGAACGTGTCGAAGAAACTCCTCCTCCATGTCGGCGGGCAGATCTTCGAGTGACATCGCACTGCCGCCCAGCTTCCTTATTTCTTCGCGGAGTTTAGCGATTCGTTGTTCCTGATTTGGTTCTTCAGCGAAGTGTGTGAGTGACATTTTTCTGGCTCCTTAAGAATTTCGAGAGGTTTAAGGTTTGAGGCGCCCGCGGAGTTAGCTGTGAGGGAACCTCCGTCCGAATTGTTTCACTTCATGGTGAGCTGAAGTTTGTGTTGAGTGTTCTCGCTTTCGAAAAGATGAGTCGCTCAGGTGCGCGCATTCTGCGCGTGGTGAGAGGAAAAGTAAAGTGTTCTGATAACAAATTGAAAGTGAAAGTGCACAAGTCACTTTTAATGTTCTCGTTTGACCTTAGGTACGCTGTTTCCTGGCGTTGTTTCTAAGAAGCACGCTGAGGCGACAGAGACATACCGAAACACTCCCAAGCTTAATTTCATGAATGGGCAGGTGGAGGCGGCGCAGTAAACATCTCCAGATTTGCCAGACCCAGGCTCTGCTCAATTTCGTTCATGCGAGTTACCGCTGCTTCAAAACCGTCACCACCAAAAATCTCATCCTCGATATCTTCAAACTTTTCAGAGAGCTCATCCATTTCCTTTGCGCCGATCACTTCCTTCCACGCCGGGAAGACTATCGTGTCTTCAATTGCCGCGTGATGTTCGTACATACGTACAAAGGTTTCCAGCGCAGTAATGAATGCGCTCACGTTCGCAGAAGGAATTTTGTCACCTTTGGTTAAAGCCAATATGTAATCGGTGATTTCGCGACCTCGTTTGTGTTGAACGAGTAATATGTCTGCGTAGGGTGAAGCCGCATTCTGTGTCTTCTTAACAGCAGGCAGAATGTACGCTTCTTCAAGACGGGTTTCATGGTAGTCCTCCCCAAAGGCACGAAAGAGTTGAGCAGTCTTTTCAAGCGCGTCAGCAGGCACTGAGTTCGGATCCTGTTTGAGTTTGACTGCAGACTCCTGATAGACAAGCAACGCCCGGCGCAGGATACCGTGCTCGCGCATCAAATCTTCCGCCGCGGAGACCTCCGCAGCCGCTTCATCCGACGATTGTTCGTCCGCCTTGGCTTCACGTTTCGAAACGCCTGTGTTCGCGCTCCCTCCAACTTCCTTGCGGCAACCAGCCAGGAAAACGCCCGCGCCAACCAGCGAAACTCCTGTTATTAACTGTCGACGTGTTTGGTTCACTTGCTCCTCCTTCACACTTAGAAACAATCGAGAATAAATAGTATTCCTTTTTTTGATATTACCCTCACTGCACAGTTAGACTAAGCACAAAATGTAACGGCGCTTCGTGCCGCCCCTGGCAAATGATCAAGGTCAGTAGGTGGAAAGAGACAAGGAATGCTAAGCGTCACAGTCACTACCGACTCCGCGAAAATGCCATGAATAACGAAGCAATTGCACGTCGATTCTATCGCCTTGCCGCGTTGATGGAGATTCGCGGTGACGATCCATTCCGCCTGCGGTCGTATCGAAATGCTGCCGAAGCGATCGAGGTCTGGCCCACATCGCTCAAGGAAATTGCCGAAATTGAAGGAATCGGAGGATTGCAAACTATTCCTGGCGTCGGCAAAGCAATCGCAGGAAAAGTAGTGGAACTACTTGATCGAGGGTCCTTCGATGCGTGGGATCGCTTGACGGCGGAAACGCCCGAGTCTGTTCTTGAACTGGTCGAAGTTCCAGGCATAGGACCCAAGACTGCGGCGCTACTTCATGAACGGTTCAAGGTGTCTTCTCGTGAGGAACTGAAGGAATTTATCGCCCGTGGCGGTCTCGAGATGGTCGATGGAATAGGTCCGAAGACTGCTGAAAGAATCAAAGAAGCTCTGTAAGATCTCCGATATGCTTTATAGCCTCTTGCAAAATACGGCTGATGAGTTCCGCTTAATTGATTGAACGACAGCGCATAAGATTCTTCTCTGTGCAATCTCGGTGTTCTCTGTGACTCCGTGGTAATGAAGCTGTATTAGTTTAACCACGGAGTCACAGAGAACATCGAGATTGCACAGAGAAAACCCCTCAAACACCTTTGATTCAATAGACTGAACTTTTCAAAACTTCTTCGACAAGCTGAAGCATATCGAACATCGAACATAGGATATTGCTAAAGCCCCGCTCTCATGATTGAATTAGCGCCGCCGGACCTCAGGCGTCATCGCTTGCAGTGTCAGCGCTTTCTTCATTTCTTCTTCCAACACAGCGAGGAGTCCGATGACTAAAAAGATGAAGCGACGCGACTTCATGCGCAACAGCGCTGTCGCAGGCCTTGCTATTGCCGCTGCAAAACCAGAAGTCAGTGGTTTTCCGATGATTCTCAAACAAAGCGCAGTGAAGCCGTTGGTAATCTCGTCCGCGAATGGAAACAAGTTCAAGAATGGCGGCCCAGTAACCGCAGTTCAAAAAGCCTTCACGATGATTACGGAAGGCGCCGACGTACTCGATTCAGTGATTGCCGGTGTGAATATCGTCGAACTCGATCCCCTGGACGACAGTGTCGGTTATGGCGGACTTCCAAACGCCGAAGGCATAGTGCAACTCGACTCCTCGTGTATGCATGGTCCGAAGAAGAGAGCTGGCGCAGTCGGCGCAATTGAGGGCGTCCGCACTCCCTCGCTGGTTGCGAAGGCAGTGTTGGAGAACACGGATCACCACCTCATCGTGGGAAAGGGTGCACAGGATTTTGCTCGTGGAATGGGATTCAAAATTGAGGACGATCTAAATACCGACAACTCTCGCAGACAGTGGCTGGAATGGAAACGTCGAATCGATCCGGAGCACTACCTCGATCCGAAAAAGCGCGCGGAAGCCGGGCACAAAGCAGCGCTGGAAATGTTTGCGGAAGGTTTACTGCGCGAGGAGAACTTGCACGGTACGATCAATTGCGACGGAATCAATTCCAAAGGTGAAATCTGTGGCGTCACAACAACGAGCGGTCTCGCCTGGAAAATCCCGGGGCGCCTGGGTGACTCACCGATACTTGGTGCCGGCCTTTACGTCGACGGTGCAGTGGGTGCAGCTGGATCAACGGGCCGCGGCGAGGCCAATCTCTACAACTTATGCTCGTTTGTGATCATTGAAGAAATGCGACGCGGCGCACATCCCAAAGATGCCGGCATGGAAGTGCTGAATCGAATCAAGAACAACACGGTAGAAAAACGACTGCTGAATGAACGGGGGCTGCCAAACTTCAGCATCAATTTCTATATCCTTAATGCAAAAGGCGAATTTGCCGGCGTGACAATGTACGAAGGCCCATCTTTCGCAATTTGCAACGACAACGGTCCGCAGACTTTGAAATCCGAAGGTCTATTGCAGGGCAAACCCAGCGATTAAAACTTGGTAATTTGTAGGAGCCGTCGCTTCTGCGAAACTGCCAGGCGGAAAACTCCTGTGCGACGCTGAAAGCCTGGCCAACCCCAGGCCGGGCCGTTGCAACCCGGGGGTATTGATGGGCCGAGTTGATTGACGCAACTTTGAAAGAGTTGCGTCTTGATTGCAGGAACATTAAGCGCAGGGTTTCCCTTTCACATCTTGTGACGTTAGTTCTGGTGAATCTCTCAAGCATTAAAACTTATCCCGCTACCAAGTCACGCTGGACTGACATTGAATTGCTCTTTGGTGAACGTGGAGCCTGCGGCGGATGCTGGTGCATGTTCTGGCGCGTGCCTCGTAAACAATATGAAGCAAACAAGGGTGGGAAAAACAAGCGAGCCTTTCAGAAGATCGTCACGAATGACGAGAAACCAGGCATCATTGCTTATCGGGGGAAAGAACCGATTGGCTGGTGCGCCGTTGCCCCACGCTACGTTTATATAGGGCTGGAACGTTCGCGAATACTCAAGCCGGTAGACGACAATCCCGTTTGGTCAGTCTCCTGTTTATTTGTGCGAAAGGATTATCGCCGTCAAGGCGTTTCATCCGTATTACTTCGCGCTGCCGTTGAATTCGCTGCCCGGCGTGGAGCAAAGATTGTCGAAGGCTATCCAGCGGAACCAGCAAACACAAAGATGGCCGACGCGTTTCTCTGGCACGGTGTTCCTTCGGCGTTTCTTGCCGCCGGCTTCGAAGAGGTTGTGCGTCGTTCACAGTCAAGACCAATCATGCGTTATGTGATTGAGCCTTCGGTGCAGTAGCCCGGCCCCAAGTCGAGTGCGAGTGAGAGGAAAGCTTGAAGCGTTTCCATCTAATCTTCGGCCTGCTGCTCTTCGTCGTGTTTGTGCTTACGGGCCAATACATGGATCGAGTTCTTCATCATCTACAAGGAATGCCAGACGGTCCCCGCATGCTTTATCGATCCCGCCACATATACATCTTGTTGACCGCGTTGCTGCACCTTGGAATCGGAAGCTATATCCAATATCAGGCGGACACGCTACGACGCATGTTGCAGTGGTTCGGGTCAATGCTGATAACTATTGCGGCTCTCCTCTTTTTGGTAGCGTTCTTTTATGAACCCTCTCTCTCAGGTTTGTATGCGCCTGTTACTAAGAAGGGAATATATTTGATTGCTGTTGGAGTGTTGCTTCACTTGTTGAGCACTGTGAGATCTCTTCAACAATCCATGGTAAATAAACTATGAGGCTAAAGTTCGCGATTGTCCTACTTCTGCTGGTCCTCTTGAGTTCGGCAAAGGGCCAAACATCAACGAGCCCCGAAACGTTTGGTGGATTCTTGAAGACTTTCAAAGCAGCGGTCGCGCGGAACGATAAAGAAGCTGTGGCTGATTTAACTAAGCTGCCGTTTCTCTATGATAGTAAGGAGCGTGATCGGGCTGGCTTCATTAAGATCTACCCTCAGCTCTTTACGAGAAAGATTCGCAGTTGCATAGCAACGGCCAAACCAACAAAGGAAGGAGAAAACTACGACGTTTTTTGTGGCGAGTTAATCTTCTACTTTGGCAAAGATGCGAATGGGAAATACAAGTTCCTTGAATTCGGCGTCAATGACTAACCGCGGACTGTCTCGCTTCTGCCTGACGCTTCACGATCACCAGAGTGATGTCATCAGAGGCGCTCGTGCCCTGCGAGAACTTTGTTAAAGACGATTCGATCCGATCGCGAATCCCGGAAGCAGACGACTCAATATTGCGAGACACTACCTCATAGAGTCTCGTCGGTCCAAACTCTTCTCCTGAAGGGCTCATGGCCTCAGTCACTCCGTCCGAATAAATCACCAGAACATCGCCATGCTGCATCTGGGTTTTGCCTTCCCTGTAATCAGCATCGCGTTTGATACCCAATGGAAGTCCACCAGATGCAAGTTGCTCGACAGTGCCTGCGGAGTGAACGATTAGAGGTGGATTGTGTCCGGCATTCAGGAACGACAAGGCTCCCGACTCCGGCTCGAGTTCGGCGTAGAAGAGGGTGACAAACCTGTTGGCAGGAATATTGTCGGCCAGATATTTGTTCACGGCCGAAATGGTGTCGACCAACGAGTCATGTGATCCGGATTGTGCGTGAACCGCGGCGTGAAGCGATGACATCAACAACGCCGCAGCAGTTCCCTTACCTGACACATCGCCCAGTGCAATAACCAACCTGCCGTCGTCGCGTTGGATGAAGTCGTAGTAATCGCCGCCTATTTCGTAACAGGGAAAACTGATCCCCTGGAGTTCATAGCCGGGAACAGTTGGAGGTGCAGTTGGTTGAAAGCGCTGTTGAATCTCACTGGCAAGCGCGAGTTCGCGCTCGAGACGCTCCCGTTCCAGTCGCACTTCTACGAGTGTGGCATTCTCAACTCTGATAGCCGCTACGGAAGCCAGCGTCGTTAGGACCTTCAAGTGATCTTCAGTAAACCTTCCTTCAGCAATTGGCGAATCCGCATAGATGATTCCGAAAACCTTTTCGGCAACGCCCAGGGGCACAGCTAAAACGGACCTCACGCCTTGCAGGACAACAGTGCCACTTGCGAAGCGTGGATCATGTTGAGCATCGGACGTGAGTACGGATTTTCCGCGAATGACAACTTCATCAAGTACATTGCGGCTGACGCGAATTTCTCCAACCTCACCCACTCGGTCTCGCAAACGTGCCACCGCTACACGCAAATCTGCACCGGTTTCGTCGCGCATCATGATGAGGCACCGATCAGCTGGAACCGCTTCAAACACAAGCGACACGATCTGTTCGAGAGTTTCATTAAGCGTGGCCGAAGCAAGTAGCGTAATTCCCACTTTGCTGATCAGAGCCAGCAGATCGCCGTGTTTCGCTGTAGCTGCGGCAGCTGCGGTTTTAGCACCCGAAATAATTCCAATCTCTTCGGGCTTTGTACGCGCACCCTCAATCGCTTCAAGCAAACCGGAAGTCGTTCGGTCTCCCGATGCAAGAGCGATCGTTGCCTCCGGAAGTGAAGCATCTGAATTGTCAGTGATCATTGTGGCACCCATGCTTGAGTTATAGGTGCCGTCGTCAAAAATGATTTCAGTTTCGCCGATCTGTATTCTGCCGCCGCCGGTCAGTGGAATCACGCCCTGGACGGTGGCGCCGTTATAGAGAGTGCCGTTGGCTGAACCCAGATCCTGCAGCACGTATTCGTCGCCTTCACGACGCACCTCAGCGTGCACACGGGATGCAAATGGATCAGGAATACAGAGATCGTTTCTAGCGGAGCGACCGATGGTTATACGCAAGCGGCCAAGTGGGAAATGATCTGGGGCCCGATCGGGATATTTGACTATCAGTTCTGACATTTTTGAAGACTCTACTGGGCGACGATTAGAAGGATCCTTCACGAACAACGACGGTGCCGGCAATAATATCGTGCAACCCACGTCCGCGCACGGTGACTGCTGCCATGAGAAAGCCGATACCAAAAAGTAAAAACGATAGCGGATACCCGACAAAGTGTCGCAAGAGTGCTCGCGGAATATTTACATCAGCGCCATCGTTTCTTTCAATGCGCAATCCGGTTGCCCACTTGCCCAGCGTCAATCCGGTTAGGCCTGGCAAGAGGCCCAGGTTAAGAAAGGCAACAAAAATCGTGATAACAATCCCGATGGTTTGAGCCGAATTGCCGGCGCTGCGAGCGCCGCCTCCGAGCATCCGGGCGATGAGAGTAGCGAAGACGACAATCGCCGCCAGAGCAATGTAATCGATCAGAAGGGCGCCACAGCGAAGCGAGAAGGGTGCTCGAAGTCGTTGACCACCTTTTCGCGCGGCACGACTTCTAACTTGTGGGCGTGTCAAACCTTGGGCAGCGGTCATTAAGAAAGTCTACAGGATAATAGCGAAGTTTGTATGTAGAGCTTGCTACTTTGAACTTGGTACTTTGATCTTTGGATCTCAATCAACCGAATCTAAGATCAAAGCTCAAAGCTCAAAGGTCAAAGCACCGGTGGAACGTTAACCAACTAAAAAGTGCAATGTCGTTTCGCCAACTCGCAACTTGTCGCCGCTGTCCAGAACGCGCGGTTGCCGTGGAGCCAGTCGAACCGAGTCATTAATAACTGTCCCATTCACTGAGCCGAGATCCTCAACAAGAAACGTCTCGCCCTCCAGCCAGATGCGAGCATGGCGACGTGAAACTTTCGTTTCCGGATCAAATCGGGAAAGATCGATCTCAGGAAATATGTTGGAATGCGGATCGGTCCGACCGAGAAGATTACTTTCTTTCTGCAGGATGAACGAAGCGTCCAACTCCGTAGTTCCGGCAACAACCAACTTGGCAGTGGGTCGCGATGTTGGTAGCAAGGAACTGGAAACGACTCCCGCCAACGGTTGGCGTGCTCCACAATGTGCACAAAAAACATCGTCGGCGGCAATTCGCCCGCCGCAAAAACCGCAGTAGACGGTCAGTACTTGAGCAGTCTCACCGCCGAGTTGTTGCCCGGGCATTCCATAACTCACGCGTCCTGACATCAACTTCTCGAGATGCGTAGCAAGTTCGTTTCGCATCTCGCCGGCAGTGCGAAAACGATCCTCTGGTCTGTACTCTACCGCGCGCATCAAGATTTGCTCCATCTCAGTCGACAACGATGGAGCGATCTGGCGTGGTCGCGGGTTCTTGGAAAAATCAAATATCAGGAGCGGGTTGTCCTGGGGGTCCGAACCGGTCAACAGGTGAAACATTGTCGCTCCGAGACTATAAACGTCCGACGCTGGCTGCACTCGTCCACTAAAAAGTTCCGGTGGTGCATAACCCATAGTACCAACCGCCGTGACTCCCTTCTCCTGTTGAGAAACCCACCTCGCAATACCAAAATCGATAAGCATAACCCGGCTGGTGTTGCCATCGATCATCAGGTTAGCGGGCTTGAGATCACGATAGATGATCGGTTTGGGTCGAGAGTGTAGATACTCCAACACGTCAGCGACCTGCATTCCCCAATCAGTTACAGTCTTTTCATCAATCCTGCCATTCAAGGCTGCGCGCATTCGGGATGCTAGATCGCCACCCGAAATATATTTCATCACCAGATAAAAACGACTCAGCGCGTCGTCGTAAAAATAGTCATAGATTGTAGGTATCGATGGATGCTCGAGTGAGGTCAGCAGCAACGATTCGCGCTTGAAGTCTCCAATCGCTTTTTCGTGCTGGGCAGGATCCAGATGCGACTCCATCATCTCTTTAACAGCACGAGGAGCATCACCAAGGTTTCGATCCTTCGCCAGGTAAACCGCACCCATTCCTCCGCCACCTATCCGTCGAACGATCTCGTAGCGGCCGTTGAGAACTCTGGCCGTTTCAAGTTGCTTGCCCCCAGGTTGATGGCCGCCAGTGGTTCCCTTCTTTGGCGTAGCGTTCGTCGCATTCACCCGCACGTCTCCAGTGGACGAACCGCCGAGTGAGGCGGAGCTGATTGGGGTACCGCCGAGAGAGTCAGAGCTGATCGATAAAGATGGAGCGCTGATGACTTCTGGGGCTGAGGTAGGAACAAAGGATTCTTCAACCGAGATTTTCTCAGCTTCTGATTTTTCGGCTGGCGATGGCGATTCCTCGACTGGCGATTCCACAGCTGAGATTTCTTCAGCAGCCGCCTCCTCAACGACCGCTTCCTCAACCACCTGCTCATCAACAGGCGCCTCCTCCACCAGCTGTTCCTCAACTGGCGTTGGCTGTCCCGCGGCTTTTGTTGCCTCAACCTGTTCGAGCGTAGCGGCGATAGTCTCTAACTCCGCAGACGCGGGAGGGATCTGCGTTCCACAGTTACCGCAGAAATTTTCACCTGTTGCGACGTGTACGCCGCATTCCGTGCACTCTGGCATTGGTTGAGTATCGCCTAGTAAGTAGTTGGCGTCTGGCTTATTCCTGAACGAAGACGCTCGGGCCGGGATCTATTTCACGATGTGAAAACGCAAGAATGTCTTTCCCACAATGATTTCATCGCCATCGCAGAGCGCCTGACGCTGACCGGGGGCTAGCCGTTTACCCCGGTTTATGAAAGTGCCGTTGGTTGAACCGAGGTCTTCAAGAAAATACTGCCCATTTGTCAGGGTAATCCTGGCATGCCGACGGGAAACCTTCGCCTCAGGATCATCGGTATCAAGATCCACGTCTGGGAAAATCCCCCCGTCAGCATCCCAACGACCGATGTGAGCCTCCAGGTCGCTCAGCATGAACTGTTTGCCGCTTGATCGACCCTTTTCGATCACCAACCTGGCGTGCGGTTTTGCTGGTGATTTCAATGAATTCAGACTCATGTTTGCCGATATATGACCTCCGGCAAATTCCGGGCGAAGACCGGGAACCGGAGTGCCTGAGCCGTTGTGTCCTTCGCCGTTGTTGTTCAACTTGTGGCTTGTGCGCGGTCCTCCGTTTGGTCTAAGAGGTGCTCCACACTCATCGCAGTATTGAGAGCCGTCGAGGTTTTCGGTTTTACACCGATCGCAGGTAATCATCAGTTGTTAATCTCAAGCCGCGCTCATCGTTGATTACTGGGGTCAATTTCGCTAGAAGAGCGTTTGAAGGCAAGCTATTTTAGCGCGAAACGAATTGGTGCGCCAACGCCCTACTTTCTTATGTTATCTGCATTTGACCCGCAGGCACTTGACTGGCAATCTGTAACAAACTCAAGGTCTAATTTCCGCTTCTAAATGCAGTCCTTGTTTGCCGTTAATTGAAACAGTTTGATAAGTTTTGACGTAGAAGCTACTTCGAGCGTATCGGTTTCCCCGTAGAAAGCCACTACCTCGTATTCATTAAAGAATTTAAGCCCCGAACTAAGGAAGAAAACATGGCATTGACCCGTAAAAAGAAGATCATCATCGCGGTATCCGTAGTGGCTGTGCTGGCGATTGTCGTCATCGTCAGCGTGTTCGCCAGCCGCAAGGAAGAACCCGAGGTAGTGGTGATCAAGCTGGAGAACAGACCAGAGCTTAAACAGACAGTAACAGCATCAGGAGAAGTTCGACCAATACGCTATATCAAATTGACCAGTGAAGTCCCAGGTCGTATCGAAGAAATCTATGTAAACGCCGGCGACCAAGTCACGAAGGGAAAACCTTTGGTGCGAGTTGACCCAACTCAGTTGCAATCGAACCAGGAAGCCCAGTGGGCTGCAACTCAGGCTTCCCTAAACGACGTTCAGAATGCACGAAATGCTGTAAACCAGGCTCAGCAAGCTTTGGTTGTCGCAGAATCCGCGGTCGCGGCGGCGCGTCAACAAGTCGTTTCGGCCCAAACGAGCGTCGATCGAGCTCAAGTTGATGTAAACACGGCTCAGCGCGAACTTAAGCGAGTCACCGAGTTAATCGAAGCGGGCGTTTCCTCGCGTTCAGAATACGATGCCGCTCGTGACCGAATGGATACGGCCAAGATTGCCCTCGAGACGGCTAAAGCTAATCTCGAGTCGCAAAAGATTTCGGTGAAAGAGGCGACTGAACGAGCCAACCAGCAACGTATCGCGGTGAAAGACTCACAAATCAGTATCAAGTCGTCAGAGATGCGCGCGAATCAGCAACAAGCAGTATTACGTGGTCAGGTCAGCCAACGATCTAAAGCGACTCAGGTGTCGCCGTTGAATGGAGTAGTGGCTGACATACCAACCCGCGTCGGAGAGTTTGCTGTCGCAGGCTTGTCAACAACACCGTTGATGACCATCGCCGACATGTCGCAGATCAACGTTGAAGTTAACGTGGATGAAACTGAGATCAATAATGTCGAGGTCGGACAGCAAGCCAAGGTTAAGGTTGATGCCCTGGGCGACAAGGAAATCAAGGCAACGGTTACTCAGAAAAATCCATTGGCGATCGCGAAGTCAGATCAAACGGGTGGCCTGTCTAATCGTGTAAATGTGCAGGAGGCTAAGGAGTTCAAAGTAACTCTCCAGCTGAATGAGCTTACAAGTGATATACAAAACGCTCTGCGACCGGGCATGAGTTCAACCGCAACGATTACGACCAAGACCAAGAACAACGTACTTGCTGTTCCACTCGAATCGATTGTTGAGAAGTCAGCCACACCGCCGTCGGCATCACCGTCGCCAAGTGTTGCATCAAACGCACCCACACCCGTCGGCAGTGATAACAAACCTAAGACGCAGAAGGGCGTCTACATTATCGATGCCAAGACCAACAAGGTTCGCTTCATCGAAGTGACGACCGGAATCACAGGTGAAGCCGATATCGAGGTTACCAGCGGTGTCCAGGCAGGCATGGAAATCGTAAGGGGACCAAGTCGAGTTTTGAAGACTCTTAAAGACGGTATGGCGGTGAAACGTCAAACGAAGAAGCCAGGCGGTAATGCGAATGGAAACGAGGGCAGCTAAATGAGTAGCAACCTAACAATCGCGTCGCCAGTTGAAAACGTCATCCAGGCAAAGACCGAGGTCAACGGCCACGATCCAAAGTCGTTGATCTCGATGCGGAACATCTGGAAGACCTACCAGATGGGAACTGAATCGGTTCACGCACTTCATGGCGTTTCATTCGACATTCCCCGAGGCGAGTACATTGCGATCATTGGGCCGTCCGGTTCTGGTAAATCTACGTTGATGAATTTGATTGGCTGCCTCGACACTCCTTCGCAAGGAGAGTACTGGCTCAACGGCAAGAACGTTTCCGAGATGGACGATGATGAGCTCGCGCGCATTCGCAACCAGGAGGTCGGTTTCGTATTTCAAACGTTCAACCTTCTGGCACGAGCTACAGCCTTGCACAATGTCGAACTGCCCCTGATTTACGGCGGCGTCGGTTCGTCTCAGCGGCATGACATGGCCAAGAAGGCACTGGCTGCAGTTGACCTCACCGAACGCATGATGCACAAACCGAATGAGCTCTCGGGTGGACAACGCCAACGCGTCGCAATTGCCAGGGCACTCGTAAATCACCCTTCAATTCTTCTCGCTGATGAGCCGACAGGTGCACTCGATACACATACCAGCATGGAAATCATGGATCTCTTCGAGCGTCTACACTCCGAGGGCAATACGATTATCGTCGTTACTCACGAGCATGACATCGCCGAACGTGCCCACCGCGTAATATCCATTCGCGACGGCCAGATCGAAAAAGACGAACGAATCAAATAGGAGACGACAATGAAGAAGCGAGGTGGCGAGCAAGACGCAGAGCCACGGCGCTATACGTATGCCCGCGCTGCACTACCGCCTCGCATTCGTTCCCTTTCACTCATCCGCCTAACGGCGATTTGGGAAGCCTTCCGCGTTGCCACCTCAAGTCTACGTGCCAACAAACTGCGAACGTCTCTCACCTTGATGGGCATTGTCGTCGGAGTAACAGCGGTGATTGCCGTCGTCACCATCATCAAGGGATTAGACAAGACTGTCGCCCAAACATTTTCGTCGCAAGGTTCGACTGTTTTCACGGTTTCGAAGAACCCACAAATCATCAAGTCACGCGAAGAGTTCGTAAAGTTCAATCGTCGCAAAGACGTTACGCATGACGATGGAGAAGCGATTCGCCGGCTTTGCACGGCTTGTTGGCGAGTTGGCCTGGCAGCGAATTCCATCGAGACAATTAAGTACGCCGATCAAAAGGCTGAGAATGTCCGCGTGCGAGGGGTCGACCCAATCACGATGTTTGATATCGATGGGGTATCAATCGACGCGGGACGTATTTGGACTGAGAGTGAGGGAGGATCTGGTCGAGAAATCTGTGTCGTCGGCCCTGACATTCTCAAGAACTTGTTTGGAGATGCCGCCCCTGATAGGGCGGTAGGTCAGGAGATTCGAATTGCAGGTCGACCTTATCTGATCATCGGGGTACTCGAACCATTGGGATCAATCTTCGGCTTCTCGCGAGACAACGTTGTCTACATTCCGTATTCAACGTATCAGAAAGCATATGGACCTCGGCGTTCCCTGGTCGTTTTCACACAAGTGGCGGACGCGGACCAAATCGAAGCTGC
>Ga0068864_100002136_pt1 | contig 16347 bp, 14 predicted proteins | sample KBSSwiS72_FD_66586 | JGI IMG/M metagenome (GOLD analysis project Ga0068864, IMG submission 66586) | Switchgrass rhizosphere microbial communities from Kellogg Biological Station, Michigan, USA - KBS Switchgrass S7-2 | ecosystem: Host-associated > Plants > Roots > Rhizosphere > Soil ... | reverse complement strand
AAGGCCGCAGGCATTCAACTGCAGCACATCCCGTACAAAGGCGCCGGGCAGGCGCTGACGGACGTGATCGGCGGTGGCGTCGAGTTGTACATGTCGTCGGTTCCGACGCTGATCGGCCACATCAAGCAGGGCAAGCTCCGTCCGCTCGCGGTGACATCGGCCAAGCGCGTCGATGACCTTCCCAATGTCCCGACGATCAACGAATCCGGCTACAAGGGCTTCGACGCCGTGACCTGGTTCGGCCTGCTGGCGCCCACTGGAACGCCCAAGGATGTCATCGCGAAGCTCAATGCCGAGTTCAACAAGGCGCTCAAGCTGCCCGAGCTCAGCAAGCGCCTCGCCGACGAGGGTGCCGACCCCGCTGGAGGCACGCCCGAGCAGTTCGGTGCACTGATCAAGGAAGAGATTCCGCGCTGGGGCAAGGTCGTCCGAGACTCCGGCGCCAAGGTCGACTAGGTCCACGATTGACAACGGGCCGCTGGCCCAAAGCCAGCCGGGGCTTGAACCGGCAGTTATCGACAACCCATTGGAGATTCAACATGAGTCAAGCCGCTGCATTGCCCAACATCATCAAGGATTTCGAGCGCGTGGCCCCCGAAATCGTCAAGAAGGCTGCCGAGTACCAGCCCGCAATCCTCGCGGATGTCGCCGGCCGCCGTGGCGCATTGCACGGCCGTATCAAAGCACTGCGTCCGCGCATGAAGCTCGCTGGCCCGGCCTTCACCGTCGAAGTGCGCCCCGGCGACAACTTGATGATCCACGCCGCGCTCGCACTCGCCAAGCCCGGCGATGTGCTGGTCGTGGACGGCAAGGGCGACCAGACGTCGGCCCTGATGGGAACGATCATGATGACGGCCGCCCGCAAGCTCGGACTGGCGGGTGTTGTTCTGGACGGCGCGGTGCGTGACAGCTTGGAAATCGACGAGATGGACTACCCGGTCTTCTCGGTGGGCACCAACCCGAACGGCCCGACCAAGGAAGTCGGTGGCCGCATCGGTCATCCGGTGTCGGTCGGCGGCGTCACCGTCAATCCTGGGGATTTCATCATCGGCGATGGAGACGGCCTCGTCGTCGTCGAGCGCAACAAGATCGAAGCGCTGCTGCCGCTCGCCGCCGCCAAGGTCGCCGCAGAAGCCAAGCGCATGGCACAGATCGCGGAAGGCAACACCGGCGCACCGTGGTTGATTCCCTCACTGGTGACTGCCGGCGTTCTGAAGCAAGGAGAGACGCTGTGAGTTCGAAGAAGCCCGCACTCCTCGTGACAGGCGCGGATTTGGCGGCTCCGGCGCTTGACCTGCTGCGCGACTTGGAGATCGTATTCGCCGGCAAGACGCCGACCGAAGACGACATCGTCGCGTTGTGCAAGCAGCACGATCCCGTGGCGATCATCGTGCGCTACAGCAAGGTCGGCGCCGCCGCGATGGACGCTGCACCGAGCCTGAAGGTCATCTCGAAGCACGGCAGCGGCACCGACACGATCGACAAGGTGGCCGCGAAGTCCCGTGGCATTGAAGTCGTCGCCGCGGTCGGTGCGAACGCTGCCGCGGTCGCCGAACAGGCGCTCGCGCTGCTGCTGGCCTGCGCCAAGTCCGTCGTGACGCTCAACGAGCGCATGCACGCCGGGCATTGGGACAAGGCCACCCACAAGAGCGTCGAACTCGAGGGCCGCACGATCGGCCTGGTCGGCCTCGGGGCGATCGGCCTGCGCTTCGCGCGCATGGCCGATGCGATGGGGATGCGCGTGCTCGGCTTCGACCCCTACGCCAAGAATCTGCCGAGCTATGTGAAGAGCGTCGACCTCGACACGATCTGGCGTGAGTCGGACGCAGTGTCCTTGCACTGCCCGCTCACCGCGGACAACGCCAAGCTGCTCAATGCGCGCACTCTCGCCGCATGCAAGAAGGGCGTGATCGTCGTCAACACGGCGCGTGGCGGTTTGATCGACGAGCCGGCGTTGCTCGCTGCGGTGCAGTCCGGTCAGGTCGCCAGCGCAGGCCTGGACAGCTTCGCGGTCGAACCGATGACCGCACCGCACCCGTTTCACGGCGAGAAGCGGATCGTTCTCAGCCCGCACATCGGCGGCGTGACCTCTGACGCCTACGTGAAGATGGGTGTCGCCGCGGCTCAGAACGCACTGAACGTCCTGCGCACTCGCTAGTCCCGCAACGGCACGGACAGCACCAACACCACAGTCATAACTACGGAGACTCTCGTGCAAACAGCGCCAACTCTGGAAGCGGACCTCGAAAAGGCAACGATGCGGCGTGTCACGCTGCGCCTGCTGCCATTCCTGATGGTCTGCTATTTCTTCGCTTTGGTGGACCGCGTCAACGTCGGTTTCGCCGCGTTGCAGATGAACAAGGACCTGGGCTTGTCGGCAGCCGCCTTCGGCCTGGGCAGCAGTCTCTTCTTCGTGGGCTACTTTCTGTGCGAGGTACCCAGCAATCTTGCGCTCGAGAAGTTCGGCGCGCGGCGCTGGATCGCGCGCATCATGATCACCTGGGGCATCGTTTCGGCGTGCATGGCTTTCGTGATCGGGCCGTACTCCTTCTACGGCATGCGCTTGTTGCTAGGAGCCGCAGAGGCCGGCTTCTTCCCTGGCGTGGTGCTGTTCCTGACCTATTGGTTTCCCGCTGCGTACCGGGCACGGATCATCGCTGTGTTCATGGTGTCGATCCCGATCGCTAGTTTCATCGGCTCGCCGATCTCCGCATTGCTGCTCGAACTCAATGGCGTGCTCGGTCTGAAGGGCTGGCAGTGGCTGTTCATTCTCGAAGCCGTGCCGACGATCCTGCTGGGCCTAGCCTGCCTGCGCGTCCTCACCGACCGGCCCGCCAACGCGACGTGGTTGTCGACCGAGCAGCGCGCCTGGCTCGCCGCTCGCATCGATGCGGACGGTGGCAAGAAGGCCGCGATCGAGCATGTATCGCTCTGGAAGCTCTTCAGCAACAAGCACTTCCTCGTGATGGCGATGGTGTGCGCGGGCGCGTCGGCAACCGGTTCCGCCTTGTCGATCTGGCAGCCGCAGATCCTCAAGGGCTTCGGTCTCACCAACCTGCAGACCGGCTTGATCAACTCGATTCCGTACGGCATCGCTTCGGTCCTGATGATCCTGTGGGGCCGGCATTCCGATCGCACGGGTGAGCGTCGCTGGCACACCGCGTTGGCTTTGCTGCTGATCTCCGGTGGCCTCGCTGCACTGGCCTTCACGCCTGGAATGCTCGCCCCGAGCGTGATGCTGCTGAGCTGCGCACTGATCGGTGCCTACTCGTTCAAGGGACCGTTCTGGGCCTTGTCCTCGACGTGGATGTCGCCGCGAGCCGCGGCGGCCGGCCTGGCCGGCATCAACGCGATCGCCAACCTCGTGGGCGGTGGTGCGATCTCGCTGGTCGGAATCATCAAGGAATCCACGGGCAGCTTCTCCATCGCGGTGTTGCCGATGGTCGCACTGACCCTCTTGGGCGGCATCAGCGTCCTTCTGATGACGCGGCAAGCGCGGACGGGCGGCGCCTCGGCGGCGACCGCGAGCTGACCTCATCAACGCCCCACCGGAGCGCAGCATCATGAACTTCCTTGAGCCCCCGGTCGTACGAGACCTCGAAACGTTCACGTCGATGCCCCAGGAGTTCAGGCGCACGGGCGTGCGCTCGGTGTGGGCCGATGCCAATCGCGGAGGCGCGCCGGTCGACTCCTTTCTCGAAGGGCCGGTGTTCGACACGAAGGGCAATCTCTACGTGACCGACATCCCCTTCGGGCGGATCTTTCGCATCAGTGCCGAGGGAAGCTGGACGCTCGTCGCGGAATTCGACGGCGAACCGAACGGCATGAAGTTCCTCAACGAGCGCGAACTGCTGATCGCCGACTACAAGAACGGCTTGATGTCGTGCGACATCGCCAGCGGCACGGTGCGCCCGTACCTCGAGCGCAGGAACAGCGAGCGCTTCAAGGGCATCAACGACTTGGTGTTCGATTCGAAGGGGAATCTGTACTTCACCGATCAGGGGCAGACCGGCATGCACGATCCGAGCGGTCGGGTGTATCGGCTGCGCCCGGATGGTCGGCTCGATCAACTGCTGTCGAACGCCCCGAGCCCGAATGGACTGGCGCTATCGCCCGACGAAAAGGTGCTGTACCTCGCCGTGACCCGTGGCAATGCGGTCTGGCGCGTGCCCCTGCTTGACGATGGCAGCGTCGCGAAGGTCGGGCAGTTCTTTACCTCCTATGGGCCGAGCGGTCCTGACGGCATGGCCGTGGATCAGGAAGGCCGCGTGATCGTTGCCAACCCGGGCCTCGGCTATGCGTGGATCCTGAACCATCGCGCCGAGCCGGTTCAGTTGTTGCGCAGCAGCAAAGGCATGTCGCTGACCAATATCGCGTATGGCGGAGTCGACCGCAAGACGCTGTACTGCACCGAATCCGTCAGCGGCAGCGTGTTGCGCTGCGAGCTCGATGTGGCGGGCCTTGTCATTCATGGAGGTCCACGTGAATAGCAAACGAAGCCGACTGTCGACCGATGGGCCGGTCGAGGTCGAAGAGCTCGTATTCGGACCGTCCAATGCAGCACCGGTGGTGAGGAACTTCCCGTGAACTCGGCCAATTTGCCTGACCGCGACCGACGCGATTTCATCGGGTCCCTCGTCGGATATTCCGGGATGGCGCTCGGTCTCGGTGGGGGCGCAGGGGGATGCGCAGTTCCTGCGATGTCGAACGACATTCGCGGTGAGCGCCTGACGGTGCCCGTCTCGGGTGGCGTGGAACCTCCGGCATTGTCGATGCCCGTGGGCGCGACCGACTGCCATCACCATGTTTTCGACCCGCGATTTCCGCGACCCAATGGGCGTCAGGGTGTCTGGGGCACGGTGGGCGACTACAGGATGCTGCGGCGTCGCCTCGGGCTTTCGCGATCGGTGGTGGTGTCGCCAGCCAGCTATGAGTTCGACAACAGTTGCCTGCTCGATGCGCTGGACCAACTCGGGCCCACTTCGCGTGGTGTCGCCGCGATCCGGCTCGACACGCCAGACCAGGAACTCGATCGCCTGCATCGCCATGGCGTCAGAGGCATCCGCCTGTACCTGATCGGCGAGACGCCGACGGCACCAGACCAGTTTGCCGCCTATGCAAAGCGCATCGAGCGCCTCGGGTGGCACATTCAAGTTGTCGCCAACAAGGGCGACGCTCTGGTGGCGGCGGAGCCCGCGTTTCGCAAGCTGCCATGCACGCTGGTCATCGATCACCTCGGCCACGTCAATCAGCCGGACGGCGTCAATCACCCCTCGATGTCAACGTTGCAGAGACTCTTGGACGGCGGGCGGACCTACGTCAAGCTGTCAGGACCATACATCTCGTCGCGCGTCGGACCTCCGTCTTACTCGGACACCGACCCGGTCGCCACTCAGCTCGTCCGCGCCGCACCCGAACGCATGCTGTGGGGCACGGATTGGCCACATCCGACGGTGACCTCCGAGCCCAAGCCGGACGACGCGGCGATGCTGGACCGTCTCGCCATCTGGGCAGCGGGAGAGGCAACGCGCCGACGAATCCTGGTCGAGAACCCGACCCGCCTGTACTGGGCGACATGACAGCGGCGCGGTACGCCGCGCAAACCGGAAACAGACATGACTGACTCGTTCACGAGCCGGCGGGGCTTCATCACGCTCGTCGGCGGCGCAATGCTCGCGACGCAAGCCCGTCCTGCATCGGCGCAAGCGCCAGACGATCGCTCCGCACCTTGGTCTGCGGGAAATGCGGCTCCGCGTTTCGCAGTCCCCGACCTTGCATGCGACAGCCACATGCACATCTACGACAGCCGCTTCCCTGTCGCGCCCACGGCGAAGCTGCGTCCGGCGGACGCGACAGTGAACGACTATCGAAAGCTGCAGCGTCGACTGGGCACCACCCGCAACGTCGTCGTCACGCCCTCGACCTACGGTACCGACAACAGCTGCCTGCTGGATGCGCTCGCTCAATTGGGCAGCAACGCTCGCGGCGTAGCGGTCGTCGACACCAGCGTGACCGACGGCGAGCTGAAGCGACTGGCGGCGGCGGGCGTGCGTGGCATCCGCTTCAACCTGGCGATCGGCGCGGTCGCGCCCAAGGAAATGATCGAACCGCTCGCGAAACGGATCGCTCCTTTGGGCTGGCACGTCCAGATCAACATGAATCCGGATGAACTGGTCGCCGCGGAGGAAATGCTCGGTCAATTGCCTGTGCACATCGTCTTCGACCACATCGGCCGGATGCCGCAACCACAGGGCATGGAGCATCCCGGCTATGCCGTGATCGTGCGCCTGGTCTCGCGCCGTAAGGCGTGGGTCAAGCTGTCTGGCGCCTACCTCGGCAGCAAGACCGGCGCGCCCGACTACGCAGACAGCGGCGCGGTGGCGCGCTCATTGATTCGCACCGCGCCGGATCGCATGGTGTGGGGCAGCGACTGGCCGCATCCGACCGAGAGCGACAAGCCGAACGACGCGGCATTGCTCGATCTCCTGCACCAGTGGACGCCCGACGAAAACGCGTGGCGACAGATCCTGGTCGCCAATCCCGCTGTCCTCTACGGTTTCTGAGTCGCCCGCATTCCAACACCGCCCACCAAAACAGATTTTGGAGACAAGCATGTCCACAACCTACGCGACCGCTGATCAAGATTTGGCCAAGACGAAAGACCAGGGTGACGCCATCGTCAGCAAGGCGATGTGGCGTCTGATTCCGTTCATCTTCGTCTGCTACGTCGTGAGCTACCTGGATCGCATCAATGTCGGGTTTGCCGCATTGACGATGAATCACGACCTTGGGTTAACTGCCACGCAGTACGGCTGGGGCGCCGGGCTGTTCTTCATCGGCTACTTCACGTTCGAGATTCCGAGCAATCTGCTGATGCAGCGTTTCGGCGCCCGGATCTGGATCGCTCGCATCATGATTACATGGGGCCTCATTTCGATGCTCACAGCATTCGTCGTCGGGCCGAAGAGCTTCGCGCTCGCTCGCTTCCTGCTGGGGTTGGCCGAGGCTGGTTTCACCCCTGGCATCTACCTCTACTTCACCAGCTGGTTCCCCGGTGAGTCGCGTGCGAAGGCAACCGCGGCGTTTCTCGTCGGCATCCCGATCGCCAACATCGTCGGCTCTCCGATCTCCGGCGCCATCATGCAGATGGACGGCCTGTGGGGCATGAAAAGCTGGCAGGCGCTGTTGGTGCTGGAGGCGCTTCCCGCGGTCATCCTCGGCATTGCCTGCTTGTTCGTGTTGGGAGACCGTCCGTCCAAAGTGAAATGGCTGCGTCAGGACGAAAAGGACTGGCTCGAGGGGCAACTGGCTTCCGAGCAGGCGACGCTCGCAGCGAAACACGGCAGCACTCTGCGTGGAGCGATGACCAATTGGCGCGTCTTCGCGCTGGCGTTCATCAACTTCTGCTGCATCGTGGGTTCGGTCGGCATCGGTCTTTGGCTGCCGCAGATCGTCAAAGGCTTCGGCGTGTCCTCATCGACGGTGGGTCTCATCACCGCGGTGCCCTACGCCGTCGGCGCCGTCAGCATGCTGTTGTGGGCGCGTGTGACACGACGCAAAACCAATCGAATCCCTTACGTGGCTGGCGCTCTGGCGCTTGCTGCGACAGCTCTGGCGATCAGCGTCACGCTCGATGACCCGCTGCAGAAGATGATTGCCATCACGGTGACGGTCGCTTCGATCCTGTCGTTCCAGGCAACGTTCTGGGCCATCCCGTCGGGTTTCCTGACCGGCCGCGCTGCTGCCGGCGGCCTCGCGCTGATCGTCTCGATCGGCAACCTGGGAGGCTTCGCAGGACCGTTCCTCATCGGTCTGATCCGCGAGGCGACGCACAACTTCACCTACTCGCTTCTGGCCGTCGCCGCTATTTTGGTGCTGGGCACGGCAGCGATGCTGCTTCTCGGGGATCCCGCTCGGCAGCAGACCAAGAGCGCGAGCCCGCGCTGACCTGTTCACCCACTTCAAACCATAGAGACACCGCCATGAAAGCATCCGACCTTTTCGTCAAGGCCCTCGAAAACGAGGGTGTCGACCGGATCTTCGCCGTTCCGGGCGAGGAGAACCTGGACGTCGTCGAGTCCTTGCGCACGTCGAGCATCGAGCTCGTCCTCGTGCGACACGAACAATCCGCGGCATTCATGGCTGCGACCCACGGCCGCCTGACCGGTCGGCCTGGCGTTTGCATGGCCACGCTGGGCCCGGGCGCGCTCAACCTCGTCACCGGTGCCGCCTATGCGCATCTCGGTGCGATGCCGATGATCCTGATCACCGGCCAGAAGGCCATCATGAGTGCGCGACAGGCACGCTTCCAGATCGTCGACATCGTCGCGACGATGAAGCCTCTGACCAAGGCATCGCGACAGATTGTGAGTGCGGCCAGCATTCCGACGGTGGTTCGCGATGCATTCCGGCTTGCCTCCGAAGAGCGCCCCGGTCCGGTTCACCTCGAGCTGCCCGAGGACATCGCGGGCGAGACGCTGGACCGTGATGTGCCGCTGGTTCGCGTTCACCCCGTCGAGATTCCGGTGGCGCACGCCGATGCGCTGGATCGCGCGGCGCAACTTTTGATGCGGGCCGAGCGCCCGCTGGTGATGTTCGGTGCCGCCTGCAATCGTCCGCGCCTGACGGGCCAACTGACCGACTTCGCTCGCCGTGTCGGTATTCCTTTCTTCAACACGCAGATGGGCAAGGGCACCGTCGCGGGTGTCGGCACCGCCGACGGTGGTACCGACCTGTGGATGGGAACCGCCGCGCTTACCGAACGCGACTACGTTCATGAGGCGATCGACCGTGCGGACGTGATCCTGGCAATCGGTCATGACACGATCGAGAAGCCGCCGTTCATCATGGGTCCGAACGGCCCGAAGGTGATTCATGTGAGCTACACCTCCGCCAATGTGGAGCAGGTCTACTTCCCCGACGCCGAGGTTGTCGGCGACGTCGGTCCGAGTCTTGCGCTGCTGGCCGATCGGGTCGCGGGCAAGTTGCCGAACGCCACTGCACTCCTTCCCCTGCGAAAGGGGATACTCGAGCGCACGCTGGCGCGCTCGGAGGAGTCGCGCTTCCCGCTGACCCCGCAGCGCATCGTCAGTGACGTGCGCAAGGTCATACCGGCCGACGGCATCGTCGCGCTCGACAACGGCATGTACAAAATTTGGTTCGCGCGCTGCTATCGCACGCGCAACGCCAATGCGCTGCTGCTCGACAACGCGCTGGCGACCATGGGCGCCGGACTTCCCTCGGCGATGATGGCCGCGATGCTCAACCCCGGCAAGCGCGTGCTCGCCGTGTGCGGTGACGGCGGCTTCATGATGAATTCTCAGGAGCTCGAAACGGCTGTCCGACTCAAGCTCAATCTGGTCGTCCTGATCATCCAGGACGACGCCTACGGCATGATCCGATGGAAGCAGGCCGTCGACAAATTCACCGACTGGGGGCTGGCATTCGGCAACCCGGATTTCGTGAAGTATGCGGAAGCCTATGGTGCGAAGGGTCGCCGCGTCGAGTCGGCCGACGGCCTTGCGGCCGCGCTGGAAGATGCCTACGCGCAGGGCGGGGTTCAGCTCGTCACGGTACCCGTGGACTACAGCGAAAACAGCCGCGTCCTCGTCGACGAACTTCGCAACCGCGTGCGCGAGGTGGCGGCATGAGAACACGCGCTGCAGTGCTGCGCCAGATCGGGTTGCCCTACCCGTACAGCGAATCGAAGCCGCTTTCGATCGAGGAGATCGAACTGGCGCCCCCAGGCCGCGACGAGGTGCTGGTGCGAATTCGGGCGGCTGGCCTGTGTCACTCGGACCTGTCCGTGATCAATGGCGATCGTCCGCGCCCGATGCCCATGGCCCTCGGCCACGAGGCTGCGGGAGAGGTCATGCAACTCGGCGAGGGCGTCGCCGATCTCGCAGTCGGTGATCACGTCGCGCTCGTGTTCGTCCCGAGTTGTGGTCACTGCGCGCCCTGCAGCGAAGGCCGCCCCGCGCTGTGCGAACCGGGGGCGGTTGCGAATGGGGCGGGCACGCTGCTCTCGGGCGCGCGTCGCATCAGTCAGTCGGATGGGAATCCGGTCAATCACCACCTCGGTTGCTCCGCGTTCGCGGAGCATGCGGTGGTCTCTCGTCGGTCGCTCGTCAAGATCGACCCCGCACTTCCGTTCGACGAAGCCGCGTTGTTCGGCTGTGCCGTGCTGACGGGTGTGGGGGCGGTGGTGAACACGTCCCAAGTGAGCGCCGGCCAGAGCGTCGCCGTGATCGGCCTGGGCGGCGTCGGCCTCGCGGCGGTGTTGGGCGCGGTGGCGGCCGGAGCGCGCGAAGTCATCGCGGTGGACCTGTCCGCAGAGAAGCGCGAGAAGGCGTTGTCGCTGGGTGCGACGCTGGCGTTCGACGGCGCCGACCCGGAATGCGTCGACAAGATCAAGGCGGCGACCCACGGCGGTCTGGATCACGTGTATGAGTTCGCGGGATCGGTTCGAGCCTTCGAGACCGCCTACCGGATCACGCGGCGAGGCGGGACGACCGTGACAGCGGGCCTGCCGCCGCCACAGGCGACCTTCGCATTGCCGATCGTGAACCTCGTGGCAGAGGAGCGGACCGTCAAGGGCAGCTACATCGGCACGTGCGTTCCGACCCGTGACCTCCCGCGCTACGTATCGCTCTACCGTGCCGGGCGCATGCCGGTGAACAAGCTCATGAGCGGGCGATTGACGCTCGATCAGATCAACGAGGGCTTCGACCGTCTCCACGAGGGGAAGGCGATCCGTCAAGTAGTGGAGTTCAAATGAGCGAGTCGTCCAACAGCAGCAACCCGTGGGAGGGCTGGCTGGCCGGCCAGCAGGCGTTGATCAAGTCCATGTTCCCGTCGCCGCTCCCACAGGAGTCGGCCGACGCGACGAGCGGCGACTCGTTGCAGACACAGTTCAGCGAACTGCGCGACGCATGGAAGGAGTCGATCGAGAAATGGTCCGACATGGCGCAGCGGGCAGGCAAGGCGCCGGCGTTCTCGCCCGAGTCGTTGCAGTCGCTCTTCGCTCCGGAGCGCTGGGCTGGTGCCGGTGTCATCGACGGTGCCCTGAAGCGGGTGCTCGACGGACCCAAGTTCGCCACCTTGTTCGATCAAGACCGTCAGCTCCTCGAACTTCAACGCCTGGCCACTCGGCGCGACCAGGACGTCGCCGCGTTTCAAGCGGTGCTGGCCAAGGGATGGACCAAGGCGTACGAGCGCGTCGCGACGCAGTCGCTCAAGCAGCCGAAGCCGGAAAGCTGGCGCGCCGTCGCCGACGGTTGGCTGTCGATGGTGAACGACTCGTTGATCGAGCTCTACCGCTCCGACGAATTCGTCGAAGCTCAACGCAAGATGCTTCGATCGGCATCCGACTACCGCTTGCAGGAGCGCAAGATCGCCGAAGCATGGTGCGAGGTGATGCACGTGCCGACCCGAACGGAGGTCGATGAACTGCAGCGCTCGGTCGTCGAGTTGCGGCGTGAGGTCCGCCGGCTCCGACAGGCGCAGGACCGGAAGCCCGCCACCGTCACCGCGAAGCCCGCTGCGAAGCGAACTCGCACAGCGCGTGCTTGAAAGGAGCAGCAGCATGGCAACAACCAGGAAATCCTCCGCCGCACGCGCGGTCACCGAGCTCAGCGAGTTCAATCTCAAGATGGCTCGCGGCCAGGAGATGCTGAACCGACTCAAGGACGAGGACGTTCAGATCGCCACTGCCGACAAGGACGTCGTCTTCCGTCAGGACAAGGTGACGCTGTACCGATACCGGCGTAGCGGCGCTGCCAGCATCAAGGCACCCGTGCTGGTCGCCTACGGTCAGGTGGGCCGCTACACGATGACCGATCTGCAGGAAGATCGGTCGATGCTGCGCAACCTGTTGTCCCTCGGCGTCGATGTGTACGCGGTGGATTGGGGCAATCCGGCACGGGGCGACCGCTGGCTCACCTTCGAAGACTACGTCGACGGTTATTTGGACGAGTGCGTCAGGTTCATCTGCGACGCGCACAAGCAGAAGTCCATCAACCTGCTTGGAATATGCGAAGGGGGCGTGTTCTCGCTGTGCTATGCCGCGCTGCACCCGGAGCGGGTGAAGAACCTCATCCTCACGATCACGCCGGTCGACTTCCACCAGGATCAAGCCGAAGGCCGCGTGAACCACGGCCTGCTGAACATCTGGACGCGCGGGCTGGGCGATGACGACATCGACCGACTGATCGAAGCCAACGGCAATCTGCCGGGCGAGCTGATGAGCTACTCGTTCTCGCAGATGACTCCAGGCGCCACGCTGTCCAAGTACAACGTCGGTCTCTTCGACACGTTCGATGACGAGAAGAAGTTGCTCAACTTCCTGCGCATGGAAAAGTGGATCGCCGATCGGCCGCACCATCCAGGCGAAGCCGCGAAGCAGCTGCTGATCAATCTCTACAAGAACAACGAGCTGATCAAAGGCAAGTTCCAGGTCGGCGAGCGGACCGTCCGCCTCTCGGACGTCAAGGCGCCCGTGTTGAACGTCTTTGCAAAGGACGATCACATCATCCCGCCGAAGACGACGCAGGCGCTGGGCAAGGCCGTCGGGACCAAGGACTACACCGAGATCGGCCTGGACGGGGGGCACGTGGGCGTGTTCGTCAGCGGCAAGTCCCAAGGCGTGCTGCCCAAGGGCATCGTCGAGTGGCTGCGCAAGCGTGACTGAAGCCGCCTTGCAGCCACGACTGAAGGAGGTCTCGGCGCTGGGCCCCGGAGGCTTTCGCAAGCTCGCCTATGCCGAGTGGGGTTCCGAGCTGGCGTCGAGGACGGTCATCTGCGTCCACGGCGTCTCGCGCTCGGGACGCGACTTCGACTTGCTCGCGGCGGAGTTGGCCAAGAGCGGAGCACGCGTCATCGCACCTGACCTGCCTGGACGCGGACGCAGCGAGTGGCTGCCTTCCCCTGCCCACTACAGCGACCAGACCTACGTCGGCGCGATGGCCGCGCTCATCGCGCGCCTGGACGTGTACGAGGTGGACTGGATCGGGACATCGCTCGGCGGGCACATCGGCATGCTGCTCGCCGCTGAAGAAGGCTCGCCGATCCGGCGGCTGGTGCTCAACGACTTCGGTGCGCGTGTCTCGGCAGCGGCGCTGCGTCGGATCGGCGGCTACCTCACTCGATCGTGGGTCTTCAAATCGAAGGACGCGCTGGAGAGCCATCTTCGCGATGCATTGGCCCCCTTCGGCGAACTGACCGAGGAGCAGTGGCACCACCTCGCCACGCACAGCGCCGTCGAGGATCCGGACGGCACCTACCGATTCCACTACGACCCGGCGATCGGTGCACGCTTTGCGATTCCGATCTGGCTCGATGTGGTGCTGTGGCAGGTGTGGGAGCGCATCGAGTGTCCGGTACTGATCCTTCGAGGCGAGCATTCGGACCTGCTCAGCGCCCACACCGTGGAGATGATGTGCAAGCGCGGTGCGGCGGCAAAGGCGGGCAGGGTCAGCGCCGTGGAGATCGAGGACTGCGGGCACGCGCCGGCGTTGATGGACGCTGCACAGATCGGTTTGATTCAAGGGTTCCTGTTCCGAGACGACGAGGCATCCGGCGCGAGTGCATCGAGATCGCGCGCCCGTGGTCAAGGACGAGCAACGGAGGCAAGTCCCTCATGATCAAGGACAAGGTGGTCAGCGCGGACGAAGCGATCGCGCTGATTCGGGATGGAGATTGCGTGAGCTGCTCCGGCTTCGTCGGCATCGGAACGCCGGACGAACTGATCGCTGCTCTGGAACGCCGATTTGTCGAAAGCGCCGGTCCACGCGATCTGTCGCTGGTCTTCGCCGCGGCTCCGGGAGACGGCAAGGATCGCGGTCTCAATCGGCTCGCGCATCCAGGGCTCGTCAAGCGCGCGGTGGGCGGGCACTGGTCCCTGGTTCCGAAGCTGGCCAAGCTGGCGACGGACAACCTGATCGAAGCCTACAACCTGCCGCTCGGAACGATCTCGCATTTGTACCGGGACTCGGCCGCGCACCGGGCCGGTTCGCTCACGAAGGTCGGTCTCGGCACTTTCGTCGATCCCCGCATGGGAGGCGGGAAGGTCAACGCTCGCACCGTCGAGGACCTGGTGCGCGTCATGAACATCGATGACGAGGAATGGCTCTTCTACAAGGCGTTGCCCGTCAACGTGGCCCTGATCCGGGGCACGACCGCGGACCCCGCGGGCAACATCACGATGGAGCGTGAAGCGCTCGTGCTCGATGCTCAAGCGGCCGCCATGGCCGCGCACAACGCGGGCGGTCTCGTGATTGCACAAGTCGAGCGCATCGCCGCCTCGGGTTCGCTCGACGCGAGAAGCGTCGTGGTGCCCGGTGTGCTCGTGGACTGCGTGGTCGTCGCGGCCGCGCAGTCGCACGCGCAGACGTACGGCACGGTCTACAACGCCGCCTATGCAGGCGAGATCCGGGTGCCGATCGACAAGATCGAGTTGGCGCCTTTGGACGAGCGCAAATTGATTGCCCGACGCTGCGCGTTCGAGCTTCCACTGGGCGGAGTCATCAACCTCGGCATCGGCATGCCGGAGGTGGTGGCGGCGGTCGCCGCCGAGGAGCGGGTGCTCGATCACCTGACCTTGACCGCTGAGCCTGGCGTGATCGGCGGCATGCCTCAGGGCGGTCTGAACTTCGGTGCCGCCGTCAACACGCAGGCGCTGCTGCATCAGAACCAGCAGTTCGACTTCTACGATGGTGGAGGCCTCGACCTGGCCTGCCTCGGCATGGCGGAAGTCGACCGGGAGGGCAATGTCAACGTGAGCCGGTTTGGTCCGCGCCTGGCTGGTGCTGGCGGGTTCATCAACATCAGCCAGAACGCGCGGCGATTGGTGTTTGCGGGCACCTTCACCGCGGGGGGACTGTCGCTGTCGCTCGAAGGTGGCAAGGTGCGCGTGGCCTCGGAGGGTCGCGTGCGCAAGTTCGTCGAATCGGTGGAGCAGGTCACGTTCAGCGGGCGATTGGCCGCGGCTCGGGGACAGCGGGTTCTCTACGTCACCGAGCGCTGCGTGTTCGAGCTCACGGGGGATGGCCTGAAGCTGATCGAAGTGGCACCCGGAATCGACATCGAGCGGGACGTTCTTGCACACATGGGCTTTGCGCCGATCGTCGCGGATGTCGCGGTCATGAACGAGCGCCTGTATCGACACCGACCGATGGGGCTGGGTGCCGTACTGCTGGACTTGCGGCTCTCCGATCGCGTCAGCTACGACGAGGAACGCAACATCCTCTTCGCCAATTTCGAGGGACTGGCGATCCGCAGCCAGGAGGACATCGACAGCGTGCGCCGCGTCTTCGATACCGTGTGCACTCAGGTGAAGCGCAAGGTCGACCTGATCGTCAACTACGACGGCTTCAGACTCGAAGAGTCGATCGCCGACACGTACTTCGACATGGTGGCGGAGCTGCAGGCAAAGCACTACTCCACCGCCACGCGATACACGACCAGCGCGTTCATGCGCATGAAGCTCGGGGCGTCGCTCCCGCTGCGCAATGCCGCAGCGCATGTTTTCGAGACACGTGCGGAGGCCACGGAGTTTCTCGCGCACCGACCCCACGCCCTCAAGGCGCTCGGCTGACACCGCGAGCGACGCACTGCCGGTGCATGCCGCTCGCTCGATGCCGAGTCAGACCGTTAGAGGTGCATGCCTCGGCAGAGCAGCAACAGTTGCCCATGCAGGTCGAAGGCCCTGGCATACGCCTCTTGCGCACGCTTGAGCACGGGCCGGTTGAAAAGCTTTGCAATCCCATTCTTGGCGGCGATGAGCTTGGTCGAGAACTGCTTGGTCATGCGTGGAATCTCCGAATTGGTCTTGCGATCGACCGGAGAAGATTAGGGTTTATACCTAGATCCGTCCACTTTGCATTCTGAATACCCGGTATTTCCCAGAGTTGGGCCGGAGCAAGACACGGTGCGGCCTTGACCAAGCTCGCTTGCGCCATTTCCGCGACCAAGCCGCTGCTCAATCCCCGAGACTTGTCGCTGGCCTATTCACGGGGGGTTGCCGCGCCGCGCGAAGAGATCGTCCGAATCTGCTGGTCCTCCCGAACATCGACGCCGCCAACATCTCCTACAACCTCTTGAAGATCGCGGGAACATCGCTGTCGGACCGATCTTGCTGGGCGCCGCCAAGCCGGTTCACATCCTCGCAGCAACGGCCACCGTTCGACGAATCGTCAACATGACGGCACTCTTGGTGGCGGAATCTAGTGCGGGTCGATCGAGGGGTATTGAGCAGGCTTGTCGATAAATCGAGTGACCGGATTGGGTCGACTTGATCTTGCCCACGAGCGGCGGACACATGCCGATTAGGCGGTTGTTGATGCTTCGAAG
>Ga0068864_100002135_pt1 | contig 16349 bp, 14 predicted proteins | sample KBSSwiS72_FD_66586 | JGI IMG/M metagenome (GOLD analysis project Ga0068864, IMG submission 66586) | Switchgrass rhizosphere microbial communities from Kellogg Biological Station, Michigan, USA - KBS Switchgrass S7-2 | ecosystem: Host-associated > Plants > Roots > Rhizosphere > Soil ... | reverse complement strand
TTGGCGAGCTTCAGCACCTTGCTCATCGACGTATCGGAGATGATCGACTGCAGCGGCATCGGCAGCGGCTTGGGCGCGCCCTCGTCTTCCCACGCATCGGTCCACGCGGAGCGCAGCTGCCGGCAGAACTTGCCCGTCCGCGATTTCGAGCGGATCGTGCTGCGTGACGTTGCGGCCAGAAGCTTCTCCTTGATGACCGGCGAGGTTTCCGCCTCCGGTGTCGTAAGCCAGACGGAACCCGTCCACGCGCCGGCGGCGCCCATCGCCATGCAAGCCGCCATCTGGCGGCCGGTGACGATGCCGCCCGCCGCCAGCACGGGGATCGTGCTGCCGATGGAGTCCAGCGCATCGAGAACTTCGGGCACGAGCACGAGCGTTCCCACTTCTCCGCAATGTCCGCCGGCCTCGGTGCCCGCGGCGATGAGAACGTCGACGCCGGCCTGCGCCTGCTTCACGGCATGCTCGGGCGCGCCCACTAGCGCCGCAACGGGAACGCCCTTGCTCTTGGATCGCTCCAGCATGTAAGCGGGCGGGGTTCCCAGCGCATTGGCGATGAGCGCAATGGGATGACTCAGCGCGACGTCGAGCAGATCGTGGGTACCCTGGTCGCGGATGTTGCGCCCGATCTTGGAGCCGCGTTCGAATCGCTCGTCCGTGAGGTCCGAAACGTCGATTCCGTGGCGCGAGAGCACGCCCCGCGCGAACTCCTTGTACTGCTGCGGAATGCCTGCGGCGGCCTCGGCGTTCGTCTTCTTCTCGCCCTTGCCTTCGAACTTCGCGGGCACGAGAAAATCGACACCGTACGGCTTGCCGTCGATGTGATCGTCGATCCATTTCAATTCTGCCTCGAACGCTTCGGCCGATCGGACATCGACGGCGCCGAGGACACCCATACCGCCGGCCTTCGAAACCTCCACGACGACGTCGCGGCAGTGCGAAAAGGCGAAGAGCGGAAATTCGATTCCGAACTTGGTGCAGATCGCGGAGTTCATGAGACCGTTCCTCGAAGTTCGATCACTCGCCTGCGTGCGGAGTTGCCCGCGTCATCGCCGGGAGTGATCAGGGGTTGTTGCGCGCCGCGACGTGGGAGATCGCCATTTCCCGCAGCGCATTGAGATCGGGCTTTGCGTTCGGCCCGCGGCCGATGGGCGCGACAATCACGTGCCGCGGCGCCTTGTACGAAGAAAGCCGTGCCTTGACGTGAGCAATGACGTCGGATGGCTCGATCGAAGCGCCCTTCACGGCTTCGACCACGGCGGCGATCGACTGGCCGAACCGCTCGTCCGGGATCCCGACGACGACGGCATCGTAGATCGCCGGATGGTCCTTGAGGACCGCCTCGACTTCTTCCGGAAAAACCTTCTCGCCGCCCGTATTGATGCAGCCCGAACCGCGGCCGAGCAGCTTCACGACACCGTTGGCGTCGACGGTAGCCCAATCGCCCGGAATCACGTAGCGCTTGCCGTCGAGCACCCTGAACGTCGACGCCGTCTTCGCGGGATCGCCGTAGTACCCCATTGCCTGCCGGCCGCCGATCGCGAGCATGCCGCTCACGCCGGACCCCGGGACGACGTCCTTGCCGTGCTCGTCGATGACCCGCGTCTCGTTCTTCGCCTTGAACGATGCCGTCGCCGTCTTCTCCCGCTTCGACGTGAGCGAGCGCCCGAGCGACATCGTTTCGGTCGAGCCGAAGATGTCGGCAATCACCACGTCGGGCAGATGCCGCAGGATCTGCTGCTTGACCTCGGCACTGAACACGACGCCGCTCGACATGATGGTGCGCAGTCCCGACAAGTCCCAACGGCCGGGATTCGCCTCGAGTGCGGCGAGAACGGGCCGCGCGAAGGCGTCACCCACCCACATGACGCTCGCGACCTTGTCGCGGACGACGGTGTCGAGCAGATCGATCGGATCGAACGAGCGGTTTTGCAAATGCGAGATGGCCCCGCCGCGCGACAGCACGAGGAAACAGGTCAAGAGACCGGCGCCGTGCATCAGCGGCGCAGCGGTGAGATGCGGGCGACCGTCCGTCGACACGTGCGCGCGAATGAATTCGGCGTCGGGCACCTCGGGGAACGCGTCCCCGCGCTCGGTGTTGAGGCGCACGAACAGATCGTCCTGGCGCCACATCACGCCTTTCGGCATGCCCGTGGTGCCTCCTGTGTAGACGAGGATCAGATCGTCGCCATCGGGCTGCCATGGCAGCGGCGCAGCGCCGTCGGTCGCCGCCCGCTCGTAGGGGATGGCCCACGAGGGACACGGGCCGCTGCCGTCGTCGACCCACAGCCAGATCTTGATCCTCGGCACGCGATGGATCAATTTCTCGATCGTCGACGCGTACGTCCCGTGAAAGACGACGCCGGCGACGTCCCCGTTCTCCCACAGGTAGACGAGCTCGTCCGGTCCGTAGCGGAAATTCGTGTTGAGCGGCACGAATGACCCTTTGAAGCAGGCGAGGATCGACTCGAGATATTCCGGCGTGTTGTACAGGTACTGCGTCACCTTGTCCTGCCGCGCGACCCCGTTCGCGGCCAGGTAGCGCGCAATGCGGTCAGCGCGCGCATCGAGCTCCTTCCACGTGACCTTGCGCGAGCCGTGAATGAGCGCGACGGAGCTCGGGATCTCCTTCGCGACTACGTCGTAAACGCCGGCGAAATTCCAGCCTGGCATGGCGTGCCCTCCGAACCGCGGTTGCGTCGCGACGCGCGTGCCGGTCGATTCCGGTGGCGTCGACGGCCAGTATAAGTCAACACACCTGTTGACGCAACATCGCTCGACGCAATGGAGCGCGCAAGAGCCGCCGCGTTGCCTACACCTTCGGTGGCGCGCGATTGGCCGCTCGGGCGATCTCTTCCAGCGCCGCGGGATTGTCGAGCGACGACAGGTCGCCGGTGGGCGTGCCGGTATAGACGCCGCGGATCACCCGGCGCATGACCTTCGCGGTGCGGGTCTTCGGCAGTTGCGCAATGATGTGCACGCGACCCGGCCGCAGCGCCTTGCCGAGGCGCGTCTCGGCGTACTGCGCCACGACCTTGTCGAAGTCCTTGTCGTCCTTGGCATCCCCCGACGGAATGACGAACACGACGAGCATTTGTCCCTTCGCAGGATCGTCCACGCCGATCGATGCGCATTCGCTCACGCCCGGAAGCTCCATCAGCACGTTCTCGATTTCGGCCGGGCCGATGCGCTTGCCTGCGAGCTTCAGCGTGTCGTCGGAGCGCCCCCGCAGGAAGAAGTCGCCCGTCGGTTTTCTGATGGCGAGATCGCCGTGGATCCAGATCCCCGGGACGCTCCGCCAATACGTATCGAGATAGCGCTCGTCGTCCTGCCAGAACGACCGGGTCATTCCCACGAAGGGGGCGAGAACCGCGAGCTCGCCGACTTCGTCCACGACCGGTTTTCCTTCCGCATTGACGACGTCGACCTCGACCCCGGGCGTGGGCGTGTTGAAGCCGCCAGGAAGAATCGGCTTGACGATGACGCTCGACACGAGGCCGCTCGACGCCTCGGTGCCGCCGGAAAAGTTGATCAACGGCGCAATGCCGCGGCCGAAGTGCTTCGCGTGCCACGCGAAGTGCTCGGGATCGATGACCTCGCCGCCGGTGATCATGAGCCGGATCGATGACAGGTCTCCGGCTGTCGCAGCTTCAGGATTCGCGGCGAACCCGCGGATCATCGTGGGCGCCGTGGCGAAATGCGTAATCCTATGGCGCTCGATGATTCGCGACATCCGCGACCAGTCCGGAAAATCCGGCGCGCCGTCGTAGCAGATCATCGTCGCCCCGCGCGTCAGCACGGCCGTGATGATCAGCGCACCTGCGACCCATCCCATGTCCGCTGGCCAGAAGAATACGTCGCCCTCCTTGATGTCGAAGTGGACCGTTCCGTCGTGCATCACCTTGAGCGGAAATCCTCCGTGCACATGAACCGTGCCCTTGGGCTTGCCGGTGGTGCCCGACGTGTAGAACACCATCACCGGCTCGTTCGTCTCCATCGGCTCGGCGGCCAAGTCGGGAACCGGCGAGACCGGCAGCGAATCCCAGGCGATCGCCCCTTCGGGGACCGTTTCGCCCTTGGCCATCTTCAAAATGAGAAATTCGACGGGGTGCAGCTTGCGCGCGGCGACGGCGACGTCGGCCGTGTTGATCCACTTTCCGCGCCGCCTGAACCCCGAAGTGACGATCAATGCGCGTGCGTCGCAGGAAGCAAGGCGCGCGAGGATCGGATCGACGCCGAATCCGCTGAAGAGCGGCATGATGACCGCGCCCATATAGGACAACGCGATCATCGTGACGACGGCCTCGATCCCGGGTTCCATCAGGTAGCCGACGCGATCGCCCCGTTTGAGCCCCACCCGCTTCAACCCGGCCGCGAATGCACGCACCTGGTCGTACAGCTCGGCATAGGTGACGCTCGTGATGGCGCCGTCTTCCGTCTCGGCCACCACCGCCTTGCGCGACGCCGTCGCGGGATTTTTCGCCCAGCGGAAGATCGTCTCGGTCCAGTTGAGCCGGCCGCCGACGAACCATTCGGGGAATTCCTTGCCCTTGGACAAGTCGACGTAGTCCGTATAGTTCTTGCTCCAGACGACGCCGCAGTAGTCGAGGATCGTGCGCCAATAGTCCGCGGGTCGCTCGATCGAGTAACGATAGAGCGCGTCGTAGTCCTTTACGCCGACGCGTTTCATGATCTCGGAGACGTTGGCCTTCGCCGCCTGATCGGGGCGGGGGTACCAGACTTCCGATGTGGTTTCGCTCATGGGCTGTCCTGTTTCGAAATGGTCCTGCATTCCTATTTGAAGTGGGGAGGCCGCTTCTCGCGATGCGACAGCAGGCCTTCACGAGGCTCGGGGCCGCCGAAGCCATAGAACTGCATCGCCAGCGACGCGTCGAACGACGGTCCCGCCATGCGGAGCCAGTTGTTGAGCGCGTATTTGGTCGCGGAGATGGCGGCGGGCGCCCCTCGGGCGAGCTTCGTGGCGACGGCCAGCGCAGTGGCTTCGAGATCGGACTCGTCGACCGCCATCGATACGAGGCCGATCTCCTCGGCTTTCTCGCCGGTGATCTGCTCGCACAGCAAGAGATAGTATTTCGCCTTGGCCATTCCGCACAGCAGCGGCCAGATGATGTTGGCGTGATCGCCTGCGCACACGCCGAGCCGCGTGTGGCCGTCGACCAGTCGCGCGGTCTTCGCGGCGATGGAGATGTCGGCGAGAAGTCCGACGGCAAGGCCGCCACCGGCGACCGCGCCCTGCATGGCGGAAACGATGGGCTTCGAGCAATTGATCATGTTGTAGACGAGGTCGTGCGCTTCGCGCAGCGCGCGCGTCCTCGTGTCGAAGTCGTCGATGATCGCCTCGACGACGTCGAACTCGCCGCCCACGGAAAACGACTTGCCCGCGCCGCAAACGATCACCGCGCGCACCGACGGATCGGCGTCGACGTCGCGCCACACCTCCACCAGCGCGGTATGCGCCGCGGTGGTGAGCGCATTGAGCCGTTCCGGACGGTCGATGCAGATGCGCAGCACGTGCTCGGCGGGCCGATCGAATTTCAAGCTCTCGTGGCGCGAATAGGTGTCGGTCATGGAAATGCTCCTAGATTCCGAGATAGGCATTGCGCACGCGATCGTCCTGGAGCAGGTCGGCGGCGACGCCCTTCGCGGTGACGGACCCGAGGTCGAGGACATACGCGTGATCCGCCGTGGCGAGCGCCCGCTCTGCGTTCTGCTCGACCAGCAGAACGGTGATGCCGCGATTGCGGATGTCGTCCAGCACGCCGAAGATCGTGTTGACCATGAGCGGCGCCAAGCCGAGCGACGGCTCGTCCAGCATCAGCACCTTCGGGCGGGCCATCAATCCTCGCCCGATCGCAAGCATCTGCTGCTCCCCGCCGGACAGCGTCCCGGCAAGCTGGTCGAGCCGCTCGCCGAGCCGCGGGAACATGGCGAGGATCGCATCGAGCTCTTTCGAGTGAGCTTCCCCGCGAGGACGTGAATACGCGCCGAGCAGCAGGTTCTCGCGCACCGACATCCGGCCCAGCACCATGCGCCCTTCGGGCACGTGGATGATCCCGCGCCGCACGATCTCGTCCGGCTCGAGCACGCCCAGATCGTGGCCCTCGAAGGTGACCTTGCCGGCGCTTCGGCGCACGAGGCCCGAGATCGTCCGCAGCAGCGTCGACTTGCCGGCGCCGTTGGGGCCGATGACGGCCACGAGCTCGCCCTTTTGCAGACTGAGATCGACGCCCCGCAGCGCCTCGCTGCCGCCGTAGCTCACGTGCACGTCCTCGAGCGACAGCACGTCAGGCTGCCTTTCCGAGATACGACTCGATGACCGCCGGATCGCTGGCGATGGCGCGAGGCGTTCCTTCCGCGATCTTCACGCCAAAATTGAGAACGGCGATCCGGTCGCACACGTTCATGACGAGCTTCATGTGATGCTCGATCAGCAGTATCCCGATCCCGCTGTCGCGGATACTGCGAATGATGTGCATCAGCTTGTCGACCTCCACTCCGTTCATCCCTGCGGCGGGCTCGTCGAGCAGAAGGATCTTCGGCCGCATCGCGAGCGCGCGGGCGATCTCCAGCCGCTTCTTCTCGCCGTAGGACAGCGAGTCCGCCTCCCACTGCTTGCGGTCGGCGAGCGAAAACCGCTCGATCAGCTGCTCGGCTTCGAGCCTGCGCGCCTTCTCGGCTCCGGTGCTGAGGGCGTTGAGGCGCGACAGAAACGACCGGCAATGGATCGATTGGCCGATCCGGACGTTGTCCAGCACTGATTGGGTCTTGAAGATGCGCAGGTTCTGAAACGTGCGCGCGATTCCGGAGCGCGCGATCTGCTCCGGCTTCTTCCTGGTGACGTCCACCCCATCCATGACCACCGATCCGCCCGAAGCGCGGTAGACACCGGTGAGCACGTTGACGGTCGTCGTCTTGCCGGAACCGTTGGGCCCGATGAGGCCGAGAATTTCACCCGGCGCGAGCGAGAGGTCGAGATCGGTGAGCGCCTTGACTCCTCCGAAAGCCTTGCTGAGCTTGGTGACGCGGAGCATCGCTAGGGCCTGCTGGCGTGCGCGACCGGAGCTGGCTTGTGGCGCCGCCGGTGGGACATCGTCGTCCACACGCCGTCCACCCCCCGCGGGAACGCCACCGCGATCGCGAGCACGATCACCCCGTACAGCACCATGCGGAAATCGCCGGCGAATTGGAGCAGGTCGGGCAGCATCGTCAGCACGACGGCACCGATGATCGGGCCGACGAATCGCTCCGATCCTCCGACCGCGACGAAGAATACGGAAATGAGCGCGAGATGGAATCCGAAGTTGTCCGGGGTTACCGACGAAACATAGGTCGCGTACATGCCGCCGGCCATCGCCGCCACCGCAGCGCCGAAGGCGAACATGCCGACCTTCATCGCCACGATGTTGACGCCCGCGCACGCCGCCGCGGTCTCGTCCTCGCGGATCGACTTCGCCGCAAGGCCGATCCGCGATCTTTCGAGCCAGGCGAAAAGCGCGGTGAGCACGAGCACGGCGACGAGAATCTGAGGCCCTTTGGTCACGACCGGTATGCCCCGGAAACCGAGCGGGCCACCGGGTCCCAGCATGAGTCCGCCGACCGGAATCTGCAGCGTGAAATTGTTGAAGAAGACCCGCACGACCTCGGAAAACGCCACGGTAGCCATCGCGAGATAGATGCCGCGGATGCGCAGGCACGGGTAGCCGACGACGAGACCGATGGCTGCGCACAGCGCGGCGGAGACGAGCAGCGATGGCAGCAACGGAACGCCGTAGAGGGCGATCAGAATGCCGGTCGTATAGGCGCCGATCGACATGAAACCCACCTGCGCCAGCGAGAACTGTCCCACCATGAACGTCGCGTACACGCTCAGCGCGAGCAGAATGTTGAGCCCGCAGTTCTCGGCAATGCTCTGGAGGTACGACATCGGCGGGCCTATTGGTGGCTGGTCAGTCCCGCTGTGCGTCGGCGCTCGCGAAGAGGCCCTGCGGGCGAACGACCAGAACCGCGAAAAGAATGATGAAAAGAACTGCTTCCTTCATCGAGGCCGAGACCATGCCGACGATCGTCGTCTCGATCATGCCCACGAGGAGCCCGCAAATCATGGCGCCATAGAGGCTGCCGAGGCCGGCCAGAACGATGATGACGAAACCGGTGAGGAGCAGGCCGGCGCCCATGTACGGGCCGACGGTCCCCGTCGAGACACCGATGAGACATCCCGCGGCGCCCGCGATCGCCGAGGCCGCGGCGAATACCGCGATCTCCACGCGGGTGACGTTGATGCCAAGCAGCCACGACACCGTGCGGTTCTCTTCCACCGCCCGGATGGCTCTGCCCATGCTGCTCTTCGTGATCCACCAGTGCAGGAGCGCCATCAGCGCGGCGGCGACGACGAAGATCACGACGTAGGCGCCCCTGATGAGGACCGGCCCCACGTGAAAGACGAAGTCTTCGAGCGGCGAGGGAAAGGACGAGAATTCCGGCGAAAAAAGTGAAACCCGCCGGCTCACCTGGACGAACAGCTCCTCGAGGATGAGGGCAACGGCAGCGCTGGTCACGAACGGAACCAGCGGAGACGCGTTCCTGAGCGGCGCGAAGGCGACGAGCCACACGACGACGCCGAGCACTGCTCCGGTCAGCACCGACGCGGCGAACGCAAGCGCGAGGATGGCGAAACTCGCTGCCCCGCCGAGCCGGAGGCTCAGATACGCGCCCGCGAAAGCGGACACCATGATGGTGGCGCCGTGAGCGATGTTGAGCCGGTTGAGGACCCCGAAGACCAGTGTGAAGCCTATCGCGACGAGCGAATAGGTGGCCCCGAAGAGCAATCCGCTAATCAGGTTCTCGACGACGATCATCGACACACCGGCCCGATTGCCGCCTTGTCACCGGGGTCCGGATGTCACTTCCAAGACACGAATTGCCCGTTCTTCACGATCAGATTGACACCCGGCTTCGCCATTTCGCGATCGGCGGTAAATGCGGCTTTCTGGCCGATGGGGCTCGTGATCGAGGTGGCGGCGAACGCGTCGCGAAACTTCTTGCGGTCGGCGGCGAGCGTTTCGGGTGTGTTCTTGATGCCCGAGCGTTCGATCGCATCCTTGATGAGATAACCGGCTTCGTATCCCGTCACCACGAAGAACGTGATGTCCTGATTGAGCCGTTTCTTGTATTCCGCGGCGAGCTTCGCGATCTGCGGCGATTGCGGATCGAACGCCCCCGGCGCGACCATGCCCTCGAGCGCATCACCGCCGGATTGCAGCGCTTCGGCAGTCACGGTCGACTGATTGCCGACGAACAGCTTCGGCTTCAGCTGCCGGCGCTTGGCTTCCTTCATGAAGTTGACGGTGCCGAGCGTCGGCGCCATCACGAACACGAGATCCGGATTCGCCGCACGCAGCTCGTTCACCTGACGCGTCAAGTCGCGGTCCGCCGTGACGCCGTCCGTCATCACCTTGACTTCGACGCCGGACGCCTTGAGTGCGGGGACGATGAACTTGTCGACGATGGTCTGATAATAGGGGTTGTCCTTGATGATGAAGAAACCGGCGGTCTTCGCCTGCGTCTCCTTGACGGCCGCGCCGACCAGGCTGTTGATGACCTCGGCGTTCTCGATGAACGAATTGCGGAATGCATATTGCGAAAGCTTCGTCAGTCCCGGCGTGCCGACGGACGACGAGTGCACGACGATCGGATTGCCTTCCTTCTCGAGCTCCGCCAGGTAGTTGAATACCGCCGTTCCCGCGTTCGAGTTCGATACACCCTTGATCATCAGCACCTTGTCGTCCAGCAGCTCACGCTTCAGCAGCGAAATCGATTGCGCGGGGTCGTTGCCGGCGTCGTAGCCGCCGGGGCTCGGCGTGACCTGGATCTTCACCTTCTTGCCGTCGACGGTGACGCCGCCCGCGGCGTTGATCTCGTCGAACGCGATGAGCGTGCCCGTCATGTTCGCGATGCCGAACGGTGCGTACGTACCGGTCTGGCTTTCGAGCATGCCGATGCGTACCGTGCCCTCGTCCTGGAACGCAAGCGCCGTGCTTGCAGCGCACGAGAGAAGGCTTGCCAGCGCCAGCGCCGGCAATGACGCATTCAGTGATTGCAATTTGCGCAACATGATCTCCTCCAGGGCGGAATAGTTGGGTGCAAGCGCGGGCCCGGAATGGCTCCGCGTGGACGCGAATGCGCCGGAGCTTTTCGAGACCTTGCCTCGGTCGCTCGAGCCTCGCCGGATCGGCGACCCATGGAGGCCGATCCTATACGCCGCATGTGCAATAGTCAACAGGTTTGTTGACTGGCGATTCGGCCAGGAAAGCGGCGGTCGGGCAATTGCCTCCGCCGAGTGGCGGGTACCCGGGGGAGCGCCGCGTTACCGGCCAATGCGGGGCCTCGCACCGCCTTTGACGACTGCTTTCACGTCCCGCGGTGAGAGCCCGCGGAGGAAGAGCTCGGCAAACGTCTCCCCCACTTCGTCCGATGAAAGACGCCCCGACGGATTGAACCAGCGATGCGTCCAGTTGAGCGCGCCCAGGATTCCGTAGGCGAGGATCTTGGGGTCGCTCGCACTCTGAAAGGAGCCATCCGCGAGCCCCTCCGCCAGAATGTCGACGAGGCAGCGCTCGTATTGCTGGCCGAGCTTGAAGAGGTGCGCATCGCCATGGTCGTTCATCGCGATGCCTTCCTGGATGTAGACGTACTGGTAGGGAAAGTTGGTGGCATACGCACGCATCAGCGCGACGATCAGCATCCTGAGCTTCGCCGGAGCGGGATCGCTGCGCCTGCGGATCTCGAGCGCTTCCTTCGCGGTCTGCGCGACGACGTCACGGACCACCTCGTGCAACAGCTCCTTCTTGCTCGCGACGTAGTAGTAGATCGTCGCGCGGTCGCTGTCGAGCGCCTCGGCGACGTCGTTGAGGCTCGTGCGCTCGTACCCGTTCTTCTTGAACAGCTGCGCCGCGGCCTCGAAGATCTCCCGCCGGCGCTTGGTGTAGGTCTCGGCGTCCTGCTTCAGCGCAGTCGCCCGGCGCTTGCCGATATTGCTCATTGTCGTCTCCCTGTCCGCGCGATCCGCGTGGGACGGAAGCATAGCGGGAGCGGGCGGTTCGCGGGAGGTTTGGCGCCCGCTCACGAGCGGCCGGTCGACAGTCCGACGAGGTCCGCCTTGATCTGCAGCGCGAGATACTTCGAGTATGGCCGGCACTGCTGGAGGCTGCCGCCCATCAGCCAGAATCCGCGCTGTCCGGTCGGACGCCACATCGCCCGAACCTCCCCTTCCTCGTCGAGGCCCCATATGGTCCCCACGCGGTCGGCAACCTTGTCCCCCATGACGAGGCGCACCGACTCCGACATGTTGCTGTAACCCGCGGCCACCACGACGACGTCGACGTCCATCGACGTGCCGTCGCTGAACCTGACGCACCTGCCATCCAACCGCTCGATGGAGACGCCCTGCTTCACCTTGATCTTGCCGGCGACGATCAATTCGGAGCAGCCCGCGTTGATGTAATAGCCGCCGCCGTACCGATGGTATTTCATGAGGAAGCCGCTTTCGTCCTCGCCGAAGTCCAGCGCGAAACCAGCCTTGCGAAGCCCCTGCAGAAGATCGCGATCCATGTCCGCGATGCGCTTCGTCAGTTCCTTGTGGAATTCGGTGAGCAGCGGAAACGGCATCGAGTTGGTGACGAAATCGGCATCCTCGACCGGCGGTCCATCCTCTGCATAGATCGAATACGCACGGGCGGCGCCCGGCTCGACGCTGACGACGCAGGTCGACGACCGCTGAAGCATCGTGACGTCGGCGCCCAACTTGCAGAGATCCTGGGCAACGTCGTGCGCGCTGCTTCCCGCACCGACGACGAGAACACGAGTGCCCGCCGATGCGATTCCTCCCTCGTAGTCCTCCGCGTGGATCAGCTTGCCTTCGAACGATTGGGCGCCCGGGATCGTGGGCCGGTTGGGCACGCCGAAGACTCCGGTGGCCTGCACGACGTGGCGCGGATGAACCTCGACGATCGATCCGTCGGGCCGGCCCAGGCGCACGGTCCAGCGTCGCTCGCCGTCGTCGTACACAGCGCCGACGACCTTCGTCTCGAGCCACACGTCGAGGCCGAGCACCTTCGCATAGGTCTCGAGCCAATCCGCCATCTCGTCCTTCGACAAGTACGCCGGCCACGAAGCCGGGAACGGAAGATACGGAAGGTGATTCGCCCAGATCTGGTTGTGCAGCAGCAGCGATTGGTACCGGTTGCGCCAGTTGTCGCCGACGCGCCGTTCCCGATCGACGATCACGGTGTCGATTTCAAGCTGCTTGAGCCGCGCCGCGACGGCGAGACCCGCTTGCCCGGCGCCGATGACGAGCGCCGCCGGATCCCGGGCGACGGAAGCGCTGCCCGCGTGCGGGGCAGGCGCATCGTGCCCGCGCGTGCTGCGGATGCGATGTGCTCCCGCGCGCTCCTCGTGGCCCTTGAGGGATTCGAGGCTCGTGAAGAGCGTCCATCCGCTCCATGCCTCGCTGTCGTCCGCGGGGGCGAGCAACCGCAGATGGCCGCGGCACAGCGCGATGTCGGTTTCGAAATCGAAGAAGGCCTCGACCGTGCGGCCCCACTTTTTTCGCTCGAACGCCGCGACGTTGTCCACCTCCAACTCGATCGCGCTGACACGTCGCTGCTCGAGCGCCGCTCCCCATGCCTTCGCGATGCTCGATCGACCGGTGAACGTATGGAGATCCCAATGCAGGGCGAGAATGTCGCGCCAGTAACCACCCGGCAGGAACAGTCGCTCGATGGCCGACTCGTCGCGCGACGCAAGCGCATGGGCGAACTTGTCCAGCCACTCCTGCGCCAGTACCTGGCCTGCCGAAACATCGTGGATCTTCGCCGCCGCCACGGCGACTTCGGCCGCCGGACCTTCGGCGGCGCGCGTATCGACGGACGTTGAGCTATCGGTTGCTGACATCGCTTTAGCCTCTCCTGCTCGATAGCCTCTCCTGCTCGAGCGGAGACAGCGTGACAGACGCGCCAGCGGTTGTCAACACATATGTTGACCACGCCCGCTCACGTTGCGGACCCGTTCGGGCGGGCGTGTTCCCGCGGCTGCGGCAGCGAGTGCTCCCAGTCGGCCAATAGCGCTCGCAGCGCGGCGATGAAGGCCAGCGGTTGATCGAGAATCAAGTGGTGGTGGGCCTGCGGTATCTCGACCAGCGGCGCGTTGCGCTTCAGGAGCTCGTACATGTATTCGCCGGTCTCGGGCGAGACGACCGTGCTCAACTCGCCGCGCATCAGCGCAACGCGGCAGCGCACGCGGGCGAGGTAATCGTGCAGGGTCCGCGGAGGGAAGCGCAGAAAGACCCGAGGATCGAACTTCCACGTCCAGCCGGATGCTGTGCGCTGCACCGAGTGTCGCGCGATGTGATCCACGATGAAGGGGTTGTCGCACGGCTGTTCCGGGATCAGGTGGAAATGCGCGATCGCCGTCTCGAGATCGGGGTACGTCTTCGGATGCCGGAAGGCCTTCCCGCCCTCGCCTTCCGTGCTCTCCGGATCGGGCCGCCTCACGGGCGAGTCGACGATGACGGCACCCGCGAGGCGATGGCCGTGCAGCGCGGCGGCGACGATGCTGACGAGCCCGCCCATGCTGTGTCCGACGAGGATCGGAAGCGCGGCGCATCCCGCATCTTTCGCCACCGCCAGGACCTCATCGGCCCAGCCCTCCAGCGGATACGCGTCGCGTCGGCCGCTGTCGCCGTGACCGGAAAGGTCGGGAGCGACGACGTAATAGTGCTGTGAAAGTTGCGGCGCCAGAGCGCTCCACCACAGCGCATGCGCTGCGCCGCCGTGCACGAGAACGATCGGCGGCTGGGCCGGGTTGCCCCAGACGAAATAATTGATCGGACACTCCCCGACCGTAAGCGTGCGGCGGTCGAGCGGCAGCGCCATGGCGTCGGTGAACCAGCGTGGAGGCGAGTGCTGCGACATCGTGCGTCCGGTCCGGGATGATCAGTTGTCGCCGTCAGCACGGCGATGGGGCCGAACACCGTGGCGTCAGGCGATGGCTCCCGACTTCCGCAGTTCGGCGATCTCGGCTTCCGCGAAGCCCCAGCTCGACATGATTTCGTCGGTGTTGGCGCCGGGCATCGGCGGGCTGCGTTGAACCGACGACGGCGTCCGGCTGAACCGCGGAGCCGGCACCGGCTGCAGAACGCCGTCGACCTCCACGAAGGCGTTACGCGCGCGCAGGTGCGGATGAGCGATGGCTTCCGCCATGCTGAGCACCGGTGCAAAACAGGCCTCGCGTCCCGCCATCACTTCGCACCATTCATCGCGAGTCCTGGTGCGGAACACCTCCGCAAATCGGCGACGCAATTCCGGCCACGTATCCCGCGCGAGCTGATCGGGAATCGCCGCCGGATCGAGTCCCATGCCTTCGAGAAGCTGATCGTAGAACTTGCGCTCGACGGGCGCGACCGACACGTGCTGCCCATCCTTCGTCTCGTAGACCCGGTACCAGGGCGCTCCGCCGTCGAAGAAGTTGGACTCGCGCTCGGGGACCCACCGGTCGTTCGCGATGAATGCGAAGTAGTGCGTCAGCAGCGATTCGATGCCATCGATCATGGCCGCATCGACGATCTGGCCCTGCCCCGAGGTCTTCGCTTCCAGGATGGCCGCAACGACGCCGAGGGCCAAGTAGAGGCCGCCGCCGGCATAGTCTCCGAGCAGGTTGAGTGGAATCGCGGGATCGCGATCGCGCGGGCCCAGCATCGACAAGGCACCGCTCATGGCCAGGTAGTTGAGGTCGTGACCCACCGATTCCGCCAGCGGGCCGTCCTGGCCCCAGCCCGTCGCGCGGCCGAAGACGAGCCGTGCGTTCGTCGCCCAGCACACGTCGGGCGCCAAACCGAGGCGCTCCATGACGCCCGGGCGGAAGCCTTCGATCAGCGCATCGGCGCGCTCCAGCAACCGCAGGACAACCGCGCGGCCCGCCGCCGATTTGAGATCGACCGCCATCGACGGACGGCTTCGTGTCGTCGGGTTGAACCGAGCGTCTTTCCTGATGCCGAGTCCGCTCGGTATCGTCCGATCGAGGGTGATTACCTCGGCACCCATGTCGGCCAGCAGCATCGCGCAGAAGGGCACGGGGCCGACGCCCGCGAATTCGACGATACGTATGCCCTTGAGAGGACCGGTCGCTTTCTCGGATGCCACTTCGAAACTCCTGGGCTCGAACCTAGTCGACAAAATGCACCGCCGGTCGGACGTTGTCAACATGCACGTTGACCTCGATGACCGAGCCTCAGGCGAGTCAGGTTGTCACGCGCGTTAGCGGCGCAGCAAAAGACAAGGGCCTGCATCGCAAGCCCCTGAGTCGGTCGCCGGCCTCGCGCCCGCAGCTAGCGCAGCTCGCTGATCGCGTTCCGGGTGACCTCGTCCACGCGTTGTCGATCGGCGTCAGTGTCGCCCATCACCGTATCCCAATGCAGTCGCACGTAGGCAGACCGGTGCTTGCTCTTCAGCACCAGCGTCTGCAGACCCCGGCTCTGGCCGAATGCGTAATCCGTGGCATAGCCCAGCAGGTCGTGCACGCCTTCGTGCCAGACGCCAACCTGCACGGCATCGATGATCGCGGCCATGCGGCGGTGAAACTCGCGTGGCACGTCGACGGTAAGCGGATCCTTCTCCAGCACGGCGGTCGCAGAATGACGATTCACAGCATACCTCGTCGCGGTCGGAGCCCGGCGAGCGTCATTTACGCGGCGCCGAGCAAGGTCGCGCACGCCTTGGCCACCGCCGACACCTGCTCGGAGGCCTTGGATCCCGGCGCGGTCGCCCACCCGCCTTTCTCGATGAAGTCCCCTTGCGACCACGAATCGACCTTCTTGAGCGCATCCAGATTGGCCGACACGTCGGCAGCACGCTGAAATCGTTCGACGCAAACGGGTGCCAGCGCCACTACGACCGCAGCGCTGGCGCGTTGCGCGGCGCTGGTCTCCGCCGTGCTGCCGGTGACCCAGCCGCCCCAGGTGAACCCCACGATTGCGGATAGCACGGCACCGCCTGCAAAGCCCCAGAGGGCCGGCTTCGTTTCGACTGGAATCTTCATGGCAGTGCCTTTCGATGAACGGTAAAACGGAGGAACAACCTCTCACACGTCTCGTGTGAATTGGGCTTTGTGTCTTAACTATTTTCGGTTAACTTTGTCGACATGTCAAGGTACTTTTTTGATATTATTAATCCCGTTTGGTTAACCCGTGGAGCACTCGATGGATGTCTGCCTCGTCATCAAGGAACGGCTGGAACAATTGGGCCTCGAGCAGAAGGACCTGGCCGCGGCCGCCGAAGTCA
>Ga0068864_100002133_pt1 | contig 16358 bp, 11 predicted proteins | sample KBSSwiS72_FD_66586 | JGI IMG/M metagenome (GOLD analysis project Ga0068864, IMG submission 66586) | Switchgrass rhizosphere microbial communities from Kellogg Biological Station, Michigan, USA - KBS Switchgrass S7-2 | ecosystem: Host-associated > Plants > Roots > Rhizosphere > Soil ... | reverse complement strand
CCCGCCGGCCAGCTCGTCGGCACCGTCAACGAGGATTTCGCGATCGAGAGCCTCGCGGGCGACATTTTCCAGCTCGGCAACACGTCGTACCGCATTCTGCGGGTCGAGGCCGGGCGGATACGCGTCGACGACGCGCAGGGCCAGCCGCCGACGATCCCGTTCTGGCTCGGCGAAGCGCCGGGCCGCACCAATGAGCTTTCCGCTGCGGTCTCACGGTTGCGCGAAGACGTCGAGGCGCGGATCGTCGACGCCAACGACGACGCGGATGACGACGGCAGCGCGCGTGGTTACCTGATGCGCGAGCTCGGGCTTGCGCGTTCGCCGGCCGAGCAGCTTGCCGACTATCTCGCCGCCGCGCGGGCGGCCCTGGGCACGCTGCCCACGCAGAAAACGATCGTGTTCGAGCGCTTCTTCGACGAATCGGGCGGCATGCAGTTCGTCATTCACAGCCCGTTCGGCAGCCGCATCAATCGAGCGTGGGGCCTCGCGTTGCGGAAGCGCTTTTGCCGCAAGTTCAATTTCGAGCTCCAGGCGGCGGCGACCGAGGATGCGATCGTGCTGTCGCTGTCGACGAGCCACAGCTTTCCGCTGGACGAGGTCGCGCGCTACCTGCATTCGGCGAGCGTCCGGCCGCTGCTGGTCCAGGCCATGTGCGCCGCGCCGATGTTCGCTGCGCGTTGGCGGTGGGTCGCGACGACCTCGCTCGCGTTGCCCCGCTTTCGCTCGGGCAAGAAGGTGCCGCCGCAACTGCAGCGCATGGCCGCGGAGGATCTGCTCGCCGCCGTGTTTCCGGATCAGATCGCCTGCCCGGAGAATCTGGATGGTCCGAGAGAGCTTCCCGATCATCCGCTCGTCAACCAGACGGTGCACGACTGCCTCTACGACGCGATGGACATCGAGGGGCTCGAGGATCTGCTGCGAGCGCTCGAATCCGGAGCGATCCGCATCGAATCGCGTGAGCTGACGGAGCCCTCGCCGCTCGCGCTCGAGATCCTTGGCGCGCGCCCGTATGCATTCCTCGACGACGCGCCGCTCGAGGAGCGCCGCACCCGAGCGGTCATGAGCCGCCGCTGGCTCGACGAGGAATCGGCCGCAGGCCTCGGCCGGCTCGACACGGCTGCCATCGATCGAGTCCGTGCCGAAGCATGGCCCACCGCGGAAAACGCGGACGAGCTGCACGACGCGCTGCTCGGCGTCGCCTTCATCACCGAAGCTGAAGTTGCGCGCAGCGAGCCATGGCAACAATTCCTCGCGACGCTGATGGAAGCGAAGCGCGTGACGAAGCTCGCGCCGGTGCCCGCTCAGTCGACGGTGGCTTCCGGCGGGCTATGGGTGGCCGCCGAGCGCCTGCCGCAGTTCGCCGCCGTACTCCCGACCGCGCCTCTTTCGCCGCCGATCGTCGCGCCGGCGGAATTCGCCGCCCAGACGTGGACGCCCGACGCCGCGCTGGTGGAGATCGTCCGCGGACGCCTGCAAGCGTTGGGGCCCGTGACCGTGGCGGCGCTCGCAGAATCTATGGCGCTGCCCGCCGCCGATGTCGAGATCGCGCTCGCCAAGCTCGCGGGCGAGGGCTTCGCGATGAAGGGCACGTTCACCCCGGGCGCCACGGAGAGCGAATGGTGCGATCGCGCGCTGCTGGCGCGCATTCATCGCTACACGGTCAAGCGTCTTCGCGCCGAGATCGAGCCCGTCACGACGCAGGACTTCATGCGCTTTCTGTGCCGCTGGCAGCACGTTATTCCGAGCGAGCGGCGCGAGGGGCCCGATGCCCTGGCGGCGCTCATCACGCAGCTCGAAGGCTTCGAAGCGCCGGCTGCGGCGTGGGAGGCGGACATCCTTCCCGCGCGTCTCGACAACTACGACTTCACTTGGCTCGACGATCTGTGCCTTGCCGGTCGCGCGGCGTGGACACGGCTGACTGCGCCCGCCAGGGTCGCGGCGAAGAGTGCGGGACCCATTCGCACGACGCCCGTCACGCTCGTGCCTAGACGCACGCTGGGCTCATGGAATCGCGCCGTGCCGGCGCCCGCCGAGCCGCCGGTGACGAGTCCGCGCGCGACGCGAGTGCTCGAGCACCTGCATGGCCACGGCGCGTCGTTCTTCGACGAGATCGTGGATGCGACCGGGCTCCTGCGCACGCAGGTTGAAGAGGCGCTCGCCGAGCTGGTGGCGCTCGGGCTCGTCCATTCCGACAGCTTTTCCGGATTGCGCGCGCTGCTCACACCGTCCGACCGGCGCAAGCCGCTCGGCGACGGCAGACGGCGCCGGCGAACTGCGCTCTTCGGCATCGAGGATGCGGGCCGCTGGGCGCTCGTGCGGCGGCCATCCGCCTCGGTCGGGAGAAGCGGTGGCGTTGCTGCGGGAGCGTATCGCCCCGAGCTCGAGATCGTCGATCACATCGCCGACACGCTGCTGCGCCGTTACGGCGTCGTGTTCTGGCGGCTCCTCGAGCGCGAAGCCGCATGGCTTCCGCCGTGGCGGGAGCTGCTGCGGGTTTTCCGCCGGCTCGAAGCGCGCGGCGAGATTCGCGGCGGCCGGTTCGTCGCCGCGATTTCCGGCGAGCAGTTCGCGCTGCCGGAAGCGGTCGATCTCATGCGCGAGACGCGGCGCACCGTCGCCTCGGCTGCCTCCTCCGCATGGATTTCGCTGAGCGCCGCCGATCCGCTGAACGTCATCGGCAGCATCGTTCCCGGACCCAAGGTGCCGGCGTTGACGCACAACCGCATCCTGTATCGCAACGGCCTGCCGATTGCCGCACTGGTCGCGGGCGAAGTCCAGTGGATCGAGACGCTCGAGCCGCGGGACAAGGCGGAGGCCGAGAACGCACTGGTCAAACGGGTGACGGGCTCGCCGCTGCTCGCGTACCTGCGTTAAGTGCTCAGCTCGCCGGGAGGACTCAACTGGCGGGCGGCGGGCGCGGGCAAGCGGCGTGATATTCCTGCCGGCACTCAACTCCCGCGTGCGATGCCCCTCAACTCCCGCGTGCGAGCTGCCCCTCGTAAATCGCCCGCACGGTTTCGATCGTGTCGGCTTCCTGCGCCGTCTTGTCCTCGCGATAGCGTTTCACCCGCGCGAAGCGCAGCGCGAGGCCGCCCGGATAGTGAGGGCTCGCCTGCAGGTCGTTGAACGCGATTTCGACGACGAGCTCCGGACGCACGTAAACGGTCATCGCATCGCGACCCGTCTCGCGGGCGAGCAGCGCCGCCGTCTGGGAGGCGAGGATGTCGTCCGTCATGCCCTTGAACGTCTTGCCGAGCATCACGAAGCCGCCGGCCGCTTCGTCGCGCGCGCCGAGATGCAGATTCGACAGGTATCCGTGCCGCCGGCCATGGCCCCACTCCGCCGCCAGCACGACGAGGTCGAGCGTGTGAAGCTTCTTGATCTTGAGCCACGACGGCGCGCGGCGGCCTGCTTCGTAGGGCGCCGCGAGCGATTTCGCCATTACGCCTTCGTGGCCGCGGGCGAGCGCATCGTCGTAGAACGCCTCGGCTGCCGCGAGGTCGCCGGTCACAAGACGCGGCATCAAGAGCTCCGCGGAGAATGCCCGCTGCAGCGCCTCGATCCTTTGCGCGGTCGGCGCTTCGGTCAGCGCGTCGGCGCCGAAGCGCATGCAGTCGAAGAAGAACACGGACAGCGGCAAAGACGCCCGCATCTCGCTCACGTCGAGCGTTCGGCCGAAGCGCCGCATCGTGACCTGGAACGGGTGGGGCGCACCATTACCCTGAAGCGCGATCGCTTCGCCGTCGAGGATCAGCTCCGGTATCGCGCTTGCGCGCACCGCCTCGACGATCTCGGGCGCGGACGCCGTCACGTCCTTGCGACTGCGCGTGAAGATCTTCACGTCGCTGCCGGACTTGTGCACCTGCACGCGGGCGCCATCGAGCTTCCACTCGAACGCGGCGGTGCCGAGCGCCTCGAGCGCGGCGGCGACGTCGGCCGCGGGTTGCGCCAGCATCGGCGCCATCGGCTGCATCAGCGCCAATCCGAACTTGCGCAACCCGGGTGCACCTTCGGTCAACACGGCCAGCGCGACCGGCACGATGCCATGTGCCACCATCGCCGCTTGCCGCACCGATGGCGCCGACAGAGATGCCGCCGCGGCCACCGCGTCGATCATCAGCGATTCGAGCGCACCCTGGCGAAGCTCGCCGAGCAGGAGACGGGCGAGAAAGTCGCGCTCCGCGTCGGTCGCGCGCGCGAGCAGCGAAGCGAGGACCGACGTGCGCTCACCCTTCGAGCCTGCGCCGCTGATCGATGCCATGCGGGTGAGCGTCGTGTCGACGTCCGCGATCGTGAGCGGTGGGCCATCCGCGCCGGAGGCGGGGCTTGCGTCCCGCAGCAGCGCATAGCCGATGCCGCTCTTGCCCTGCCGCGTCTCGCCGGAGAGATAGGCGACCGCGGTCTCGATCTCCGCTGGCGCCAGTCTGCGCAGACAATCCGCAAGCAACGCCGTCTTGGCGTTGCGACTCGATGTTTCGGCGACCCGGCGCGATGTCTCGACGAGCTCGGCCAGCAAAGTCATCCCACGATCTTACGGTACGACGATGCCTTCGACTCGAAGTTGACGGGATCGTTGGCGCTCTCCGCCGCGCGCGACCGCAGGAAATAGGTGCGCAGCCGATTGCGCGCGGCGAGGCCCACGTCGAGATTCCAGCCGTTGATGATCGCGAGCCGGAATCCGCCGGGCGGCATGGCGTGCAGCGGCGGATCGCGATCCTCGTGAAACGTGATCTGGACGCTCGACACGCCCGGCAGCGAGCGGATGTCCTCGATCTGGCGCGCCGTCGGGTGCCGCCAGCGCACGTCGTGCCGCTCGAACAGCACGACGCTGTAGCCGTCGCGGCGGTCTCGATCGGCATACACCCATTCGCCGTGCGCATACAGATGCACGAGCGCGTCTACCCAGCCGCCACCGTACAGGTCGGGCCACTGGTCGGTTACGCGTAGATGCGCTTCGATGATGGAGCCGCCGACGGTCTCGAGGTTGACCATGCCGGTAAATCCGGCAAGGTGCGCGGCGATCCAGTTGCCAAGCGAAGCCTCGAGCGCGGGCTCCGGGTCCGCGTGCACGGTCCAGTGGTCGAACGTGCCGCCGCCGGCCGGAAGTCCGGTCACGTGCCGCCACCACTTCGCCTCGCCGTCCACCACCGCCGCGTCGGAGCTCACGTGCCGGCCGGTGAGCAGCGTCATCCACATGTGACCGGCCGTGCAGTGCTGCTCGTAATCGTCGGCGGTTCGCAGGACGCGCGTGCCGAGCCCCATGCCCTTCAGGTTGACGATGGGTTTCGAGAACACCGGAAACCGCGGCGGGGTCGTGCCGTGCGGCGCTGCGTCGAGCCCTTGGCTCTGCGCGACCGCTACGCGGTCGTACACCCAGCGATGACGCGGGTTCCACGTCCACGCATCGGAGTCTTCCGTCGGAATACGCACGTGCTCCGGGCAGTGCGCAGCCTCGAAATATTGCGTGCGCCAGGGATCGATCTCGCAAATCGGCATGGGGGCGCCAGCGCGTCGAATGCGAATGCGAAAAGAGCGGTGCAGCGCGCTTTACGCGTGGGCTTTCTGCGGCGCTTTCTTGGCCGCCGCATGAGCGACCGCGAACGCCCGGCTTTCGTCGCCGCCGTACTCCTTGTAGGCGTTGTTGAACGCCTTCAGGAAGACTTCCTTCTGGTGGTCGGTGTACTGGTCGGTCTGGGCTTCCGGCAGATCCGAGATGGTCCTGTAGGGCATCGTGGCCTCCTGCTGTTGCCTAGAGCATCAACCGGTCGAGGTGCAGCGTCGGTGCGATGGCGCACATGTCCCGCGCCGACAACGAGCCCGCCGACCTGTGATACTTTCCGCGTGGATTCAAGAGGAGCGGGGTTTCATGCGTTACTGGCTGATGAAGTCCGAGCCGGACGAGTTCTCGATCGACGACCTCGCGGCTGCGAAGAACAAGACCACGGCGTGGTTCGGCGTCCGGAACTACCAGGCGCGCAACTTCATGCGCGACGAGATGAAGGTCGGCGACCGCGTCTTCTTCTACCACTCGAGCTGCCCCGAGCCCGGCATCGCCGGGATCGCCCAAGTGTCGGCGCCGGCTTATCCGGACGCCACACAATTCGACAGGAAGAGCCCGTATTACGACGCGAAGTCGACGCGCGAGGCGCCGCGCTGGATGAACGTCGACGTCAGGTTTGTCGAGAAGACCCGTCTCATCCCGCTGGCCGAGTTGCGCGCGCATCCCGACCTCGCCCACATGCGAATCCTTCAGCGGGGCAACCGGCTGTCGATCACGCCGGTGGATCCCGCGGAGTGGGCGTTCGTGTTGAAGCTCGCGAAGAAAAAGGGCTGATTCTGGCGGGACGTGCCGGTCGGCTCGACTCACGGTGCGATTGGCATCGGCGCCTTCGCCCGCTACGGTCCAACCCACGCTGAAACGATGGATCCCACGCTGATCGCGGCCTTTCTGGCGCTTGGGGCTGTCGTCGGATTTCTCGCGGGACTCCTCGGCATAGGTGGCGGCATGACGATGGTGCCGCCGCTCACGTTCATTTTCACGCGCGAGGGGTTGCCACCGGAGCACGTGGTGCACATCGCCATCGCAACGGCAACCGCGACGATCCTCTTCACCTCCACCGCCTCGGTGCGGGAGCACCAACGGCATCATGCAATCCTCTGGCCCGTGGTGTTCGGCCTGGTGCCCGGCCTCATCGTCGGCTCGCTGTTGGGACCATTGATCATCGGCTCGATGTCGACGGCGGTGCTCTCGGCCTTCTTCGGCGTGTTCGTCGCGGCGGCCGCGACCAATATCTGGATCGATCGGCAGCCGAAGCCGACGCACCGCCTGCCGGGCCGTGGCGGCCTCATCGGGGTCGGCGCCGTCATCAGCGTTGTTGCGAGCATGGTCGGCGCGGGCGGCGCGTTCATGACGGTGCCGTTCATGGCCGCGTGCAACGTTCCCATGCGCAATTGCGTCGCGACGTCGGCCGCGATCGGCTTGCCCGTTGCCGCGACGGCGACCGCCGGATTCATCATTGCGGGTCTCCGCGAGACGGGATTGCCTCCGCATACGCTGGGCTACATCCACGTGCCGGCCCTGCTTGTCATCGTTGCCGCCAGCATGGTGTTCGCACCGTTCGGAGCGCGTGCCGCGCATCGCTGGCCGGTGAAGCGGCTGAAGCGGGTGTTCGCGATCGTCCTGTACGCGCTCGCCGCGTACATGCTGTGGAGGGCTGTCCGGACCTAGGCTCGGGTGCTTGCGCTGCAGGGGTTCGCGAACGCCTCGCGAAGCACGTTCTTCTGGACCTTGCCCATCGCGTTGCGGGGCAGGTCGCTCACGAAGTGGACGCGCTTCGGAACCTTGAAGCTCGCGATTTCGCCCTTGAGCGCCGCGATCACGCTGGCTTCTGTCAGCGCGTGGCCATCCTTCGCGACGACGATCGCCGACACTGCCTCACCGAAGTCCGCGTCCGGCACTCCGATCACGGCGGATTCCGTCACGCCCGGGAGCGCATCGATCTTCTCCTCGATCTCCTTGGGGTACACATTGAGGCCGCCCGTGATGATGACGTCCTTCGCGCGGCCGACGATGCGCAAATAGCCGTTCGGCAGGAGCTCGCCCATGTCACCCGTGCGGAAATATCCGTCGTCGGTGAACTCCTCGCGCGTCTTTTCCGGCATGCGCCAATAGCCGTTGAACACGTTGGGGCCACGCACCTCGACACAGCCGACCTGTCCGTTGCCGCAGGGACCGTGCTCCCCATCGACGACCCGCACGGAAACTCCGGGCAGCGCGGGGCCGACCGTGCCGGCGATCCTCTCGCCCTCGAGTGGATTCGAGGTCAGCATCCCCGTCTCCGTCATTCCATAGCGTTCGAGGATTTTGTGACCGGTGCGCTCGTGAAACGCCGAGTGCGTTTCCGCGAGGAGCGGCGCCGATCCCGAAACGAACAGCCGGATCGTTCGACAATCGTCGGCGCCGAACGCCGGCAGCGAAAGGAGGCGCGTGTAGAAGGTCGGAACACCCATCATGACAGTCGCTCGCGGCAGCAGCGCGCGAACTTCCTCGGCATCGAACTTCGGGAGCCACAGCATGCGCGAGCCGGACAGCAGCGCGCAATGACAGGCGACGAAGAGGCCATGCACGTGGTAGACCGGAAGGGCGTGCAACAGCACGTCGCCGCGCGTGAAGCCCCAGTGCCCGACCAGCGTCAACGCGTTGGTCCCGAGATTGCGGTGCGAGAGCATCGCGCCCTTGGGACGTCCCGTGGTCCCCGACGTGTAGAGAATCGCGGCGATGTCGTCGGGCGCCGAGGCGACCGTATCGAACGCCGACGGTTTCTCGTCCGCCCGCTCGAGCAGCGTTCCCTTGCCGGCGTCGAGCGTAAGCACCTGCGCTTGTGGCCGCAGCGCGGCGGTACGTTCGGCGGCTGCGGTGCTGCATACCACGACGGCGGGCTCCGCATCGTCGAATAGATACGAAAGCTCGCCGCGCTGGTAGCCGGTGTTCATCGGCAGGTAGACGAAGCCGGCGCGAAGGCACGCAAGGTAGAGCGCGAGCGCCTCCCAGCATTTGTCGACCTGCACCGCGACGCGATCGCCAGGCCGGGCGCCGGCTTCAGTGAGCGCGTGGGCGATCCGGGCGGACGCTGCATCGAGATCGTCGTTGTGGACGACGGGACCATCCGGTATCAGCACGCAGGGCTCTTCCGGACGTTCGAGGAAGTGCGACGCGAGGAGCGTGTAGAGGTTGGCGTTCATGCGGGGACCGGACGAAGCCGCGCCGCCCGCGGCCAGCCCGGACATTACCGCATCGCGCAGCAGGGGACCAGATCGCAAGGCGGCCGGAACTTGAGCCGGCGAGCCGCGCGGTCCGTTGGTGGACGCTGTATCCGAGACGGTCGGGAAATCCGGGCCGCCTCGGCCTTCAGATCACCTTCTCGGCGCGGAGCGCCGCGATTTCTTCCTTGCCGTAGCCCAACTCGGCCATGACTTCGTCGGTGTGCTCGCCCAGGAGCGGCGAGCGGACGACGTCGGTCGGGCTGTCGGACAGCTTGATCGGATTGCCCACGGTCAGGTACTTGCCGCGCGTCGGATGGTCGACCTCGACGACGGTTCCCGTCTTGCGCAACGACGGCTCCTCTGCGAGCTCCTTCATCGAGAGAATCGGGCCGCAGGGGATGTCATGCTTGTTGAGGATGTCCATCGCCTCGAACTTGGTCTTCGTCATCGTCCACTTCTCGATCTCGCCGAAGATCTCCATGAGGTGCGGCAGCCGCGCCTTGGGCGTCGCGTAGCGCGGGTCCTCGAGCCACTCGCGCCGGCCGATCACTTCGCAGATGTCCTTCCACACCGGGGCTTGGGTGATGAAGTAGATGTACGCGTTGGGGTCGGTCTCCCAGCCCTTGCACTTCAGGATCCAGCCCGGCTGTCCGCCGCCCGACGCGTTGCCCGCGCGGGGAACCGCGTCGCCGAACTTGCCGTTCGGATATTGCGGATACTCCTCCATCACCTTCGTCCGGTCGAGTCGCTGCTGGTCGCGCAGCTTGACGCGGCACAGGTTGAGCACGCCATCCTGCATCGCCGCCAGCACGCGCTGGCCCCGCCCCGTCGAGTTGCGCTGATACAGCGCGGCCACGATGCCGAGTGCCAGGTGCAGCCCGGTTCCGGAATCGCCGATCTGCGCGCCGGTGACGAGCGGCGGACCGTCGTCGAAGCCTGTCGTCGACGCCGAGCCGCCGGCGCATTGCGCGACGTTCTCGTAGACCTTGCAGTCCTCGTACGGCCCGGGTCCGAAGCCCTTGACCGAAGCGACGATCATCCGGGGGTTCAGCGACTGGATGTGCTCCCAGGTGAGACCCATCCGGTCGAGCGCGCCCGGCGCGAAATTCTCGACCAGCACGTCGCATTTCTTGACGAGCCGCTCGAGCACCGCCTTGCCCTTGGGATTCTTCGCGTCGACGGTGACGGAGCGCTTGTTGTGGTTCAGCATCGTGAAGTAAAGGCTGTCCACGCCGGGGATGTCGCGCAGCTGCCCGCGCGTGATGTCCCCTTCGCCCGCGCGCTCCACCTTGATCACGTCGGCACCGAGCCACGCGAGAAGTTGCGTGCAGGTCGGTCCCGATTGCACGTGGGTGAAATCGAGGATGCGCACGCCGTCCAATGCCTTGCCCATTTAGGGTCCCTCTCGGTTCCGTGGTTGCGATTGCGTCGTTGGGTGGATGCGGCGGTCAGGACTTCTTCTTCGCCGCGGCGGGATTCAAGCTCGTGATGCGGCCGCTCTCCGTGCCCGCGTTCTCGTCGATGATCGCGTTGACGAGCGTCGGCCGCTTCGACCGGATCGCCTCTTCCATGGCGCTCCGAAGCTCGGCCGGCGTCGCGGCGACCACGCCCACCCCGCCGAACGCCTCCATCAGCTTTTCATAACGCGCGCCCTTCACGAATACCGTCGGCGCCGGATCGCGTCCGGTCGGGTCGACGTCGGTGCCCTTGTAGACGCCGTTGTTGTTCATCACGACCACGCACACGGGCAGGTCGTAGCGGCAGATGGTCTCGACTTCCATGCCGGAGAAGCCGAATGCGCTGTCGCCTTCGACGGCGATCACCTGCTGGTTCGTGGTGACGGCCGCCGCCACGCAGTAGCCCATGCCGACGCCCATGATCCCCCACGTGCCGACGTCGATGCGCTTCCTCGGCTTGTACATGTCGACGATGGAGCGGGTGAAGTCGAGCGCGTTCGCGCCCTCGTTGACGAGCATCGCGTCGGGGTTGGCCTTGACGATGTCGCGGACGACGTTGAGCGCGCTGTGGAAGTTCATCGGCGACGGATTCTTCGCGAGCGTCTCCGCCATCTTCGCCACGTTGCCCCGCTTCTTCTCCGTGACGGCGCCCACCCACTCGGCCGGCGCCTTGGGCCAGCTCTTGTCCATGCCGGCCAACAGGGCCGACACGCACGAACCGATGTCGCCGACCACCGGCGCATCGATGCGAACGTTGCTGTCCGCCTCCTGCGGCGAGATGTCGACCTGGATGAACTTCTGCCCGCCCCACTCCTTCGAGCTCTTGCCGCCCCAGGTCTTGCCCTTGCCGTGCGAGAGGAGCCAGTTCAAGCGCGCACCGATGAGCATGACGACGTCGGCGGCGGGCAAAACGAACGAGCGCGCTGCCGACGCGCACTGCTCGTGCGTGTCGGGGAGGAGTCCCTTCGCCATCGACATCGGGAGATAGGGGATGCCGCTCTTCTCGACCAGCGCCTTGATGTCGGCGTCGGCCTGGGCGTACGCGGCGCCTTTGCCCAGAATGATGAGCGGCTTCTTCGCGCCCTTCAGCAACTCGAGCGCGCGCTTCACCGCATCGACGCCGGGAATTTGCTTCGGCGCCGGATCGACGACCTTGATCAGCGTCTTCTTGCCGGTCTCGGCATCGATCGATTGCGCGAACAGCTTCGCCGGCAAGTCGAGGTAGACGCCGCCGGGCCGTCCGGACACCGCAGCACGGATCGCGCGTGCAATGCCGACGCCGATGTCGTCGGCGTGCAGCACGCGATAGGCTGCCTTCGCGACGGGCTTCGCGATGGCCAGCTGGTCCATCTCCTCGTAATCGCCTTGCTGCAGATCGACGACCTCGCGCTCGGACGATCCGCTGATGAGGATCATCGGGAAGCAGTTGACCGTTGCGTGCGCAAGGGCATTGAGCCCGTTCAGAAACCCCGGCGCGGATACGGTGATGCAGACACCCGGCTTCTGCGTCAGAAACCCGGCGATAGACGCGGCATAGCCGGCGTTCTGCTCGTGGCGGAAGGCGAGGACGCGGAGGCCGCCGGCCTGCGAGCGCCTCGTGAGGTCGGTGATGGGAATTCCGGGCAGCGTGAAAATCGTGTCGATGTCATTGAGCTTGAGCGCATCGATGACGAGCTGGAAACCGTCGATTTCCTGCGGCGCAAGGTTCGGCTCGGCGCCGGCGGCCTTCGACGCGTCGGCCGCAGCGGTCGCGGTGGTCGCGGGCTTCGTGGCGAGATCCATGGTTCCTCCGTCCTCGTGAAGACACCTGGTTGAAGATTTTTGAACGCTTGGAGATTTTTGATTTCTGGCATATGGTATACCAGAGACTGCAAGAGCGGATAGAAGTGATGTCGACCCTCACCCCCACCTCCCAGGCCGCGCTGGCGCTCCGGCCCATCGCCACGAGCGCGAGCCTGCGCGACCAGGCGTACATGGCATTGAAGCAGGCGATCATGGACGCCGACATCTACGCGCACCGGGACGAAATCCGGCTCGACGAGCGGCAGCTCTCCCAGGCGCTCGGCGTTTCCCGCACGCCGATCCGGGAGGCGATGTCTCTGCTCGAGCAGCAGGGTTTCCTGCGCACCGTGCCGCGGCGTGGCGGCTTCATCGTTCGCAAGACCAAGAAGCAGATCATCGAGATGATCGAGGTGTGGGCCGCGCTCGAGAGCATGGCCGCGCGCCTCGCGACGCTGAATGCGTCGGACGCCGACATCGCCTCGCTGCGCAGGATGTTCGACGAATTCCGCCATTCGACGCCCGGTGAGCACATCCACGAGTACTCGGATGCGAACATCGCGTTCCACCAGGCGATCATCCGGCTGTCGGGCTCGCATCTCATGGGCAAGACGATCGACGATCTCTTCATTCACGTCCGCGCGATCCGGCGGATGACGATCTCGCAGCGCGACCGCGCTGCGAGATCGATCAAGGACCACATGAAGATCATCGAGGCGCTCGAAGCGCGCGACACCGAGCTGGCGGAGAGGCTCGTGCGGCAGCACTCGCTCGATCTCGCCGCGCACGTCGAAAAGCATTGCGATTTCCTGGACTAGGGCCCGTTTCAGCATGGACAAAGTGGTGATCGATACATCGGGACTGCGCGGAGGCCGCAAGAAGGATCGCGGGCGGCCCAAGGGACGTCAGGTCGAGCCGAAGGCGCTCGCGGAAGTGCGCGCGCTGCTCGGGGATGCGCCACGGCGCCGCGACCTCCTCATCGAATTCCTGCATCGGATCCAGGACGCGTACGGATACATCTCCGCGGCGCACGTCGTGGCGCTCGCGGCCGAGATGTCCCTCGCGATGACCGAAGTCTACGAAGTCGCGACCTTCTACCATCACTTCGACGTCGTGAAAGACGGCGACGCTCCGCCGCCCCGGTTGACGGTGCGTGTCTGCGAAACGCTGTCGTGCCAGATGGCCGGAGCGCAGGCCCTGCACGATGCCGTCGCAAACGCGTGCGGTCCCGACGTCCGGGTGATCGGCGCGCCCTGCATCGGGCGCTGCGAGCACGCGCCTGCCGCGGTCGTCGGTCGCAACCCCATTGATCGCGCAACCCCCGAAGCGATCCTGAAAGCGATCGCCGGCAACGCGACGGAGCCCATCGCGCCCGACTGCATCGACTTCGAGGCGTATCGCGGGGCCGACGGATACGCGACGTATCTCGCCTGCCTGCGCGGCGAGCGAGCCGTCGACGACGTCATCGGGACGATGGAGGATTCGAGCCTTCGCGGGCTGGGTGGCGCGGGGTTTCCGGTCGGCCGCAAGTGGAAGATCGTGCGCGCGGAACCGGCGCCGCGCCTCATGGCTGTCAACATCGACGAGGGCGAGCCCGGCACCTTCAAGGACCGCCACTATCTCGAGCGCGACCCGCACCGGTTCCTGGAAGGCATGCTGATCGCGGCATGGGCGGTCGGCATCGACGATATCTACGTCTATCTCCGCGATGAATATGCGGCATGCCGCGCGATCCTCGCGCGCGAGCTTTCAGCGCTGCAAGCAGACCCGCCCGGCCCGCTGCCCCGCATCGAGCTGCGCCGCGGCGCCGGCGCCTACATCTGCGGCGAAGAGTCCGCCATGATCGAGTCCATAGAAGGCAAGCGCGGGATGCCGCGGCTGCGACCGCCCTATGTCGCTCAAGTCGGCCTCTTCGGCCGGCCGACGCTCGAGCACAACATGGAAACGCTGTACTGGGTGCGCGACATCCTGGAGAAGGGGGCGACGTGGTTCGCCGAACAGGGCCGGCACGGACGCAAGGGTCTGCGCTCGTTTTCGGTGTCGGGGCGCGTGGCCAAGCCCGGCGTGCACCTGGCGCCCGCCGGCATCACCGTGCGCGAGCTGATCGACGAGTATTGCGGCGGCATGCAGCCCGGTCACGAATTCTATGGCTATCTGCCCGGCGGCGCGTCCGGCGGGATTCTCCCGGCGGCGATGGGCGACATCCCGCTCGATTTCGATACGCTGCAGCCGCACGGCTGCTTCATCGGATCGGCCGCCGTCATGATCCTTTCGCACCACGATCGAGCCCGGGACGCAGCACTCAACCTGATGCGCTTTTTCGCCGACGAATCGTGCGGGCAGTGCACGCCATGCCGCGTCGGCACCGAAAAGGCGGTCGGCCTCATGGAGCGCGACGCGTGGGATCTGCCGCTTCTGGACGAGCTGTCCCGCGCGATGGCGGATGCGTCGATCTGCGGCCTTGGGCAGGCGGCGCCCAATCCGATCGCGTGCGTCGTGAAGTATTTCCCGCAGGAGCTCGAATGAGGGAGGCGGACGAGCATCAGCGAGTCAAGGCCCGAGGACGCCCTTGCGAGCGGGGCGAAGCCGAGGCTCGAAGAGCGCGTCCGCGAGCAAGGGTGGCGGCCGACAAGAAGGGCGATTGGATTCCTGATAACGGTGAGTCGGCCGCGCGTCGCCGAGCGATCAGAGGCGGCGGACTGCGTAGGGGGCCGGTACCCTGCTGCTCCGAGGAGGCCGCAATGAGCGAGAAGGTGCTTGGAGAGATCAAATGAAAGCCGACGCTATCCGGTTCAAGCTCAATGGGAGCGACGTTGCCGCCGCTCCCGGCGAGATGATCATCGAGGCGGCTGCGCGGCACGGCGTCGAGATCCCGCATCTCTGCTACACGCCGGGCATGCGACCCGACGGCAACTGCCGCGCGTGCATGGTCGAGATCAAAGGCGAGCGCGTGCTCGCGCCTTCGTGCTGCCGAATGCCCGCGAACGGCATGGAAGTGTCGAGCACCTCGCAGCGCGCCGTGCACGCGCAGAAGATTGTCGTCGAGATGCTGGCGTCCGACGTGCCGGAGCGCGTCTACAAGCCCGACTCGGAGCTCGCGCAGTGGCAGCGTTTCCTCGGCATCGACAGGCCGCGATTCGCGCCGCGCGCGCAGCCTCTCGCGGACCCGTCGCATCCGGCCATGTCCGTCAACCTCGACGCGTGCATCCAGTGCACGCGGTGCGTGCGCGCGTGCCGCGAGGAGCAGGTCAACGACGTGATCGGCTTCGCCTTCCGCGGCGCGGCGTCGAAGATCGTGTTCGATCTCGACGACCCGATGGGCGCGTCCACGTGCGTCGCTTGCGGCGAGTGCGTGCAGGCATGCCCCACCGGCGCGCTCGCGCCCGCGAAGGATGCCTATCTCGTCCCGATCGACAAGAAGGTCCCGTCCGTGTGCCCGTACTGCGGCGTCGGCTGCCAGCTCACGTATCACGTCAACGACAACACAATCGTGCGCGTCGAGGGTCGCGACGGTCTCGCGAACCGCGAGCGGCTCTGCGTCAAAGGGCGTTTCGGCTTCGATTACGTCGCGCATCCGCAGCGCCTCACGAAACCGCTGATCCGCAAGCCGGGCATCCCGAAGAACGCCGACTTCGTGATGGACCCTGCGAATCCGCTCGCGGTGTTCCGCGAGGCGACGTGGGAAGAAGCCCTCGATGTCGCCGGCGGAACGCTCGCGAAGATCCGCGACGAGCATGGGGGCGGCGCGCTCGCGGGATTCGGCTCGGCGAAGGGGTCGAACGAGGAGGCCTATCTCTTCCAGAAGCTCGTCCGCACGGGATTCGGCTCGAACAACGTCGACCATTGCACGCGCCTTTGTCACGCGTCGAGCGTCGCCGCGCTGCTCGAGGGCATAGGCTCCGGCGCTGTCTCCAACCCCGTCATGGACGTGTTGAAGGCCGATGTCGTGCTGCTGATCGGCGCCAATCCGGTCGTGAACCATCCCGTCGCGGCGACGTGGATCAAGAATGCCGCGAAGGCCGGCACCAAGCTGATCCTCGCCGATCCGCGACGCTCGGAGCTCGCCCGGCACGCGACGTATTACCTGCAGTTCAAGCCCGACACCGACGTCGCGTTGCTCAATGCGATGATGCACACGATCGTCGAGGAAGGGCTCGTCTCCCAATCCTTCATCGACGACCGCACGAGCGGGTACGAAGAGCTCAGGAAAAACGTCGAAGGCCACAGTCCCGAGGCGATGGCGCCGGTGTGCGGCATTCCCGCGCAGACGATTCGCGAGGTCGCGCGACTCTACGCCACCTCTAAGGGCTCGATGATCCTGTGGGGGATGGGCATCTCGCAGCACGTGCACGGCACCGA
>Ga0068864_100002128_pt1 | contig 16377 bp, 13 predicted proteins | sample KBSSwiS72_FD_66586 | JGI IMG/M metagenome (GOLD analysis project Ga0068864, IMG submission 66586) | Switchgrass rhizosphere microbial communities from Kellogg Biological Station, Michigan, USA - KBS Switchgrass S7-2 | ecosystem: Host-associated > Plants > Roots > Rhizosphere > Soil ... | reverse complement strand
ACGGTCGCCAGCTCCGCCTATCTGCACCAGTTCACCGTGGTCGCATGGCTCGTGTCTGCCGACTGATCTGCAGGCGTTTTCGCCATCCAACGTCAAATTTTCGAGAGGCGACCTGATCGGCCATCGATACCCCACGGACTTCCGTGCTTCACGTCGCGAGTGAGTTCCCGATTCCTAACCCGAAGGCAGCGCGGAGCCAGGTCATCGGCGCGATGACAATGGGCGTGGGCGCGGCGCTGATGGAAGAGCTCGTCGTCGACCGGCGCGTCGGAATCTTCGTCAACCACGATCTCGCATCGTATGAGGTGCCAGTGCATGCCGACATCCCGCACCAGGACGTGATCTTCCTCGACGAGACCGATCCCGCGTCCGCACCGATGAAGGCAAAGGGCGTCGCTGAGCTGGGTATCTGTGGAGTCGCGGCCGCTGTGGCGAATGCGATCTACAACGCGACCGGCGTACGCGTGCGCGAGTACCCGATTACGTTGGACAAGCTCCTCGACCGATTGCCGAGCGCTTCATAGCTGGCAGAGATCGACCACGTTCACTCACTTCGTGCAGAACGGGATCAGTCCCATTGCAGACTTGATCCCGTTGACGATCATCTGCTCGAACTCGCGCTGTCCGGGGAAATCCGCACCTTCAGTAAATGCCGCGGGATCATGGCCGAGCGTCGTGAGCCACGCGCGGCCGCCGTCGTAGTACTGGCACCAGGCCACCGGGTGCAGGTCGCCGTGGCCTGGGTGGACCTGCGCACGCGTTTTCAACGTCTTCTCGTCGACCGCCAACAGAAACTTGACGTGCGTTGGGAAGGGCTCGAGGTTGTACCACTCGTCCCGGTATGGCCACGACTTCGGCAAACCATCGGTCGATGGATCGCTGCGTGCGATACTCTTCACTGTGCCGTCCTGATGCTCGCCGTGATCGTAGAAATTCGTGTCGCCGAGAAGTCCTTCGTACCACGGCCAGTTGTACTCGGTGCCGAACGCGTTGTGGATGCCGACGAAGCCGCCGCCGGCACGCATGTACTGGCGCAGAGCAGTTCGTGCGGCGTCCAGGTTAGCGCCGGTCGATGTATTGAGCGCTAACGAGGGATCGATCGCGCGGCTGTGCGCGAACAAGGCATCGCGGCTGGTGCTCGCAAAGATGACTGCCTTGTAGCGATTCAGGTTGGTGAGGCTGGTCACGTCCTCGGTCCAATCCGCTTCGATGCCCTCGCGTGCGAGCCACGCGCGCAATGAGCTCTGCACTATATTGCCCGGACCGAGGGTTGGATTGAGACCAGCCGCGAGTGGCGGTCCAAGATTCCCGTGACGTGGTCCGGCGGTCCGCGTGTAGATCAGCACGCGATTGCCGTCGCGCTTGTCCTTCGCCCAATCGTGGTAGCAGCGCGGATCTGTGCCGCGGCAGATCTCTGCGGCCATAGCCGAGCCAGCGAGCGCGGCGCAGAGCACGGCCGCGCCGACCACATATATATGTGTCGCCATCAGCGAAGCTTGACACACATGTACTAGTTCGTACACTGCTGGCCCTGCGTGACGCCGTACGCCACTCTCATCGCCGCGCTGCTTCTGTGCGCGGCTTGCACGACGCAGCCGACTCATGAGTGTGAGCCGAGCGACGGCCACAGCTTCATCTGCGGTGCGCCGCGTCCCGAGGACCTGGCGCGCGTTCCGAACACACGCTGGCTCATATTCAGCGGCTTTACCGACGGTGGCGGGCTCAAGCTGGTCGATACGCGCACGCGCACGATGCGTCGCTGGTACACGGGGGACAGCACGCAGCTCGCGTTCGATCGACAACGATTCGGGTCCTGTCCATCGCCGCCTGACCCGGCGATGCTCAACACCCAGGGCTTGAGTCTCAGAACGATCGGCGAGTCGCAGCACGATCTGTACGTCGTCAATCACGGCGGGCGCGAAAGTATCGAGATCTTCCGGGTGGATTCTGCGCACGACGAGCCACAGATCAGTTGGATCGGTTGCGTCGAAATGCCGGCGGCGACGCCGGCCAATAGTGTTGCCACATACTCGGATGGGACTGTTCTCGCGTCGGTACTGACCCACCCGGGAACGTCGATCACCGACTTCGTGCGAGGTGACGCTACCGGCGGCGTGTATGAATGGCGGCCGGGCACGAGGGCGTTCCGCCTGCTGCCGGGCACACGCTTGCCGGGCAACAACGGCATCGAGACCTCAGCTGACGATCGCGAGTTCTATGTCGTCGCATTCGGCTGGCACGCAGTAGTCATCTACGCGCGTGACGACACGTCGCAGCCGTTGCGCAAGGCCATCGCGCCCGGGTTCATGCCCGACAACATTCACTGGGATGGCGCACGGTTGATCCTCGCGGGCATGCAGTACGACGAGCCAGCCTGCGGCGGCATTCGCCAGATCATCGACGGCAAAGCCGACGACATGCGTTGCCATCGCGGCTACACGGTATCGGCACTGGATCCGCAAACCCTCGAATTCACGATCATTGCCTACGCAACGCCGAACGCCGGCTTCAATGGCGTTTCTGCGGCGCGCGTCGTCGGCAGCGAGCTGTGGCTCGCCGCGTATCAGGGCGAGCGCATCGCAGTTCGGGCGCTGCCAGGCACTTCCAACCGCGAAGAGTGAGCAGGCGCGGCGCGCTTGCAACGGGGAGGCACGCCGACATATTGTATGCACACACTAGTTCGTACATAGACTCGTAAGAGCAGAACACAACTTAGGGCTAAGGGGGCGAGATGAAGCGTTCAGCGAGAATCGGCGCAACGAACGGATTGGCAGTCGGTATATCCACGGTCCTGTCTTTCGGTGTGGTCCAGGCCGCTCAAGATGACGCGGGGCGCGACGAGAGTCGGCTCGAAGAGGTGATTGTTACTGGCTCGCTGATCACCGACCCGAACCGCGAGTCGCCGAGCCCGATCCTGATTTCCTCGATCGAGAGTCTGCAACAGAGCGGCACGGCGACCATCGAAGCGGCGCTCAATCAATTGCCGATGTTCGCGCCGGCCGGGGCCGCAGGCAACGGCGGGCAGGGCACGGGCGGACACGCCACGGTGAACCTGCACGCACTGGGCGCGAATCGCAATCTCGTGCTGCTCGACGGCCGCCGGCTGCCGCTCGCGGACATCTTCGGCACTGTGGACATCAACCTGGTGCCGGATTCGATTCTGTCGAGCGTGCAGACCATCACCGGCGGCGCCTCGGCGGTATACGGCTCGGATGCGATGTCCGGCGTAGTCAACTTCATCTCGCTTGATCATTTCGAAGGCGCGAGCTTCGACGCGCAGTACGGCAACACGGAGCGCGGCGATCTGGCCCAGACCAAGGCATCGCTCGCCCTGGGCTCGACATTCGCGGAGGGCGGCGGCCACGCCTTGCTGTCGGCTGGTTACACCGATCGCGGCAACTTGCTTGGCAAGGACCGCATGCCGTTCTTCGATCTACTGACGCCGTCGTCATTCATCGGCCAGGGCACGTTTGTGCCGTCGGCGACCAACCTGCCGAACGCCACGACCGTCAATAACCTGTTCGCGAGCTATGGCGCCGCCACGCCCGTTGCCAACTCGCTGAACCTCGGCTTCAACGACGATGGCACACTGTTCACGCAGACGGGCGCCAAGAACTACAAGGGGCCGACTACCGACGACTACCGCATCATCGGCGGCAACGTGCGCATGCCCGTGCAGAAGGGCTTCTACGTTCAAAATCCGCTCGAACGCAAGTCGGTGTTCAGCAAGTTCGACTACGAGATCGGACCGGTCACGACCTACGGGCAGATCCTGTATGTCGACTCGACGGTCACGACCAATTCAGGCAACAGCCTGACGCAGTTCGGTAATCTGACGACTATCCCTGTGACCAATCCGTTCATCCCGAACGACCTGCGCACGCTGCTCGCCAGCCGGCCGACACCCGGTGCGCCGTTCACGTGGAACGGTCGCTACGTCGGCGTGCCGTTCAAGTCATGGGATGAGCAGTACACGACCACCCAGTACCTCGGCGGCGTGCGTGGCTCGTTGCCGTTCGGGGATTGGACCTGGGACGTGTTTGCCGCGTACGACACGACCGAGCACGTGCAGACGAATCACAACGCCGTGCTCAAGAGCCAGGTGCAGAACCTGCTCAATGCGCCCGACGGCGGCGCCTCGATCTGCGCGGGGGGCTTTAATCCATTCGGTCTGAATCATTCTGCAACGATCTCCGACGCGTGCCTGCGCTACATGACCACGACGGCGCACAGCACCGAAGACCTGAGCCAGACGACATACCAGGGCGTCGTGCAGGGTTCACTGTTCAACCTGCCGGCCGGCCCCGTGAAAGTGGCACTGCTGGTCGATCATCGGAAAAACACATACGAGTATCAGCCGGACTCGCAGCTGGCCTCGCAGAACATTGAGGCCGTGATTGCTTCGCAAGGGACCACTGGCGAGATCTCGGTCGACGAATACGCGGCGCAGATTGACGTGCCCTTGTTGACCGACGTGCCGCTGATCCACAAGCTGAACATCGGCGGTGCGTTCCGCCGCTCCGACTACACGACCTCGGGCAGCGTCGACAGCTACGAAGGCGACATTCGCTGGGAGCCGGTGGACAGCTTTCTGGTCCGCGGCGGCTACCAGCGCGCAGTGCGTGCCCCGAACATCGGCGAGTTGTTTGCCGCAGCAAGCGGTGCGCAGATCGCGTTCGGCACGCCGCCGGCAGCCATCGGCGATCCCTGCGATATCCGTTCGACGGCGCGTACCGGCGCGAATGGCGCAAGCGTGCGCGGGCTGTGCCTGGCGCAGGGAATTCCCGGGGCAGTCATCGACACGTACGTGTTCCCGACGACCGCAACAGCCGGTGTGACGCAAGGCAATCCAGAGCTGGAACCGGAAACTGCCGATACGTACAACTTCGGCCTGTCGTGGACCTCGCGCTCTTCGTCCCAGTGGCTGGGTGGGCTGTCGGCCTCGGTTGACTACTACAGCATCGAGATCAAGGACGTCATCTCCGTCGTGCCGGGTCTGTCGGCACTCAGCAAGTGCTACAACCTCGACGGCTCGAATCCGTCGTACGACGTCAACAACCAGTTCTGCCAGCTGCTGACGCGCGATGCGAATGGCCTGCTGCAGCTGATCGAGACGCCGTACCTGAACCTCGGCGGGCTCAAGACCGAAGGCGTAGACCTGCAGCTCGATTGGCAGGTCGAATTGAACGACCGCTGGACTGCGCACTTCAACACCGCGGTGGGTTACTTGCTCGACTATTCGGTGCAGACGCTGCCGGGTTCGGCCTTCCAGGACTTCACCGGCACGAACACGATCGCCGCGAATCACACGGTGTCGAATTCGTTTCCGGAATGGAAGGCATTGACGACGGTTGGCGTCGGATTCGGTCCGCTGTCGACGTCGGTGCGCTGGCGCTGGCAGGACGCGATGGATGACGTCACCTCGGTCACCACGCCGGCCACGCCGGGTAAAGGCGTCGCGACGTACAACCTGTTCGACTTCTTCGCGTCGTACGACTTCAACACGAGTTGGCAGCTGCGATTCGGTGTCACCAACCTGACGGACGAAGGTCCGGTCACGGTGTCGAGCTCGCAGACTGGCACGGACACGGCTGTGTTCGACGTGCTCGGCCGCTCGTACTACATGGGCGTGCGGGTCCGCATGTAGCAGTGCGACCCACCAAGGCCCGACGTTGGGCGTTGCTACCCCCGCGACCAACGTCGGGCTCTGGTTTGCAGGAGACTATGCTCAGAGCCATCGCCACGATCTGCGTCAACGGCACGCTGCGGACCAAGCTCCGCGCGATCGCCGACGCCGGCTTCGAGCACGTCGAGATCTTCGAGAGCGATCTGCTGGCCTGTCCCGAGCCCGTATCCGTCGTCGGCGCGATGCTGCGCGACCAGGGGCTAACGTGCGCTGCGTTCCAGCCATTCCGCGACTTCGAGGGCATGCCTGCCCGGTTGCGCGCACGCGTGTTTGATCGGGCCGAGCGCAAGTTCGACGTCATGCAGGAGCTCGGCACCGATCTCGTGCTGGTCAGCTCGAACGTTTCGCCGGAGTCACTCGGCGAGCGCGCCCGCATCGTCGACGATTTCCGCGAGCTGGGCGATCGAGCTGCTGCTCGCGGCCTGCGCGTCGGCTTCGAAGCGCTTGCCTGGGGGCGTCACGTCCAGGATCACCGCCAGGCATGGGACATCGTGCGCGACGTGAACCATCCGGCCGTCGGGCTGGTGCTCGATTCCTTCAGTTCGCTCGCGCGCAAGGAGCCGATCGACAGCCTGCGCTCGATCGATCCGGCCAAGCTGTTTCACGTGCAGATTGCCGACGCGCCGTCGTTATCGATGGATCCTCTGTCCTGGAGCCGACATTTCCGTTGCATGCCAGGGCAGGGCGATCTGCCGCTGGTGGCCTACGTGACGGCGCTGCGCGAGATCGGTTATCGGGGCGTGCTTTCGCTCGAGATCTTCAATGACCGGTTCCTCGCCGGGTCGGCTGCGGATATTGCGGTAGACGGGATGCGGTCACTGACTTACTTGCTGGAGCAGCTCTCCCAGACAGCAGACCGTCGGGTTCGCTGCCAGCGAGTCGAGTTCATTGAGTTCTCCGCGAACGAGGATGAAGCGGTGCAGCTGGGGCACATGCTGCAGACCCTGGGATTTGCACCAACGGCCCGGCATCGTCGCAAGGCCGTGACCCGCTGGCGGCAGGGCGACATCAATCTCATTGTCAACTGCGAGCCGGAAGGCTTTGCGCATTCCTACGACACCGTCCACGGCGCGTCCGTGTGCGCGATCGGGGTACGCGTGGCGGATCCACTGACGGCGTTGGAGCGCGCCCGACGGTTGCAGATCAGCAGCTTTTCCCAGCCCGTCGGACCCGGCGAGTTCGAAATTCCAGCCGTGCGTGGCGTCGGCGGCAGCCTCATCTATTTCGTCGCCGACGCGGACGTGGATGCGATCTGGCGAACCGAGTTCGAACCTCTGCCACACGGCGCGACGGCCGATGCGGGCTTGAAGCGCGTCGACTACCTGGCGCAGTCCATGCAATACGAAGAGATGCTGTCGTGGCTCCTGTATTACGTGGCGCTGTTCCAGGTCGAGAAGAGTCCGCCGGCCGAGATCGCCGACCCGGTTGGGCTGGTGATGAGCCAGGCGGTGCGCTCGCCAGACGGCGGTTTTCGCGTCGTCTTGAACGGCTCGGCCGCCACGCAGACGCTGGTCGCACGCTTTCTGAACGCTTACGCCGGGGCCGGGGTGCAAAGTATCGCGTTCGCGACCGACGACATCTTCGACACTGCCGCAAGACTGCAACGGCTCGGCATGGAATTCCTGTCGATCCCCCCGAACTACTATGACGATCTGGGTGCGCGCTATGGCTTGGAGGATGCGGTGCTCGCGCGCATGGCCGAGTTCAACATCCTGTACGACGAGGACGTCGCCGGCGCGTATCACCATCTGTATACCCGCGCTTTCGTCAAGCGCTTCTTCTTCGAAATCGTCCAGCGACGTGTTTACGACGGCTACGGCGCGCGCAATACGGCCATCCGGCTCGCTGCGCAATCCCGTTTCAAGAACCTGCCGCCCGCTGTCCCTTGACCGACGATTCTCGGGCGGCCCCGGAATGGTGTACTGTCCCGAACCGAGCGGCGCGAGCAGCGCCGTCCGTGAAGAGGATGGGTGGATGGCTAGCCGAAAGAAGAAAGCCGCGGCCAAGACTGCGGGTGAAGAGTTTGCCAACGACGCCGAGCGCTCCAAGGCCGACATCCTGGCCGTGGCTACCGAGGAATTCGCGACCTACGGCCTGAGCGGGGCGCGAGTCGATGCGATCGCCGAGCGCACGCGCACCTCGAAGCGGATGATCTATTACTACTTCAAGGGCAAGGAGGGCCTGTACCGCGCCGTCCTGGAGAAGGCCTACTCCGAGATCCGCTCGCTCGATAGCCACGAGGGGATCGAGGACGCCGACCCGGCCGAGGCGATCCGCCGCATCATCGAGATCACGTTCGACTACGACGAGATGCACCCGTTCTTCGTCAGTCTGGTCAGCGTCGAGAACGTGCACCAGGGCAAGAACATCGCGCGCTTGCCCTCGATCAAGAAGCGCAATGCCAGCGTGATCCGCGTGCTGACTTCGATCCTGGAACGCGGTGCGAAGCAGGGCGTATTCCGCAACGACGTGAATGCGCTCGATCTGCATTTGCTGATCAGCGCGTTCTGCATCTTCCGTGTCTCGAACCGCTTCACGTTCGGCTCGATCTTCGATATCGACCTGTCCGACCCGGCGATCCGCAATCGCCACAAGAAGATGCACGTCGAGGCGGTCTTGCGCTACCTGGAGCCGCGCCGCAAGAGCTAGCTCGCGCGCCGGTAGGCGCTCGCGGCGAGATAGCTGCGCGCGGTCTCGATGCACAATCGCGCATACTGTTCGGCGCCGAGCGCTGTCAGCTTCGTCGTGTTCGGAATCTCGATCGATAGCGGGACTGCGGGCAGGCGGCGCAGGATGGCCGCGACATCGATGCCGCCTTCACCGAGGTAAAGGCGCGCGTCGCGACCGATGCGGATGAGCTCTTCACGCTCGGTGGAGTACTTTGCCGGCGCATCGCAGATCTGCACGAAGCGAAACCATTCGCGCGGCAGTGAGCCGAGCGATGCCAGATCGGCGTGACATCGATCGAAGTGCAGCGTGTCGATGACGATGCCGGCGTTGCCGCACTGTGACGCGCGGACGAGATCGGCTGCTTCATTCAGCGTGCGGATGCCGGACCAGGTGACGAATTCCAGGTCGACGGTCAGTCCGAACTGCTGCGCTAGGCCGCACAGCTCAGCGAAGAAATCCCGGATGTACGGTAGATCGTCGCACCATGCACTGCTCAGGACGTGCTTGCCGCCGAGCTGTGCTGCGGCGTCGATCGCAGGTAGATAGTCCTGCGGTTTTGCTTCCTTGATGATGCGGGCGACTTCTATGTCGAGCAGCCGTACGCCGGTCGCGGCAAGAGCAGCCTTAGTGCGGGAGAAGAGAGCGCGGTCGGCGGCAAATGGATGCAGCGGTTCGTTGCGCGCCCCTACCGGAATCGGTCTCAGACCGACGAACTCATAGCCGGCGCGCGATGCGATCTCGATCAGCTGCGGTGGCGAGCAGTGCAGCGCCGTCAGGTGAGCAAGCGAGAACTGCCAGGCCATCATCGCGCTCCGGCCGCGCGCCCGCGATAGCCGAGAGGCAGCCCGGCTGCGGGGACGTAGCCGTAGAGCTCCTCCGTGGGTACGGCTTCAGCGAGAATCTTGCGCGCCTCGAGCAGCTTCACGATGTCGACGCCGGTGTGCAGAGCCATCGACTCCAGCATGAACACGAGGTCCTCGGTGACGATGTTGCCGGTCGCGCCCGGTGCGAACGGACAACCGCCGATGCCGGCCATCGAGCTGTCGAAAGTGTCCACGCCCACTTCCAACCCAGCGACGACGTTGGCGAGCCCGAGGCCACGCGTGTTGTGCAGGTGAAGTCCGGCGAAGGCCTGGTAACCAACGACATCGCGCACACGCACGACGAGATCGCGGATCTGCGCCGGGTTCGCGTAGCCGACCGAATCGGAGAGACCGACCTCGTCGCAGCCTGCTTCGCGCAATTCCGCCGCGAGGCGTACCACTTTGTCAGCGGGCACGGCGCCCTCATAAGTGCAGCCAAATGCTGTCGACATACCCCCTTCGAGCTTCGGCCGCCGCGCGGCGGGAAGCACACGGAGGAGGGCGACGATGCTGCGCACCTCATCGAGCATCTGCGCGTGAGTGCGGCGCACGTTCTTCAAGCTGTGCGTCTCGGAGGCGGAGAACGGAATGGTGAGCTTGTGCACGCCTGCGTTGATCGCCGCCTCAGCGCCGTGTCGGTTCGGCACCAGCACCGCGACAGTGAGATGCGGAATGGTCAACGCATGCGCGACAATTTCCGCGGTATCAGCGAGTTGAGGCAGAAGATGCCGCGGCACGAAGCTGCCGACTTCGATTTCGCGCAGGCCGCTCGCAGCGAGGGCCGTGATCCATGCCTTCTTCGCCGCAGTCGGCATGATCGTCTTGATGCTTTGCAGGCCGTCGCGCGGCCCCACTTCGCTGATCAGGATCTCGCGGGTCATTGCAATTGCTGGGAGCTCAGTCGGTCGCTACGTGCTCGAGTTGCTTGTCGGGCGCGTAGATGTCGAGAATGTTCCAGTGCCCGGTCGTGGGCGTCGGGTTGTTCTTCATCGGCACGTCGAGCACGTAGGGTTTGCCAGCGCTCAACGCACGTCGCAGCGCCGGCGTCAGGTCGGCAGCCGACTGCAAGCGCTCGCCTTCGCAACCGTAGGCGCGCGCGATATCGGCGTAGTTCGGTTTCTGCTCGCTCCAGCTGCCTTCGGCGACTGGAAACAGCGTGCCGTGAGTGAGGCCGTACGCAGCCTTCTGCAGGCCGGCGATCGTGCCGTACGCGTTGTTGTTCATCACGAGCCAGACGATCGCGAGCTTCTGCTCGACTGCGGTCGCCAGCGCCGCCGGGTTCTGGCCGAATCCGCCGTCACCGACCAGCGAAATGACGGTGCGGTCGGGGCGCGCGATCTTCGCGCCGATCGCCGCCGGCGGACCGAAGCCCATCGTCGCGTAGCCGCCGGGCGTCAGCACGCTCCCGGGTGTGTAGATCGGAAACTGCTGGCCGACGCCGTTCTTGTTCCAGCCGACGTCGGTCGTGATGATCGCGTCGCGCGGCAATTGCGCGCGCACTTCGGCGAGGATGCGCTCCGGCATCATCGGGAATGCGTCGGACGTGGCCATCGCCTTGTTGCTGGCAGCGAACTCGCGGCGGCTCGCGGCGATCTGCTCGACGATGGGGCCCGGTTTGCGACCGGCGGGATACAGCTCGCGGGCGACTTGCAACAGCACCCCGAGCGCTTCCTTCAAGTCGGCGACAGCGCCCAGTGCGGTGGGGAAGTTGCGGCCGATTTCGCTCGGCTCGATGTCGATGTGGATCAGCTTCGTCGGCGGAATGTTGAACGTGTAGTTGCGATACCAGGAGCTGCAGTCCGCCTCCTTGAAGCGCGTGCCGAGGCCGAGCACCCAGTCTGCGCCGAGGCACGTATCGTTGACGAGCTTCGTGCCCCAGAAGCCGCTCATGCCGAGCAACAGCGGATGATCGTCGGGCAGCGCGCCTTTGCCCATCAGACTGTGCGCGACCGGAATGCCGAGGTGATCGACGAACGCCCGGAGCTCTTCCCACGCTTGCGCCAGCACGATACCGCCGCCTGCATAGATCAGCGGCTGGCGAGCTTCGGCCATGCGGCGCACGATCTCGCGCGCTGTTTTGGCATCGAGCGACGGCTTGCGTAGTACGCGCGTGTTGTTGTCGAGTCGCGTGAAGAAGTGCGAGTCGATCTCTGCCGAGAACACATCCATCGGCACATCGACGAGTACCGGCCCGGGCTGACCGCTCTCCGCGAGCAGGAACGCCTTGTCGATGATTTCGGCGAACAGTGTCGGATTGTCGACGCGCCACGCGCGCTTCACGAATGGCCGATAGATCTCGTGCTGCGCGCCGTCGGCGTGCAGATTCACCTCCTGGTGCGGGTGCTTGCCGAAGTAGTGCGAAGGCACGTCGCCGGCAATGACGACCATCGGGATGCAATCGAGCGCGGCGTTGGCGACGCCGGTTGCGGCATTCGTGAGGCCTGGGCCCAAGTGTGTGAGTAGCACCGATGCTTTGCCCGTCGCACGCGCATAGCCGTCCGCAGCGTGCGCGGCAACTTGCTCGTGGCGGACGTTGACGAACTCGACGCGGCTCTCCGCCATCGCCGAGAGCACGGCGATGTTGGTATGACCGCACAAACCGAAAACGTGACGGACGCCCCGGCGCTCAAGGTAGCGCACGAGATGATTGGCAACGGTGTCTTTCATGCAGCGTGCGGGCTACAGCGTCTCGCTGTTGTAGAACTCGCCGAACAACTCCTGGTCCGAAGGCCGGTCCTCGGGAATCGGGCGGCTGACCCAGGTGGTCTGCATGAAGTGCTTGAGGTGGATGTTCTCGTTGGTGATGTTGCCGCCCCAGATGCCGCAGCCGAGGCTCGAGGTCATCGGCATGCCGTTGGTGAACGAGCCGGCATTTGCCTTCGATTGCGGTTGACGGACCATGATGCGGCTCACTGGCGCGACACGCGCGAGCCGGTCGATGTGAGCATCGTCATGCGAGTAGATGCCGCACGAGTGACCTTTGCCGCCGACGTCGTAGACCTGGCGCACCAGGTCGAGCGCCTGATCGAAGCCGTGATAGCGATACACGGCGAGCAGAGTGGTCAGCTTCTCACGCGAGTAATTGTGCTGCGGACCGATCTTGTCGTTCTCGACGATGATGAACTTGCGGTCGGAGGGGATCTCGAGGCCTGCTGCCTTGGCGATCGCCTGCGGCGGACACGCGACCGTTTGCGGCAGGCGGTGACCGTGGTCATCCCACATCACTTTCTCGATCGCATCCGCCTGCGCCTTGCTCGCGAGATAGCCGCCTTCCTCAACCAGCGCTGCGACCAGCGCTTCGTAGATGCGCGCATCGATCAGCAGGTTGCCATCGGCCGAGCAGCCGGAACCGAAGTCAGAAGTCTTTGACATACGCGTGTTGCGCGCAGCGATGTCGATATCTGCGGTCTCGTCGATGACCATCGTGGAGTTGCCGGCGCCGACGCCGTACGCGGGTCTGCCCGAGCTATACGCTGCGCGCACCATCGGCTGACCGCCGGTCGCGAGTGTCAGGTCGCAACTCGCCATCAAGTACTGCGTCAGCGGGATACTCGGATTCTGGATGCACTGGAACAGATCGGCTGGTGCACCCTGGCGACGGAGCGCCTCGCGCATCACGCGCACCATCTCGAATGTCGTGCCTTTCGAGCGTGGGTGCGGGGAGAAGATCACGGCATCCAGGCATTTCAGGGCGTATATGCCGGTGTAAGGCGGTGTCAGTTCTGGATTCGTCGTCGGCACGAGCGAAGCGATCACGCCCGCCGGCTTTGCATACTTGACGATGCCCTTCGCCGGATTCTCCTCGATGACGCCGGTGCTCTTCTGGCGGAGCGCATCGCGCAGCACGCCAAGGATCTTCATGCGCTTGGCGTTGCGGCCTTCTGGATCACCGAGACCGCTCTCCTCGACGCTCATCGCAACGATGCGCGCGAAAGTCTTCTCGTTGGCGGTGGCCCAGCCGAGCGCCTGACAGAGGCGGTCGATGCGTTGCTGGTCGTAGTTGGCAACTTCGCGCATCGCGGCGCGTGCCCGCGCGATCATTGCATCGATTTCGGCACGTTCGGGATCGGGTTTGAGCGGTTGGGCGCTGGCCACTGCGGAGGTCCTGCACGGGAGTGCGGGCAGTATTCACCCACCAGTTCGTACAGTCAATGCCGCGAGTGAACCAGATGGTACATATTCAGGCTTTCGCGGCGTGCTTGACCGTTGCGACTGCCGCGCGCAGCGCGAGCAGATAGCTGTCCACGCCGAAACCGCAGATCTGGCCGCGGGCGATCGCCGCGATCACGGAATGGGTACGGAAAGGCTCGCGCGCGTGGATGTTCGTCATGTGCAGCTCGATGATCGGCACGGTGAGCATCGCAAGCGCGTCGCGCAAGCCATAGCTGTAGTGAGTCCAGGCGCCCGCATTGATCAGCACTGCATCGATGTCCTCGCCGAACGCCCGATGAATTCGCTCGCACATCGCGCCTTCGTGGTTCGTCTGAAAGCTCTCGACCTCCGCGCCGAGCTCCTTGCCCAGCCCAAGGAGCTTCGCGTCGATCTGCGCCAGCGTGGTCGTGCCGTACTTCGCCGGCTCGCGCTTGCCGAACATGTTGAGGTTGATGCCATGGAGCACGAGGATCTTCATTGGACGTCCCTCCAGGCGCCTGAGCGCGCCGATGCGAAGACCGCCTCGATGGTTCGCAGCGTGGCGAGCGCGTCCTCGATCGGCCAGGCGGGCACGTTCGCGCCGATTGCGCGGCGCGAGAAGCGCTCGATCTGCAGTGCGTACTGATTGGCGGGTGGGAACTCGTGAACGGTTGTCGGCACGGCGCCCACGCTCTGCTCGTCGCCCAACTCGATGCGGCATGCGACCGGACGAGCTTGCGCAAATGGAAAATTCAGACGCAACCAGCCGCGAGTACCCAGCACAGTCAGCTGTTGATGTGTCGCCCATGCGGCCGGACCCGCCTGCGATGCGACGGTCAACGTGGCGTGAGCAGCGCCGTAGTCGAGGAGGGCGCTGGTCAGCCGATCGATGCCGAATCGTGGGTCGTGCTCAGCCAGGGCGGACGCGCGCAGCGGTGGACGGCCGCAGACTAGATTCAGCGCATTGATTGCGTAGGAACCGAGATCGTAGAGCGCGCCGCCGCCGGCAGCCTGATTGTTGCGCACGTCCGCCGGATCCAGAAATTGCTTCGCCAAAACCGCGTGCGCTGCGCGGACAGGGCCGATTGCGTCACCAGCGATGAGCTCCAAGAGCTTGGCCCACTGTGCGTGATTGCGATAGCCGAAGCCTTCCTCGATGTGCTTGCCAGCGCGGTCGCGAGCGATACACAAGCGTTCGACCTCGCGCGACGTGAGACACAGCGGCTTCTCGCACAACACGTGCTTGCCGGCTGCGAGCGCGCGTATCGACCATTCGAAGTGCAGCTGATTCGGCAGCGGAACGTAGACCGCGTCGATTTCGGGGTCGGCCAGCAGTGAGTCGTAGTCGCCATAGGCGCGCGGTGCTTCGAACTTCGCGGCCACTGCGCGAGCTTTGCCTTCGTCGCGCGACGCGAGTGCGTGCAGCGTGGCGCTGGGAGCTTCGCGCATTGCCGGCATCATGCGCTGAATCGCAATCGATGCGGCGCCGAGCACGCCCCATTTGATTTGCTGCGCCATCGTGGCAGCCGACGAGATCAGGCGGCCGCAGTCGCGAGCTTCGAGTGGAAGCGCCGCTGCATGCGCGCGACGTCCGGGTTGACGTCGAAGAAGAGCTTGAATGCCATTGCACCCTGGAAGACGGCCATGCCGTCGCCGTCGAGTGTGCGGCAGCCGTGCTGACGCGCAGTGCGCAGAAGCTCGGTGAGTAGCGGGACGTAGACGATTTCGGCGACCCACAACGGTGGGTGCAGACACTCAGTGGGCACCGGCATTCCAGGATACTTCTGCATGCCCGTGGGTGTCGCATGAACTAGACCGTCTGCAGCGGCCAACGCAGCAGGGACGTCGTCGCACACGCTGACCTGGCGATCCTGAAACAAGCCCGACATACGTTCCGCGAGCGCGATCGCGCGTGAACGATCTGTGTCGTGCACGCTCAGCTCTTGCGTGCCCGACTTCAACATCGCGTAGCCGACAGCCGCGCCCGCGCCGCCGGCGCCGACGAGCACGACGCGTCGAGGATTCACATCGGACATCTCGCGGCGGAAGCTTTCGGCGAAGCCCCACCAATCGGTGTTGTGACCAATGCGGCGGCCGCCGCGGAACAGCACGGTGTTCACTGAATGCAGCGCGCGTGCTTCCGGTGACAGCTCGTGCAGCAACGGAATGACAGCCTGCTTCGACGGGTAGGTGACGTTGAGGCCCGTGAAGCCGCGATGCTCGGCCTCATCCAGCACCGCCGCAAGGCGCGTCGGGCCTTCCGGCATCAGGTCGAAGTCGAGCAGCTCGTAGTCGATCTGCAGGCCGAGCGACTGCCCCTCGTCCATATGCATCGATGGGCTCGAGGAATGCTGGATGCCGGCACCGACCAGGCCGACCAGGTACGTGCGATTGGCGCTTTCAGCTCGCATGCAGGGTGAATCGTTGTACTAACTGGTACATCACGTCAAGCGCCGGTTGCGTTACTCGTCCACGAACTCGACGCGGCGCACGTCGCCGACCACGAATACGTAGGAAATCACGCCCCCCAACGCCAATGCGCCAATGAAGGCGAGCGCCCAGACGAACGAGCCGGTCGCGCCGACCACGAAGCCGACGACCAGCGGGGTGACGATACCGGCGAGGTTCGCACAGAGGTTGAAGACGCCGCCGCTCAGGCCCATCAGCTGTTTCGGCGCGACGTCGGTCAGCAGCGTCCAGCCGAGGTTGCACATGCCCTGGCCGAAGAACGCGATGGACATGATCGCGATCACCACCGTGTCGCGCGTCACGAAGTTTGCGATGACGATCGTCGAGGCCAGCAGCAAGCCTGTGATGATCGGCGCCTTGCGCGCGATGTTGGCGGAACCGGTACGACGCAGCAGCAGATCGGAGCACAGCCCGCCGCTGACGACGCCGACACAGGCTGCGATGAACGGCAGCACCGTGAAGAAGCCGACTTTGATCCAAGCCATCTGCCGCTCGGTGGCGAGGTAGGTGGGGAACCACGTGAGGAAAAAGACGAGCGTGGAATTGCTGGCGAATTGC
>Ga0068864_100002126_pt1 | contig 16381 bp, 15 predicted proteins | sample KBSSwiS72_FD_66586 | JGI IMG/M metagenome (GOLD analysis project Ga0068864, IMG submission 66586) | Switchgrass rhizosphere microbial communities from Kellogg Biological Station, Michigan, USA - KBS Switchgrass S7-2 | ecosystem: Host-associated > Plants > Roots > Rhizosphere > Soil ... | reverse complement strand
GCGCCTGCAGACCGGCCTGCCGGTGCAGGGCCCGGACGGGCTGACCCCGCGGGAGCAGCTGGCGTTCATCGCCGCCCAGACCTCCGAGCTGATGAAGCGGCACTCGGCCTGCTTCACCGTTGACGTCAATCCGGGCCTCGCCGACGAGCAGGTGCGGATCCTGCGCTGGGTCGACCTCGACCCGCAGGACCGCGACCGGCTGCGCACCTACTTCCGGGCGCACATCTTCCCGGTGCTGACCCCGCTCGCGGTCGACCCGGCCCACCCGTTCCCGTACATCTCCGGGCTCTCGCTGAACCTCGCCGTGGTCGTTCGCGACCCGGACAGCGGGCCCGAGCTGTTCGCCCGCGTCAAGGTGCCGAACAACGTGCCGCGGTTCGTCTCCGTCGACGCGCCCGGCCGGACCCCGATGGCCGAGGGTGGCGGTCGACGGGCCCGCTTCCTCCCGGTCGAGGAGCTCATCGCTGCCCACCTGAACCAACTCTTCTCCGGCATGCAGATCATCGAGCACCACCTGTTCCGGGTGACCCGCAACGCCGAGCTCGAGGTGGACGACGACCGCGACGAGGATCTGCTGCAGGCGCTCGAGCGTGAGCTCGCGCGGCGGCGCTTCGGTCCGCCGGTGCGCCTCGAGGTCGCGGCGACCATCTCCGACCACGTGCTGGACCTGCTCGTGCGCGAGCTGGACATGGACGAGGAGCACGTCATCCGGGTGCCCGGCCTGATCGACCTGTCGAGTCTGTGGCAGGTGTACGACGAGGTCGACCGGCCCGACCTGAAGTACCGCCCTTTCGTACCGGCGACCCATCCCCTCTTCGCGGAGGGCGAGACCCCGCGCAGTGTGTTCTCCCGACTGCGTGACGGTGACATCCTCGTGCACCACCCGTACCACTCGTTCTCCACCAGCGTTCAGCGGTTCATCGAGCAGGCCGCGGCCGACCCGTCGGTGCTCGCCATCAAGCAGACCCTGTACCGCACGAGCGGTGACTCTCCCGTCGTGGACGCGCTCATCGCCGCGGCCCGGGCCGGCAAGCAGGTGGTCGTCCTGGTCGAGGTGAAGGCGCGCTTCGACGAGCAGGCGAACATCGGCTGGGCCCGGATGCTGGAGCGGGCCGGATGCCACGTGGTGTACGGGTTGGTCGGGCTGAAGACGCACTGCAAGACCGCGATGGTGGTGCGCCAGGAGGGCGGTCAGCTGCGCCGGTACTGCCACATAGGTACCGGCAACTACCACCCCAAGACGGCCCGCATCTACGAGGACTTCGGCCTGCTGACCGCCGACCCGGAGGTGGCGGCCGACCTGACCGACCTGTTCAACGTGCTGACCGGATACAGCCGGCAGACCGCGTACCGGCGGTTGCTTGTTGCGCCGCACGGCGTACGGGCCGGCATCCTCGAGCGCATCGAACGCGAGATCGAGCACGCCCGGATCGGTCTGCCCGCGAGCGTTCAGATCAAGGTCAACTCTATTGTGGACGAAGAGCTGGTCGACGCGCTCTACCTGGCCAGCCAGGCCGGGGTCCAGGTGGACCTGCTGGTACGCGGGATCTGCACGCTCCGCCCCGGTGTGCCCGGGCTGTCCGAGCGGATCCGGGTCCGCTCCATCGTCGGCCGGTTCCTCGAGCACTCGCGGGTGCTGCGCTTCGCCAACGGCGGCGACGAGGAGTTCTGGATCGGGTCGGCCGACCTGATGCACCGCAACCTCGACCGGCGGGTCGAGGCGCTGGTCCGGGTCACGGACGGCAACGCCAAGGCCGAGCTGGGCCGACTGTTCGACGTGGCCCTGGGCGAGCGGACCGCCGGCTTCGAGCTCACCGGCGACGGTCGATGGCTGCGTCGCCTGCCCACCGAGGGTGAGGCGTTGGACGACATGCAGGACATGCTGCTGCGCCGGGTGCTCAGAGGCTCGGAATAGCGACCACCATTCGTCATCACACGAGATTTCCATTTTCGCGTGTGCATACGTAAATCAGATTTCTGGCCGCCGCGCTTTGCGAGCGCGGATCGTCAGCGCTCAATGGCACGCCGTACCGGCCGGGCGGTCGCCCCGCGTACCACAGGTACATGTCCGCATTGTCCACAACGGACACTGGCCGATGGTGGCATGTCGATAGGATGATCGGCACATTGTCGCTGGTCACCTTACGCAGCCGCGCCGAGATGACTAAGCTGGCGGGATGCTGGAGGAGGAGCGCAAGTACGAGGTCGAGGCCGGTTTCCGGCTGCCCGACCTCACTGAGTGCGCCCCCGAGGGAGGGCGCCTCATCGTGCGCCCGCCACAGAAGCTCCGCGCCACCTACTACGACACCCCCGACCTTCGCCTGGCCCGGGCGGGCGCCTCGCTGCGCTACCGCCGGGGCGACGACGAGCCGTGGACGGTCAAGGTGCCGACCGACGAACCGGGACTACGCAACGAGATCTCGGTCGCCGGCCCCACCACCGCTCCGCCGGGCCGCCTGCTCGACCTGGTCACCGTCTACACCCGCGGCATGGCGGTGGAGCCGGTCGTCGTGCTGCAGACCGCTCGTCAGGCGTACCAGCTCTGCGACCGCGAGGACCGCGTCGCGGTCGAGGTGGTCGACGACACGGTCAGCGTGACGCGCGACCGCCGGGTGGTGCTGAAGTTCCGGGAGATCGAGGCGGAGCGCAAGGCGGGCAAGGCAAAGCTGCTGGATCGGATCGAGGTCGCGCTTCGCGATGCGGGCGCGACGTTGGGTGAGTTCACCCCCAAGCATGTACGGGCGTTGGGCGAGCCGGCCCGGCAGCCCGCGGACTGGGCGGCGCCGGCCCGGCTGCCCAAGCACCCGACGGCGGGTGACGTTGTGACGGTGGCCTTCCAGCGCGACATCGCGCGCATCGTGGCGCACGACCCCCTGGTTCGCCTGCGCGCCACCGTGGGCCGCGACGACACCGCGGTGCACCAGATGCGGGTCGGGGTCCGGCGGCTGCGCAGCGACCTGCGCACGTTCGCACCGGTGTTGGACCGGGAGTGGGCTTCGAAGCTGCGCACCGAGCTGGGCTGGATCGCGGACGCGCTGGGCGCCGCCCGCGATGCCGAGGTGCTCCGGGCCCGGCTGCGGGTGACCGCCGCCGCGGACCCGTTGGTGCCGTTGGACGAGGCGTCCGTCGCCCGCATCGACGCCGACCTCGCGGTCCGCCACGAGGACGCGGTGCAGTCGCTGGACAAGGTGATGTGCGAGCCGCGCTACCACCGCCTACTCGACACCCTGCTCGAGGTCGCCTCGTCGCCGAAGCTGGGTCGCGTCGCGAGCGAGGCGGCGGAGGCCGTGCTGCCGCAACTGGTGAGCCTGCCGTGGCGGCGCTTCGCCTACGGTGGCAATGGGATCCCCGGGGCGGGCCAGCTCGACCAGCTCGACCCGGATGCTTCCTGGCACGCGGTACGCATCAACGGCAAGCGGGCCCGGTATGCGGTGGAGGCGGTGGCCAACGTTCTCGGCGGTGAGGCGGTGTCGCTCGGCTCGGCCCTCGCCGCGGTGCAGGAGCTGCTGGGTGAGCACCAGGACGCCGCGGTGGCCGCGGACACCTGGCGCACGATCGCCCACGCCGATCCGGACGACCACGCGCTCGCGGTGACCGCCGGCCGCCTCTACGAACGGGAGCGCGCGTCGGTTCGCGCCGCGCGGGCTTCGTTCCCTGAGGCGTGGCGCGCGGCGTCGCGGCGCAGACTGACGGAGTGGATGCGCTGAGCCGTAACACGGCCGTACCGATCCGGGCCGCCGGTGGCGTGGTGACCCGGACCGGACCGCGTGGCATCACCGTGGCGCTGGTGCATCGCCCACGCCACGACGACTGGTCTCTGCCGAAGGGGAAGCTACGCCGGGGTGAACACCCGGTGGTGGCGGCCCGCCGCGAAGTCTTTGAAGAGACCGGGGTCCAGGCCTGGGTCGGGGCCCGGCTGCCGTCGGTCTTCTACCAGGTGCCGGTCGGTCAGGGCAGCGAGCTGCGCCTGGCCGACAAGGTGGTCGACTTCTGGGTCATGCGGTCGTTTGGCAGCAACGGTTTCAAGCCCGGCGACGAGACCGATGAGTTGGCCTGGCTGACACCCGAGCAGGCGCAGGAGCGGGCCAGCTACGAACGTGACGTTATGGTGTTGAGCGCGTTCGCCGACCTGCCGGCGTTGCGGGACCCGGTGCTTCTGATACGCCATGCCAGAGCGGGCGAGCCGGAACACTGGTCCGGGCCGGATGAGTTGCGCCCACTGGACTCCGTCGGCCAGGCCCGAGCGGTCGAACTCGCCGCGACATTGGCCTGCTTCGGGCCGGCCCGGCTGATGTCGGCATCGCCGCTTCGCTGCACGCAGACGCTCGAGCCGCTGGCCGCGTCGCTCGGACTCGACATCGCGGTCGAGTCGGCGTTCAACGAGTCCGCCGATGCCGACATCGCTGCCGACCTGGTGCGCGACCTCAGCGTCGGCACCGGAGCCACCGTGATCTGCAGTCAGGGCAAGATGATTCCGCCGCTGCTGGCCACACTGGTCGGTGGCGAGCCGACCGCCTACGCGACGGCCAAGGGCGCCGGCTGGGTCCTCTGCCTCGGTCCGAGCGGCGGCGTCGTGCTCGATCCCCTGCCCTGACTGGGGTTTCGCCGCGTCAGATAGGCGTCGGGGCGCCCACCCGCGGATCGGGTGGACGCCCCGTGACGAAACGATGAGCTGCGGTGCCGTGACGGACTAGCGTCCGGCGCGGGCCGTGGCGGTGCGCCGCGTGGTGGCGGTGGCCTTGGCAACCCGCTTGGCTGGTGCGGCCTTCTTGACCGTGGTGGCCCTCACGGCGGCCTTTGCCGGCGCGGCCTTCTTGGCCGGAGCCGCCTTCGCCGTGGTGGCCTTGGCCCGGGTCGCGGCCGCCTTCGCCACCTTGCCCGCCGCCACGAGCTCCTTGAAGCTCGCGCCCGGACGGAACGCCGGCACGGAGGTCTTCTTCACCTTCACCGACTCGCCGGTGCGTGGGTTACGAGCGGTCCGGGCAGCCCGAACGCGCTTCTCAAAAACGCCGAACCCCGTGATCGACACCTTGTCGCCCTTGGTCACGGCGTTCTGGATCTCGGCGAGTACCGCGTCGAGCGCAGCGGTCGCAGACTTCCGGTCGCCCAGACGTCCCGAGAGCGCTTCGATGAGCTCGGCCTTGTTCACGAGTGCTTCCTCCCATACCCATTGCTGTCCTTCAAACAGCTATTCTGCGCGCACAGTAGTCCCTCCGCACCCCGGACACAAATATCCGCGCGGCAAAAAACGTTGGGTTGCAAGGGTTCCGTCTGGTCGGCCGACCTCGGCTAGCCGATGTGGACACTGAAACCTGAGGCTGAGGCCCGTTCCCGCTAGGCGACCGCGGGCTTGAACGATGGCCGGGTGGCCTCGAATCGCGCGATGTCGGCCTCGTGGCGAAGGGTCAGGCCGATGTCGTCGAGCCCCTCCATCAGGCGCCAACGGCTGTGTTCGTCCAGGGCGAACGGCCAGCTCAGGTCTTCGTTTTCGTCGCGAGAGCTTGCCGAGCGACCATCAGCGGCTGGGCCACGGACGACGCGGTCCACCAGGTCCACCGTCAGCTCGACGCCGGGCCGCTCTTCCAACAGAATCCACAGCTCCTGCACAAGTTTCTCCTGCAGCACCACGGGGAGCAGGCCACCCTTGAGAGCGTTGTTGCGGAAGATGTCGCCGAACGACGGGGCGATGACCGCCCGGAAGCCGTAGTCCTGCAACGCCCAGACCGCGTGCTCCCGCGACGAGCCGACACCGAAGCGGTGACCCGCGACGAGGATGGTGGCGCCGCCGTAGGCCGGGTCGTTGAGCACGAAGCCGGCGTCCGCGCGCCACGCGTTGAACAGTCCGTCCTCGAAACCGGTACGGGTGACCCGCTTGAGGTACTCGGCCGGGATGATCTGGTCGGTGTCCACGTCGGACCGTCGCAGTGGCATGGCGACGCCCGTGTGCACGGTGAACTTCTCCATCAGCGGGACACTCCCGTCGCGTCGGTGGTCACGAGATCGGCGGGCCCGGCGAGCCGGCCCACGACGGCGGTCGCGGCGGCGACCGGCGGGGACACCAGGTGGGTACGTCCGCCCCGACCCTGCCGCCCTTCGAAGTTGCGGTTGGAGGTGGAGGCGCTGCGCTGGCCCGGCTTCAGGGTGTCGGGGTTCATACCCAGGCACATCGAGCAGCCCGCGAAGCGCCACTCGGCTCCGGCGTCGACGAATATCTTGTCCAGCCCCTCGGCCTCGGCCGCGGCGCGTACCTTGGCCGACCCGGGTACGACGAGCATGCGTACCGAGTCGGCCACCTTGTGTCCGCGCAGCACGTCGGCGGCGGCGCGCAGGTCCTCGAGCCGGCCGTTGGTGCAGGACCCCACGAACACGACGTCGATGGCCACGTCACGCAACGGTGTGCCCGGCGCGAGGTTCATGTAGGCAAGCGCCCGCTCCGCAGCCGACGCCTCGCCGGGATCGGCGAACTCGGCCGGGTCCGGCACCGACGATGAGAGCGGCGCGCCCTGGCCCGGGTTGGTGCCCCAGGTCACGAACGGCACGACCGCGCTCGCGTCGAGGAGGATCTCGGCGTCGTACTCCGCGTCCGGGTCGCTCGGCAGCGTGCGCCAGTAGGCGACCGCGGCGTCCCAGTCGTCGCCGGTCGGGGCGTACGGCCGGTCCTTGAGGTAGGCGAACGTGGTCTCGTCCGGCGCGATCAGCCCGGCCCGCGCTCCCCATTCGATGGACATGTTGGAGATGGTCATGCGGCCCTCCATCGAGAGTCGCTCGATGACCGGACCGCGGTACTCCACCACGTAGCCGACGCCGCCGCCCGTACCCACCTGGGTGATGAGGGTGAGCACGAGGTCCTTCGCGGTGACGCCGGGCGCGAGCTCGCCGGTGACGGTGACCGCCATCGTCTTCGGCTTGGCCTGCGGCAGCGTCTGCGTGGCGAGCACGTGCTCGACCTCACTCGTACCGATGCCGAAGGCGAGCGCGCCGAAGGCGCCGTGGGTCGCGGTGTGGGAGTCCCCGCAGACGATCGTCATGCCGGGCTGGGTGATGCCGAGCTGCGGACCGATCACGTGCACGATGCCCTGCTCGACATCGCCGAGCGAGTGGAGCCGCACACCGAACTCGGCCGCGTTGCGGCGCAGGGTCTCGATCTGTGTCCGAGAGATGGGATCGATGATCCTCACCAGATTGTCGGTCGGGGTGTTGTGGTCCTCGGTCGCGAGGGTCAGATCGGGGCGCCGCACCTGGCGTCCGGCCAGGCGCAATCCGTCGAACGCCTGCGGACTGGTCACCTCGTGGACGAGGTGCAGGTCGATATAGAGCAGGTCCGGCTCGTCCGGCGCGGAGCGCACGGTGTGCGCGTCCCAGATCTTCTCAGCGAGGGTTCGCCCGGAAGACATCTCGGTGACTCCCACCATCTGGACATCCTAAAGTTTGGGAGGTAAGTTTCAACGCGTGGGACACAGTATCAGCGGCGTCGGAGTACTCGACAAGGCGGTGGTGATTCTCGGCGCGTGCGTGGACGGCGCGAGCCTGGCCGAACTGGTCGAACGCACCAAGCTGCCGCGGGCGACCGCCCATCGGTTGGCGCAGGCCTTGGAGATCCACCGCATGCTGGTGCGTGACTCGGCGGGCCGGTGGCGCCCGGGCCCGCGCCTCGGCGAGCTCGCCAACGCCGCCCCGGACGTGCTGCTGACCGCGGCCGCACCGATGCTGTCCGCGCTGCGGGACGCCACCGGCGAGAGCGCACAGCTCTACCTGCGCCGGGCCGACGAGCGCGTGTGCGTGGCCGCGGCCGAGCGGACGAGCGGCCTGCGCGACACCGTCCCGGTCGGCGCGGTACTGCCGATGGTGGCCGGCTCGGCCGCTCAGATCCTGCTCGCCTGGGAGCCGCCGGAGGCCGTGATGCCGCTGCTGCCCCGATGCAAGTTCACCGGTCGCACCCTCGCGGAGGTACGCCGCCGCGGTTGGGCCCAGAGTGTTGCCGAGCGCGAGGCCGGTGTGGCCAGCGTCTCCGCGCCGATCCGCGACCGCACCGGACGCGTCATCGCCGCGATCAGCGTGTCCGGGCCGATCGAGCGACTGGGTCGTCGCCCCGGCGACCGGCACGCGATGGCCGTGGTCCGCGCCGGACAGCGGCTGTCCGGTCTCTAGCCGCTCCGGGGCTCTTCGCAAAGGCCGGTCGTTCGCTTGCGTCGGTCGATCCTTCGCTAGAGTCGCCTTCGCTAGAGTCGGCGGATCCGAGAGCGGAGGCCCGGCGTCATGCATGACCAACCCCGGTACCCCAGCGCGCCCGCCGATCCGTGGCAGACGACCGCCCTGCACCACCTGCCCGCCCCGACCCGTGCGCTGCCGACGGACCTTCTCGGCGAGGCGGTCCCGCCGCGCCGTTCCCGCCGTCGTCGCACCATGCTCATCGCGATCGCACTCGGCGCGGCCCTGGTCGCCGGCTCGCTCACCTACGCCGGCGTGTCGTACTGGTACGGCTGGTCGTCCACCCAGCCCGAGGCGATCCTGCCGAGCACCGTCAACGCGTTCGTGCGGATGGACTTCTCCCCCGGCCTCGGCCAGCGCATCAAGCTGGGCAACCTGGCGAAGAAGTTCCCCGCCGCGACCGACAAGGACGCGGTCGAGCAGCTCAAGCAGGGACTCGTCAACGATCTGGGCCTCGACCCGCTGAGCTACGACGACATCAAGGCGTGGCTCGGTGACCGGGTCGGCCTGGGCACCTGGCCCACGGCCGGCGCCACCAGTCGCTGCACGGTCGCGGCGCTCGCCAGCCGCAACGACGGCCTCGCCGCCACCGCCCTGACCCGGGTCCGTCAGCGCAGAAGCCCGGCCGCGTTCGCGTTCAAGGTCTCGAACGGGTACGCCGTGTACGCGAGTTGTGCCGACCAGAACTCGCAGTCCGCCCTCGACGCGATGCTCGCCCAGGCGAAGACCCGTACCCTGGCCGACCGGCCCGACTTCGCTGACGACCTTTCCGCCCTGCCGGCCGGTCAGGTCGCGGTCGCCTGGGCGAACCTGCCCGACGGCGTGACCGGACTGCACGACCTGCTGGTCGAATCCGACCTCGGCAACCTCGATCTCGCCGGTCTGCGGGGCACCGTACTGCTGGGCGCTCGGGCCACCGACAACGGCGTCGAGGCACGCTACCGGGCCCACCTTGGTAGTCACCCCTCCCGGCCGGCCCGCGACGTCGTCTCCGCGTTGGGCGCTCTGCCCGGGGGTACGGTCGTCGGCGTCGGCGCCGACCTGTCGAGCTTCCAGCCTGGCACGATCCCGACCAACACGGCGAAGGTTGGCCTCGTCGACCTCATACCCACGCTTCTCGGCGGTACGGTCAGCATCTCCGTGAGCGATGTCCGGTCGTCCTCGTCGGCGCTGCGGCTGGTCATTGCGGCAGCTGACGAGTCACGGGCGGCCCGCATCGCCAGCGCACTCGGTGGGCCGTTCAACGGCGCGTTCACGGGCATCTCGGTGAACCGCTCCGGCAACACCGTGACCGCGTCGTCCAACTCGTACCGGCCGGGCACCGGTACGCTGGCCGGCGTATCGACGTTCACCGCTGCCTTCGACGGCGCGCCCACCGACTCGCTGGTCGCCGCCTACGTGGACATGACCAGCGTGGCCGCTCAGTCGAAGCTCAGTCCGGACGAGGCAGGCCAGCTCGCCCCGGTGAAGGCGGTCGGCTTCACCACCGGCTACGACGGCGACACCCTGGTCGGCCTGCTCCGCATCCTGATCCCCTGACGCCGCTCCCCGACCGGACCTCATGCGAACCATCTCGGTGCCCAGCCCGACCCGTTTGTTGCCACCCTCAACCGGGGGGCTTGCCCGTTCGTCAATATGGCGTGCGAGCTCAAGCGCGAGACGTCGACGAGGAGGCCAAGCTGGTGGCAGTGTCCCGTGTGGACAATCTACGCATAGTCCTCATCGGACGGTGTAGCGAACGTCGAGAAGACTCTGGCGGCCGATCGGGTCAAGGAAGGCTTCCGGGCGATTGCCCAGCTGGGATCGTCCTTCGACACACCGATGGCCGGCGTCGACCGGAGGCCGATCGAAGTACGTCAGTTCGTATCGGAGGAGCTTGACGACGTGGCCGACGGCGACCCGTACCATGCGGCGGTCACACTCCTCCTTCAATACCGAGAGGAGGAGTAGCCCCGACCGGATTCGAACCGGCGCTACCGCCTTGAGAGGGCGGCGTCCTAGGCCACTAGACGACGGGGCCGAGCTATTAACCAGCGGCATCATGATGCCACACAGGTCTGCGACACACGAAACCAGCCTCCCGATGCGGGTAGCACCGGTGGCTGGGGTACCAGGACTCGAACCTAGACTAACTGAACCAGAATCAGTTGGGCTGCCAATTACCCCATACCCCATCGGCACGACCGCCGCAGCGGAGCGCCGGGAGGCAACATTACCCGACGCCCGCCAAGATCCCAAGCGGGATCCGCGGCCGGGTCAGTCCTCGCGCGCCGTCACCGGATTGATGAGCTCGCCGATGCCACCGATCCGGACGGTGACCACATCGCCCGAGATGAGCGGGCTCACCCCGGCCGGCGTACCGGTGAGGATCACGTCACCGGGCAGCAACGTCATCATGTGCGAGATGTAGGACACCAGCGCGACCGAGTCGAAGACCATGTCCTTCGTGCTGCCCAGCTGGCGTACCTCGTCGTTGACCTCGCAGCGCACCTCGAGGTCGGACACGTCGAGATCGGTCTCGATCCACGGCCCGAGCGGGCAGAACGTGTCGAACCCCTTGGCCCGGGTCCACTGCCCGTCCGAGGCCTGCAGGTCGCGCGCGGTCACGTCGTTGGCCACGGTGTAGCCGAAGATGGCCTTGGCCGCCCCGGCCCGGTCCAGCCGGCGCACCCCGGTCGACCCGCCGATGACCACCGCCAGTTCCGCCTCGTGGTCGACCCGGGACGACTGCGGCGGCAGCTCGATCGTGTCGTGCGCGCCGATCAGCGAGGTGGACGGCTTGAGGAACAGCAGCGGCTCCTTGGGCACCTCGTTCGACAGCTCGGCCGCGTGCTCGGCGTAGTTCCGCCCGACGCAGACGATCTTGCTGGTGAACAGGGGCGGTGGGAACAACCGCACGTCGGCGACGGCCCACCGGTTGCCGGTGAAGCGGAACTGCCCGAACATGCTGCCCTCGATCTCGGCGACCGTGAGCGCGTTCTGGCCGGCGTCGACGTCACCCTCGATGACGCCGACCGAGAGTCCATCGGCGTGGGCGAATCTGGCAAAGCGCATGGCCCAAATCTAGGACACGCCGCCCGGCGACTTGCCGCGACTCCGCCTATACAGCACCACGGCGAGCACGGCGCCGGACACCAGCAGCAGGCAGCCCAGGCACGAGCAGAGCAGCACCAGCGGGTACCCGAACGGGGTGCCGCTCTGCGGTGCGACGTCGGCGAGGATCACCTGCGTACTCCAGACGAGAAGACGAGCGCGAGCAGGACCGGAAACTCAAGGTACGCATGGTACGACGCGGCCGCCGCGTAGAGGGACCTCCCGCTGGCGTAGTCGAGCAGGAAGGCGACCGACAGCACCGCGGCCAGACCGAGCCCCAGCAACCACGCCCGCCCGCCGCGCAACACCGGCACCCGCGCGTCGAACCGGGCCGCCGCCTCCGGCGCGTACCGCGGCAGCACGCCGATCCAGACCACGTAGTGCATGGTCTGCATGAACGCGAACACGACCAGGAACCGCACGCCCATGTCGGTCGGCACCAGCGACGGCGGCGCGTAGGTGCGGACCAGCCCGGCCACCTCGAAGGAGCCGAGCCCGCCCAACGCCGCCGGCGCGGCCCGCAGCACCGGGTCGAACAGCCCGGACAGGATCAGGCCCGGCACCACCAGCACCCAGCCGAGGTTGACCGCCCGGAACAGCCCGCGCCGCCCCGGCCGCAGGCTGGCCGACCATTCCCACAGGAAGAACAACGGCACCACGTTGTGCAGATGGCTCAAAACCACGAAATGGTACGCGGGGAAGGCGAACGACACCGATGCGGCGAGCGCCAGCACGGCCAGGGACAGGGCCAGCCAGCCACGCCGGGGCCCCAGGCAACGGACTGAGGCGACGGCGAGCAACACATAGGACAGTCCGATCTCGGCCGCCCGGGAACCGTTGCCCGGTGGCAGCAGCCGGCACACCATGACCCCGGTGACGAGTGCGACCAGCAGGGCCAGGAAGGGCCCGGCCAGCACGGTGTCGAACCGTCCGGTGACGTAGCGCAGTTCCAGCACGTTGTGCAGCGCGCCGAACGCGACGAGGCCCAGCACCGCGGTGGCGACCGGCACGCGCAGCGCCAACGCCAGCGCGACCACGGCGGCCAGCACCAGCCATCCGCTCGGCGCCAGTCCGGCCTGGGGACGGCGTGCGAGGGAGACGGGGGGCGCCAGCACGGCCATCCCGGCACGATACTGGCGCGGTGCCGCACGCGTACCCCCTCGCCCTCGCGGTGACGCTCGCCGTCGAGGTGCCCGTCTACGCCGGGTCTTTGCGGGTGGCCCGCGTGCTGACCGTGGGGCGCGCCGCGGCGCTGGCCGTACTGGTGAATCTGGTGACCCATCCCCTGCTCTGGTACGGGTTGTCGCGTGCCGGGTCGGCCTGGTTCGCGCCGGCCGAGGCGGCGGTGGTGCTGGCGGAGGCCCTCGGGTGCTGGCTGCCGCTGCGGCGGGACCTGGCGCTGCTCCTCCTGGTGTCCCTGTTCGCCAACACGGCCTCGGTCCTGGCTGGCCTCGCCGCCTCGCTTGCGGGCGTTTTGTAGGAGCGGACGGTAGGTTGCCGGGCATGGTGGTCGAGATCTATACCGACGGCGCCTGCAGCGGGAACCCGGGCCCGGGCGGCTGGGGCGCGGTGCTGACCTACCGTGGTCGGGAGAAGGAGATCTGCGGCGGCGAACCGGCCACCACCAACAACCGGATGGAGCTCATGGCCGCGATCCAGGCCCTGGAGACCCTGACCCGCCCGACCACCGTCCACCTGTACACGGACAGCGTCTACGTACGCAGCGGCATCACGAGCTGGCTGGCCGGTTGGAAGCGCAACGGCTGGCTGACCTCGGCCAAACAGCCGGTGAAGAACGCCGACCTGTGGCAACGGTTGGAGGCGGCGGCCGCACCGCACCAGGTGCAGTGGCGTTGGGTCAAAGGGCACAACGGCGACCCCGGAAACGAGCGCGCCGATGCGCTGGCCAACCGGGGACTCACCGAGACCGCACGTCGGTAGCGGCCGCTTGACCGTCTGTGCAACCGTCGGAGCAACGCGTGTACCGACGTCGACGAGATCAGTGGAGGTGGCGATGGGTTGGCTGATCGGTCTCATCCTGCTCGGGCTGGTGCTGCTGCTCGTGGGGTTCGTACTGGTCAACTACAACGCGTTGGTACGGGCCCGCAACGCGTACGCGCGCTCGTACGCTCAGATCGACGTTCAGCTCACCCGTAGGCATGACCTGATCCCGAACCTGGTGGAGACCGCGAAGGGGTACCTGGCGCACGAACGGCAGACCCTGGAAGCGGTCATCAACGCGCGCTCGGCCGCGGTCACCGCGCAGGCCTCGGCCACCGCGGGTGGCGCCGAGTCGCTCGGCGCGCTGGCCGGGGCGGAGAACATCCTGACCCAGGCGCTGGGCCAGCTGTTCGCGTTGGCCGAGGGGTACCCGAACCTCAAGGCCAACCAGAACATGCTGAACCTGCAGGAGGAGCTGACCACCACCGAGAACCGGATCGCGTTCGCCCGGCAGGCGTACAACGACGCGGTGATGGAGTACAACACACGGCGGCAGGTCTTCCCGTCGTCGCTGATCGCCGGTGCGTTCGGCTTCGCCCCGGCCGCCCTGTTCGAGCTCGACGACCCCCAGCAGCGCGGGACCCCGCAGGTCTCCTTCTAACCCAACTAGCCGAGGTACCGCGTGAACTTCTTCGAGCGCCAGCGCCAGGTCCGCCGGATGTCCACCCGGCTCGTCATCCTCTTCGCCGTCGCCGTCATCGGCATCATCGCGGTGGTCAACCTCGCCGCCGCCCTGGCGTTCAGCCGCAGCGTGCGGACTCCGGCCCAGCTGGCCGGGATCCTGGTCGTCACGAGTCTGGTGACGCTGATCGCGATCGTGCTCGCGGCTGCGTTCCGGATGATCGGCCTGCGCGGCGGCGGCGGCGTGGTCGCGCGTGAGCTGGGCGGCGTGCTGGTGCCGCAGGACACCGCCGACCCTCAGCTGCGCCGGCTGCGCAACGTGGTCGAGGAGATCGCGATCGCGTCCGGCACCCCGGTTCCCGAGATCTACGTGCTGGCGCACGAGAACGGCATCAACGCGTTCGCCGCCGGCTGGTCCACCTCGGACGCCGCCGTCGCCGTCACCCGTGGCGCCCTCGAGCGGCTCAACCGGGCCGAGCTGCAGGGCGTGATCGCGCATGAGTTCAGCCACGTCGTCAACGGCGACATGAGGCTCAACATCCGGTTGATGGGGCTGCTGTTCGGAATCCTGTTCCTGGCCATCATCGGCCGCACCCTGACCCAGACTGGGATCATCGCCGGGTCCGGCCGCCGCGACGGCGACCGCAACCAGGGCAACCCGCTGGCGATCCTCGGCATCGCCCTATTGGTGGCCGGGTTCGTCGGGGTGCTGGTAGGCCGGCTCATCAAGGCCGCCGTGTCCCGGCAACGGGAGTACCTGGCCGACGCGTCGGCGGTCCAGTTCACCCGCCAGACCAGCGGCATCGTCGGCGCCCTCGCGAAGATCGCCGGCCTGGAGTCCGGATCCAAGCTGCGCAACCCGAAGAGCGAAGAGGTCGGGCACATGCTCTTCGGCGCTGGTGGGGCGAGCCAGTTGTTCGCCACCCACCCGCCGCTGCTGGAGCGCATCAAGGTGCTCGACCCGACGTTCGACACCGGCAAGCTGGACCAGCTCTCCCGCGAATGGGCGGCCAACCCGCCGCAGGGCATGGCCGAGGACGTGCAGCTCGGCTTCACCGCGGCCACCCCGCCGGCGCTGCCGGCCCACGACGCGACGGTTCCGGTCACCGAGTCCGATGTGGTCGCCGGCATCGGGGCCGCCGCACAGACCTCGTTCGAGCGGGCCGAGCAGCTCATCGCTCAGATCCCGCAACCGCTCCTGGATCGGGCCCGCGACGCCGGCACCGTGGTCCCCCTCATCCTCGGCCTGCTGCTCTCCGACAACCAGGAGGCCCGGACGGTGCAGCACGCGCTGATCGCCGGACAGTACGGCCGCGAGCTCGCCGACGCCGCCTGGACCGACGCGAACGACCTGACCGGCCTGCACCCGCTGCTCCGGCTGCCGCTGGCCGAGCTGGCCTTCCCGGCGCTGCGTCAGCGGTCCACGGCCGAACGCTCCACTGTGGTCAGTCAGGTGATGTCGCTCATCCAGGCCGACGGACGGATCACGCCGTACGAGTACTGCCTGTCGCGCCTGGTGGTCAGCGAGCTGAACGAGTCCACCCAGCCCCAGTCCGGGTGGCGGGTCGACCGCCGCCGGCTCTCCCAGGCGCCGCAGGCGGTGGCGATCCTGCTGGCCGTGCTGGCCCAGGCCGGCAGCGATGACCCGGCCGCCGCCGAGCACGCCTTCAAGGCCGGGCTGGACCGGGTGCTGCCGGGAGCCGGCTACCCGTACGCCCCGCCGGCCCAGGGCGTGCTGGCCCTGGAGAACGCCTGGCCGTCGCTGATGGGGCTGCCGCCGGAGGACCAGCAGCGGCTCGTCGGCGGAGTGGTGGCGACGATCGCCGACGACGGCAAGACCACGCTGACCGAGATGGAGCTGCTGCGCACGATGTGCGCGATCCTGCACTGCCCGCTGCCGCTGTGACCCGGCATCGGTTGCCTCAAGATCAGCGCAACTGTCCCTGAGTTGTGGGGTGTCGCGGCTGAACACCCCACAACTTTCCATCAGATGCGTGGATCTTCGACCGTCAGCCCGGCTGGATCACGGAGTCCATCGGAGCACCGGTACGAAGGTGCTCGCGAGCGCGTCCCGGGTGTGCAGCGCGGCCCGCCAGCCGATCACGTGCCGTTTCCGGGTCCGCTTGCCCTTGGTCGTCGGGCCCGTGGTCATCGTGCCCTTGGTCGTCGGCACGGCCTCGACCGTCCACGGTCGACGGAACAGCACCCGCGCCCCCGTCGCCACCGCGAACAGGACCAGCAGCACGACCACATCGAAGAGCAGCAGCAGCAACGGCAACGGCAGGAACCAGAACACCAGCCCGAACACGATCAGTCCGACGATCACGAGGAGCGCGGCGACGAGGTCGTCGGGCATCTCGAAGCCGACGTTCGCGGCTCCGGTCGCGGCCTCGCCCAGGTCGATGTCGCCGCCGGAACCGCGCTTCTTCTCCCGGCGCCTGTCCCGCCAGCCGCCGAA
>Ga0068864_100002117_pt1 | contig 16416 bp, 15 predicted proteins | sample KBSSwiS72_FD_66586 | JGI IMG/M metagenome (GOLD analysis project Ga0068864, IMG submission 66586) | Switchgrass rhizosphere microbial communities from Kellogg Biological Station, Michigan, USA - KBS Switchgrass S7-2 | ecosystem: Host-associated > Plants > Roots > Rhizosphere > Soil ... | reverse complement strand
TCCAGAAGGCTGTAGTCAGTATGAAGGTGGAGGTGTACGAATTGACGATCCGGCATTATTCCCCGTTAACGTTTCCTGTTATGAATTGCCGATGGTGGAACGATTAGTTTGAGATGACTAACTATACAACAGATCGAGCGACAGCTCGTATGGGCGACTGCAAATGAAAAATCACTCCCACTCGATGGTTGAAGGCGGCTTGGAACTGATGTCATAAACAACTCGATTAATCCCGCGGATCTCGGACACTATACGACCAGAAACTCTCGCGAGAAGATCGTGAGGTAATCGTGCCCAGTCAGCAGTCATTCCATCAACACTCGTGACTGCTCGGATCGCAACAACGCGTTCATAGGTACGCTCATCACCCATCACGCCGACAGTGGATACAGGTAGAAGTACGGGAAACGCCTGCCAAACGGAATTGTATAACTCAGCGAGGCGCAGTTCTTCATCGAGGATCCTGTCGGCCGCTTGGACTAGTCTGATTTTCTCTTCGGTGATGTCGCCAATAATCCGAACAGCCAAACCTGGCCCAGGAAATGGGTGCCTGCCGAGAATCTCCTCCGGCACATCCAGTTCCCTACCAATCAGCCTCACTTCGTCTTTAAAGAGTTCGCGAAGTGGTTCGATGAGTTTTAGCTTCATCTTCTCAGGCAAACCACCGACGTTATGATGACTCTTAATCACGGCAGAAGGTCCACGAACTGAGACAGACTCAATCACATCCGGATACAAAGTCCCCTGAACAAGGTAGCCGACGTCTCCCAATCGCTTTGCTTCTTCGTCGAATACGTCAATGAATACTCTACCAATCGTCTTTCGCTTTTCTTCGGGATCAGTCACTCCGCGCAAGGCTCCAAGGAACTTCTCGCCCGCGCGTATGCCAATAATGTTCAGATCCATGCTTTGTTTGAGCAATGACAGTGTCGACTCAAACTCGCCTTCGCGAAGCAAACCGTTATCGACGAAAATGCATGTCTGCCGATCGCCAACCGCTTTGTGAACTAGCGCGGCAGCGACGGTGGAATCAACACCTCCGGACAAACCTGAGACGACGCGACCTCGATCGCCTAACTCTGCTCGGATCCGCTGGATCTGTTCATGTACGACAGCTTCAGGCGACCAATCTCCGCGACAGTCACAGATTGAAAACAGAAAGTTACGCAATACCTGCGCACCCAATGGTGTGTGGGCCACTTCGGGATGAAACTGAACTCCAAAGATTGCGCGCGACTCATTTTCCATCGCATTTAGCGCGTCATCAGTAAGCGCAGTTCGTTTGAATCCAGGCGGAACTTCAGTGACATGATCACCGTGACTCATCCAAACATCCATTTCCTGAGGCAGTCCACCGAACAGGCGGCTAGTCACGTCGAGAACTTTCAGACGAGCGTAGCCAAACTCCCGATTAGGGGACGCAACGACTTTACCGCCGAGATCCTCAGCAAAAACTTGAAAGCCGTAACAGATACCTAACTTTGGGCAATTGATTGAGTCGAGCAGGTCGTCGTGAGGTTTCGGCGCACCTTGGTCGTAAACAGAGGATGGTCCGCCAGAGAAGATTACTCCCTTCGGTGAGCGGGCATTAATTGTCTCAACCGTTGCATTGAATGGAAGAATCTCACAATAAACGCCCGCCTCTCTGACGCGACGGGCGATAAGCTGAGTGTACTGCGATCCGAAGTCAAGTATTATGACGGTTTCATGCTGGCTAGAGTTGGTCAAGAAAACCTCTGGCTGAGTTTTGGTTTCAAAGCTGGAACGAAAGAGTGGCAGATTATACTTTTCGCATTAGAGAACGCCAACCAACGATTGATTGTTGTCGTAAGTAACAAATGATCATGCGGGATTCAAAAGAATTGTTCATCAAGAGACCTTTTAGAGGACTCGCAAGTCTTCTCTTGTTTTTGCTGACCGGTTTACCGGCACTGGCTGTTAATGGTGATGTCGTACTATCTGAACCTTTGACCGTACGCTGGCGCTACGCATCGAGTGTGACGCTCAACCTAACTCCCGCCTTTGATAATGAACGAGTCTACCTACCATTAGCCGGGGGAATTCTGGTGGCCCTGAACGCCAAGGACGGCCAACTGTTCTGGCGATCTGAGATTGGCGGCGAACTCTCAGCGTCCCCTGCGGCAGATGAGTCAGCAATCTACGTCGCTTCTGAGATTCTCGAGCTAGGCTACGCACCGAGCAATTCATCGGGAGTGTTGCGCGCACTTGGAAGAGAAGGAGGAGTTACCCAGTGGCTAACACCTCTCGTAAAGCCTCTGAGAGGAGCAATAGCTGTAAGCGGCAACAAGCTCTTTGCCGGCGGAAGTGACGGACGCGCTTACGCATTCGATAAGAAAACAGGCGGAGTCTATTGGTCAATTCCCTTTTCATCCTCCTTCAGCGGCGCCCCAGTAGCAAAAGACGGCCGTGTTTATTTTGGTAGTGAAGACGGAACGCTCCTCGCTCTTGAGGAATCAACTGGAAAAGTTCTCTGGCGGTATAGAACCAAAGGCGCTATTCGAGGGCCGGTTGCCGCTTCAGCAGGAATCGTGTTTTTCGGATCAAGTGATGGCTATGTCTACTCAGTTCACGCGGACAATGGTCACCTCGACTGGAGGAAGCGTACCGGAGCCGGCGTAGAGGCTGTCTTGCTAAGTGGCGAAACCCTGCTTGTCGCGTCACTTGATAATTATGCCTACTTACTAAACCTGAAAGGATCCATGCTCTGGAAGAGACTCTTGCCCGGCCGTATCGCTGCTCAGCCACTTGCAGTGCAGGAGGCAGCGCTCTTCACTCCTCTCTCGAGCTCAACTGCAGTAGTTTTGGCGTTACGGGATGGAAAGCAGGTAAATACGCTTCCGACTGGTGAGGAAATGACTAGTTCGGCAGCTCCGATACTTGTCGGAGACGCAGTTTTTGTTACGACTGAACATGGACTAGTGGCTTTTGCTAGACCAGCAGATACGAGTGTTAAGCAGAAACGTCAGTGACCCGATCTGGTTACCGGGTTGGTCTCCATCTTGGTTTCAGCAGAATCACCTCGCCGCCAGAACATGCTGAACACTCTTGATAGCAGACCATGAAAGATGTAGGCGATAACAATCCCAAGCAGCACGTACTGCGAATACAACACGATTAATCCGCCGATAGCGAGCACCAGGATTATCGTCCTCATGCTGCGACTACCCGTTCCTACTGTTTTGAAACTTGAAAAACGCAGAGTGCTAACCATCATCAAACTTAAGAGTCCCACCAACAACATCAGTAGGCCTGAGTAAATGTTCGCACGTTCGGCGCCGTAACCGATCAAAGGTAATGGCGCAAAGTGAACAATTGCGGCGATCAATCCGCCGGCGACAGGAATTGGCAATCCCACAAAACTCTTTTTGTCGACTTTAATTGTGCCGGCTGCGACGATTCTCGGCCGTGAAGCCTGAACATTAAACCTGGCCAACCTGAAAGCGCCGCACATCAAATACATGAAGGAGATGAACCAAGCCAGCTGATGAAGATTAGTTCCTTCAGTCAAACTTGCTCCGTACCCCCAGACATATGCGAGGACCGCAGGGGCAAGACCGAAGGTGACAACGTCAGCGATTGAATCGAGTTGTATCCCGATCTCCGTGGTCGTTTTCGTCATCCGAGCAATACGACCGTCAAGCATGTCGAACAACACAGCAAAGCCAATTGCAATTGCGGCGTGATCAAATCGTACCGCAGCTCCAATCAGGTCGGGATTTGGTCCGGCAAGTAGCTGAAACGCCCGCAACGAAGCCATCACTGCGAAGAAGCCCATGCCTATGTTCGCTGCGGTAAAGACTGAAGGTATTAAGTAGACACCTTTTCGCAGTCCTCTGCGCGGAGGATTTGGGGTTTCCTGTTCGATTTGCTCACCGTGAGCAGCGCTCATGAGATTCTCCCAATCACTGTGGTGCCACCACGTACTCGAGCACCTTCCGAAACAATGATTGTTACATTCGGGGGTAAGATCACATCTGTGCGGGAGCTAAACTTGATCAGTCCAAAACGTTCTCCCAGGGTCACATTATCGCCCTTCTTCTTCCAGCAGACTACCCGGCGAGCGAGTATTCCCGCGATCTGCTTACAAACGATCGTAATCTTCTCGCCCTCAATGGTCAGAATGTTTTGTTCATTTACTAAGCTCGCCTTTTCGTTTGTAGCCATCAGGAATCTGCCGGGTGAGTAAACAACATCTGTAATCTTACCCGGGATAGGAGAGCGATTAATATGAACATCCAGTGGGGAAAGAAAAATGCTGATGACGGTTGAGGAAGTTTCCTTGTCATGTGCAAGCGACCTTATGCTCGTCACCCGACCGTCTGCCGGCGCAACAACAACGTCCGGTTCACCTGGTGGCTGTCGCTTTGGATCCCGGAAGAAGTAAGCCATAAAGATTGCAAGGAACACCAGGAGCACAAAGACGTACCAAAGACCTAACGCTGCCGCTACGAAGGCCAATATCAGCGGTATCGTTATGAATGGAATACCCTCTCGAACGATGCTCACGTTAAGTGACAATGACTTGCCTAACTTCGATTTTGCAAAAAAGGGACGTGTACTTTGATTCCACGTCCCCTACGGTGCTGTGAGAAATTGTCTTAGGCGCAGACTAATGACTCAAACTGTGAGATTTCTGATATTGAATCATTATTGAATACATTTGATCCTTGAGGGCTAGTTTTTTCTTCTTGAGCGTGGTCTCCTCCAACTGTTCTTCATAACTCGGATAGGCTAGAGCGGATAATTCAGTAAGACGTTCTTCGTACTTATGATGTTCCCTGGCTAATTCTCTAAATTCCGGATCCCGATTAATCAACTCTTCCTTCAGACTATCCGTGGTTGCGATGTCCATTTCGTGCATGTCTCCTTTCAGACGATGGGAATGGCGGGATTGTTTTTGGAGGCGAGGGCTCAAAGCCTCCATCGGATTGTGTCGCACAGAAAAATGTTAGCCCAACACTCTGACCAAATCAAGCAGGTAGTTGCTTCAAAACGAGGCTCATTACGACCGCATCTTCTGGCGGATCCGAATAATAGTTTTTCCGTCGCGCAATCGCTCTAAAACCAGCTTGTTCATACAGCGCCTGCGCGGCTTCGTTTCCGCTTCTAACTTCTAAAAAGGCGGTACTTACGCCTAAGTGGCGGGCTTCTTCGATGATTCGCCTAAGCAATACTCGCCCAATCCCACGTCTCCGGTACTGCTCTCTCACTGCAACGTTGTTGATATGCAGTTCACCAGCCGTTTCTCTCGCGACAATGTATCCGGCAATGCGGCTATGTTCGAGTATTGCTGATTTCTTTGGTAGGGCGATGAGCATGAGGTTGGGGTTACCAGACTGCAGTTCCGCGTAATAAGCTGCCCAACCCCACCTACTCAATCCAGACTCTTCTTCAATCGCTACGACCTCCAGCAGATCATGCTCCGACATTCGATTGATCAAAATCTCATCAACCGCAGCACTCATTTTTTTCTCTACAATAGACATCACAACTTCAATTCAGCATCTGAAGGTCGAACATAGATTGCACGTAAGTCGTTCGGCGTAACATCCATTTCCTGCAACCGTGACAAAGCTAATGATGCGACGTGCTGAGCGAGATTGGAAGCCGGCTTTACAGTTCTCCAGCCATCTGTACTTTCTTCTATCCTCGCTGCCTCCGTAAATTGATAACCCTTTTGTATTGCTGACTCACGTATGAGATCTGAATAGAGATCAGATCCATCACCAGCCCAGCAAATATTACTAAGTGTTCTGTACTTCTCAATAATCTGCGACGGCGACAAATGCGCCGGCTGGTCCAGAGCGATCACCACTCCTTCACTGGACGTCGAAAATAACTGGACAAAGAGTTCTCCTCGTCCAGCCGGTAAGAGTGAAACAGTGAAGTCAGAAGGTCCGGCTGAATGAGCGATCGCTTCGAGAGTCGGGACGCCGACGCAAGGCCGATGCAGAGTCTCCGCCAACGCTTTTACCGTGGAGATTCCAATCCGAAGCCCGGTGAAACTACCGGGCCCTGTCGCAACAGCAAAAATGTCTATATGGCGAATCGTTAGATTAACTTTCGACAGCAGAATGTCGGTGTCCGCCAACAACGTGTTGGAATGCGACACTTCCGGGTCGCCACCACTCAATGCCAAAACGTCCGAGCCTTTCAAAAGGGCAATGCTTCCCGCACGCGTCGCCGTTTCCAGACTCAGTAGGAGCTGCTGTGATTCCATTGAGTTAAGAATAAGAAATTTCCTTCTACACCGCTTGTCAGAGTTTTAGCTCTTCGATGGCAAAACCATCAAGCCATATAGTTCCAAAGATTGGGCACGGCGACGACTGGCACTGTTTCCTCTTCAGGCTCAATGCGATCGCTTGACACGTAGGTGCCGTCGTAAATTCAAGCGTTCGTTTTTCCCAGGCACCATCGTTCTCAGGCAGATTGGTAATTGACAGCACCGTGTTGCTTCGTGCGTCGTTTACGGCGAAAACTGGTAATCCGCCACTGACGATGTTATTCGCTTTGACCGCAAAATAGATGCGGTAGGTTTGATTCGGTTTCACAACTACAGTCTGAGTAAGTACTGGGGACTCGGGAGGCGAGTCGCCCTTATATGCAACTCGGATGCTCTTTGATCCGCTTTCCTTCTCCGATGTATCTAGTGACACTTCGATATTGGACTGCGCCCGTGGAACGTGCCAGCCGAACCCGACTTCATCAAAACTGATCACACCTTCAAACCCGCCATCGTAAATTGAACTCTTTGAGTCTGCGCCACTCCAAATAGCAAAAGCTGCCTCGTACTCGTGAGCTGCCATGAGTGATTGAACCAGCTGACGCTTTTGAACTTCAGTAAAACAACTCTCCGCTTGCTTGTACTGCTCAAGGGTCTCCGTTCCCTCTCCTTTCAACGCAAGAAAGCGAGCGAACTCAACTCGTGAATTTGCCGACTCTATTCCTGCGAGTTGCTCAGTCTCCTTGGCATCACCGCGAGAAAGTCCCCAGGCCAGATCGATCAAAGTGGATAGGTACATTCGATTACTTTTTGCGGCCTCGCGAAGCTCTGCGAAAGCCTCGTCATATCGTCCCATCCTTAAACGAACGTTAGCGCGTTCCCAACGAGTATGTGCGTAATACGGCGCCCGAGTTACAGCTTGGTCGAAGGCTGATAGTGCACCTTGTGCATCCTCGAGCTGGTCTCGAGCAGTCCCGAGATCTAACCAAAGGAGATCGTCGTTGGGTCGCAAACTCGCGGCAAGAGCAACTTCGCGTTCTGCTTCGCGAAACATATGTACTTCGCGAAACGTCGTTGAGAGAGCTCGATGCGCGTCCGGATCCCACGGCGTCAAACGTACAGCCTCGGCAGCGGCAGAAATTGAATGCGTTAGAAGTGCATAACGTCCCAAAACTCGAGAAAGTCCGTATTGCCCCGACCACACAATGAGCAACAGACAGACAACAATTCCAAGAACTGAGATGGGTGGTCTTACGATTGCCCCAACCCGCTGAGAGTTATCAGGTAGCACGAAAAACTAAAACGTGCCCCCTCCACTTGAAAGGACACGTTTCCCCAAAAACTTATTTGAAGGTCTAACTAAACACCGCTTGGATTATTTTGAAACGCAACAATAGGCGTCGCCGCCGCGAGTGTACCAAGGGTAGCAATAGCGATTGTCGCAGGGAGTCCTATGCCAAACAATCCGCCCGCGCTAGAGCCAGCAGCTGCAGCTCCCGCACCGGCGCCAGCACCTGCTGCTGCTGCAGCACCCTGACCCACTGTTGGGGCTGCGGCTCCCGCAGGAAAGCAAATATCAATGATGCCACCCTTAGCCGAGTCCGTCTTAGCAGCGGTGCCACCTTGTTCTGTTCCTACTTCCGCCGTTGTCTTCTTCTTAGCAGCGACAACTGCGCATCCGTAGATGAGAGTTACTTTGATGTGTCCATTCTCATCGTAGGTGAGTACGAGCTTAGTGTTGGGCGCAATGTCCAACGTTCCCAAAGATCCCAGGTTGACCGTCGCGGACTGATCAGCTCCCGTTTCGATCGTCGCTCCGGTGACAATCGAGGCTCCAGTTGCGGCGCTGTTACCATTAACTGTGATTGGTTGATTGTTCTTCGTTGTCAGTCGTGCAATGAACTGTTGTGGGATTGGAGCTGCATTTGGCGTGGGTGATGTAGAAGCAGCGAAAGCAATTTGCATTGCGAGTTGCGCCATCGCAAAAAGAAGCAACGCTGCAATTACTTTGTATCTCTTATGTCGTCGATACATCCGCGTGATCCCTTCTCTCAACGTCAGCTACCAATCCCTTTGCTTGCCGGAGTTTACTGTTGTTCCAAACTTTAGGTCAATTAGTTTTTCGGTCAACGATTGTTGGTTTCGCTTGGTCACTTCTTCAGGAAGCGTTGAAATAGATCATCAGCGAGTTTCTGATCCAGAGTTTTCAACTTGCTGTACTCATCAAGCGCTCCCTTCCTGTCATTGAGAGCCACATAGGCCAACGCCAGATTGTAGTGTGCTTCTGAATAATCAGGTTTGAGTTTGATTGCCTCTTTAAATGATGCGGCGGCATCCTGATATTTCTTGGTTCTGAAGTAAACAGTTCCAAGATTGTTGTAGGTCTCAGGCGAGCCAGGCTTCAAAGCAAGCGTGTGCTTGTATGCTTCAATTGACCTATCGAATTGTTGAGCGCGATACAACGCAGTACCTAGACTATTGTACGCTTCAAAATAGTCAGCTTTGATCTTAACTGCCTGCTCAAGTGGGCCGACAGCTTCGTTGAACTGGCCCAGGTTGTAGTAGGCAGTGCCGAGATTGTATTGGGCCTCGGCGAAGTCGGGCTTTGCTTTAGTCGCAAGCTGCAAGACCTCAACGGCCTCCTGGTATTGACCGAGTTTGTTGTTTACGGCGCCCAGGTTATTCAAAGCCTTGATGTAATCGGGGCGCAATCTTAGGGCTTCCTTGTACGCCTCAACAGCCTTTCTGAAGTTCTCAACTGCTGCTGCCTTGTCGAGTGTTTCGCCGAGCTTGACGTATGCATAGCCGAGGTCGTTCTGGGAAACGGCGTTGTCTGAACGACGTCGAATCGATTCCTGCAATTCAATGATTGCCTGGCGAAAGTCGCCCAGAACAATTAGCAAGCTACCGAGATTAGTTTGCGCCTCCACGTAGTCGGGCTTGATCTGTAAAGCTTTGCGATATGTCATTGCCGCGTCCGCGTACTTACCAGTCATGTAGTAGGTGTTACCCAGGTTGTATTGCACTTCCGCGGAGTCAGACTTGAGCGCTGCAGCCTTTAGAAAACTTTCGAGAGCGTTCGCATACTGCTCAGTTATGTAATATGCAGCTCCAAGATTGTTTAGTGACTCACCATCACCCGGTTTCAGTCTCACCGCATTGGCAAATGCTTCAATCGCCTCCTGGTAACGACCCGCTTTGTAAAGACTGGCTCCCAGGTTGTTGAAAGCGACGGCGTCGTCCGACTTTAGTCGCACAGCGTTTCTCAACGCCTGGATAGATTGCTCGGCCTTATCGAGACGGTCGTATGCATAGCCGAGATTGCTGAATGCGCTTGCGTTTTTTGGCTGCAACCGGACACCTTCTTCATATGCAGTTGCAGCTTCAGCAAATTTGTTCAGGCTGAGATACGTATCCCCCAATGCAGTGTGAGCCTCTCCCCAGTCGGGTTTGAGTTGAACGGCTCTCTTGAAAGCATCCAACGCTTCGTCAAACTGATCGGTCGCACTGTATGAGATTCCAAGATTGAAGTAGGCGTCAGGATCATCTTTCTTAATCGACACCGATTTCTTGAAAGCCTCACCTGCTTCGCGGTTTTTGTTGAGACTGAAGTAAGCGGCTCCCAAGTTGTTGTAGATGATCGGGTCTTGCGGTGCAAACTTGAGAGCGTTCTGATAGGCATCGATCGCTTGTGCATACTGGCCAAGGTCGTAATACGTGTTTCCCTGGTTCTTGAGAGCTTCTGCCTTGTCATTCTCGGAAGGCGTGCTACTAGCGACGTCCATTTCCGTTCGAGTTGGAATTGGCCGCCTTCGATCAGGAGGATTATTCCGCGCCAACTCCGCTGATCGTGATGGTCTTGGCTGGCGCCTGACTACGAGCATCGCGGCACTTCCGACCAGGTCACGAACACGTGCGGGACGTTTGAAGATGACACCGGCACCACCCATGATGTCCTGTCCCTGGAAAGCATTGGACCCACCAATGTCCTGCGGTAGGAGCAAGGCAACTGCCCCAATGATCGTATTGGCGCACCAACAGAACAATAGGGCGGCGGCAACCATCGATCTTGCTTTGCAGGAGAGATCGCTCAACTTAACCTTCAACGTCAAGCTTCGTTGTCGCGAGCATAACCAAGACGAGAAAAATGAAAGCATTTACAAGCAGGTGCAAACCGAAGTCGACTAGACTGTGTACAGCGACTCCTGTCATTCCCAGTAGCGCGGCGATACATATCGCGCGCTGAAAGCGATCCGGCGAATGGAGTTTCTGCCGCGCGCTGCGGAACAACGACACGGCAAACCAGATCCCAACTGCGAATCCAACGAGGCCGCCGCTCGTCAGCAATTCCAGATAGTCGTTATGTGCCTCCTGGGGCGTTGTGGACCCCGATGCGTCGTGGTAAGCAGTAATGGCGATCCAATAACCGCCCAAACCTACTCCCAGCACTGGATGCGCAGCAAACATCTTCAAGCTTGCTCGCCAAATCTCGTTTCTCGTTGAGCCCGCGTGGAAACCTTCTGGGTCAGGATTCAGTTCAGTACTCGCAGCGCCGAAAGTACTTACTAGAGCATCCCCACCCATCCAAACAGTGCCGGCGAGAATCACAGTTACGAGACTCATCAGCAGCGCAACGCGCAACAGCTTTAATTGTCGTCGCTCTCGTCTGGATTCAATCTCCTGCCGATTGCGTGTTAGAAGAATGAAAGCTACAACGACCTGAGCGACCATCGCCAAGATGCCGCCGCGTGAAAGCGACAAAACCAATCCAGTCCAGATCGGCAGTAACAGTGCAACGTACACGATTACTCGATCTCGCTTCAGTCCATTCACTAAACCCATACCGAGCCCCAGTCCTAGGGCCATCTCCATCAAATACGCAAAGTGGTTTTTGTTGATGAACTGTCCGTATCCCTGCCCCGGCATAGTTCGTGGAAGAACGAAGCCAGGTTGATGCTGAACCGTCTGACGAAGAATTCCATACAAGGCACTCGCCACTGCCACTCCAATGATCGTGTGAATCAGGATGTTGATTCGAACCTTAGTCCGGCAATAACGGTAAAGCAGAGCAAGGCAGGTGGTGAGCGCAAGCATCTGCAGCACAAAGAATCTAGTCTGGTATGGATCGGCGCTAATCGCATTCCACGGTCGCAGCGCCGCAACAGCTGGGTCAGGATTACCACTTCGAATCGTGATCGTCTGAAGAATGGCCAAAACAGATAGCACTAACATCGACAGGAGAACTGAACGCGAACCACTAATCCGGTTTTCACCACTCAGCATACTTTCGATGATCGCTACGATGCAGATTGCAAAAACTGCACTGACGAACGTCGCCTTCCACCATGGTTCTGCCGTTCCGTAGGGGACTGCACTTCCGATTAGCAATAAAAGCAACGCGGCAAAGATGCCACTGTTGAGTACAGCTGCTATTCGCAACCGAACAGGTCTTTCTTCAACAAAAGAAAGTTGAGCGAGCGTTGCCACTGACAATTAACGACCCACCTGAGTTGCCGTTGCTGCTATCGAAATCTCCCGCTCTTCCGCAGTTGATTCGTGCGCACTGATGATCCTTGTGACAGCTTCGGTGAGCTCTCGAAGAAAAAGATTACTCAGATAGTTAATGTCGACCAACAACGATTCACCATCGAGGTCATGGTAGAGGTTCAACCATCCCCACTCGACGCCGTTCTTCACGAGCGGCATCCTAAAACACCACGACTTGGTTCGCAGCATATCTTCCTGTTCAGCGTTTTCACCCGCCTCGCCTGCCCAAGCCCAATACACACGTCCGCTGCGCATTTCCAGATCCTGTTTTGGATGTCGCTCAAGACTTCTCTCGACAGCTCGTTCGTTTGTGTCCGCGTGCCCGGGTTGTCCAATTTGTGCATTCGCAAATGTAAACTCTCCGAATTCCAACATCGACCGTATCGCCTCAAAGATTTCATAGAGGTCCGTAGCTTTAGCCAAAACTCTCACCGCGCGTCTTACTTCAATGTTTTTAGCAACTCGCAGCCTGCGATCAGCGACTGTTCGACGCACGCCGGCACGGATCTCATCCACTTCGTGATACCGGAGATGACCAACAGCAATGATTACCGCTACGGAAATTACAAACAGAACTACTCCCGTGACCTTTGAACCGGTCGCCGGAAAGATCAACGCCGCCAGTCCAAAAGATGCGCAAACGCCATAAAGCACCAATGCAACTTTGCGTTGTGACCATCCACGGGCAAGTAACATGTGATGGATGTGTTCGTTGTCTCCTTCAAACACTGGTCGCCGACTCACTAACCGTCGTCCCATCGTCATAGCGGTGTCGACCATTGGAAAACCGAAGGCGAGGATAGGAACAACAACGGCGACCGCGGTAGTAGCTTTCTGAGTACCCAGAACTGACAGCGCTGCCAGCGTGAAGCCAACAAACAATGCCCCGGAGTCTCCAAGGAAGATTGAAGCGGGATTGAAGTTGTATCGTAGAAACCCGGCGAGCGAACCGCAGAGCACAAGCGCCACCACTATCATGAGAGGACGTGGCTGAGTGGCAGTAACGCCCAGGATCACCAATGAGGCGAACAGCGCAGCGCCAGACGCAAGACCATCCATACCGTCGATTAGATTAAATGCATTTGCAATGCCTACCAGCCACAGCAGAGTGACTAGATACGAAATGACAGGCGGCAGATGTACCGACCCGGCAAACGGCACCGAAAGCGCATCTATTCTTCCGCCCATGGCAAAGAACAAACTTGCAATCAGTCCGAGTGCCACAAACTTTACAACCGCGTTCGTCCCACGGAGATCGTCGTACACTCCAAGCAAGAACACGAGAGTCGCTGGCACAAAGGCAAGAAACAGATCCGGTGCCTGTCGGCTGAGTGTTTGTGTAAGCAGATTATCGACAAACGGCAGTGTTGAAAGTGCCAGGCCACACGAAAGATAAACAGCCACACCTCCCAGTCTTGGGATCGCCTTACGATGAACTCGGCGGTTGTCTCCGGGTACATCAAGCAATTGGAAGCGCTCACACAACCGTCGGATGAGCGGAGTGATAACCAGAGAAGTGATCGTGGCAATCATGAAGATTGCGAAATAAGTATTCACAGGGGGCTTACCTCCAGCGAGTTGGAGTTGGTCACTCTAGTAAGACACTTCAGTTTGTTATTGCGCTTTGACAGAGGGTTGTTGCGTTGCTTCAAGAATGGACGGATCGTTACTGGTGTCGAACTCAAGCAGGCTCATCATCTGAGGTAGGAGAGCGTGCCTTGAAAACCGTTCAGCCACAGTTGATCGAGACTCATTGTCTCGCGCACAAGAAACGCGCGCGGCTTCGGATATTCGTTGCACAGCGCCGTCAACATCACCGTGTTGAGCAGTAAACAGATAAGTCGGTCCAAGATCAGCCGCCAGATCCATGATGTGGCTTTGCTGCGGTCCGATATACAGCATCGGAACACCAATGGTCATGATGTTGTAGATCTTTGAGGGATGCACGATGCCCGCAAACTTCTGCCCCAAGACTACGACATGAAGATCGGCAGCGGAGAGGGAGTCGGATAGCTTTTTCAGAGGTTGATAAGGGAGGCACAGGATGTTTTTCAATCGGTGTAACTTCGCGAAGTCACGCACCTTGTTTTGTTCACTTCCCCCGCCAATGAAACAGAATGCATAACCATCCTGAGACGACATCACCAACGCAGCATTCAAGAGAGTGTCCAAAGGGTGACAAGGACTATGATTGCCGGAGTACATAACGACAAACTTGTTTTCCAGATCGTGGGTCGACCTGAACGATCTACGTCCCTCTGTCGAATATGAAACGGAATCGTCGTGGGACCACGGCGGCACAATACTCACACGATTTGCATCGATATCTTTCGACAGGACACGTTCCCTCATGAAACGATCGAGAACGATCGTTTGATCTGCTCGTCGCAGGCTATGCCGTAGCATTCGTTTCAGGTAACTCGCGGTTAGCGAATTCTCTTCCAACCACCCAGCAGCAATTGCCTCATCCGGATTGAGATCCATCACCCAAAAACAGAAGCGACCGCCTTTCATTGCGACAAAGAGTGAAGCGAGAAATGAAATCAACGGAGGTGAAGTCAGACCTACTACTACATTGAAACGCCGTAACGTGAACAACCGTAATGCACAAGTGATTAGAAAGCTGCCGAAGTTAAGAGCTCGCTGTAACTTTGTTTCCTTGCCGAAAGAAAGCGAGGGAACACGGTAGATCTGGATATTGTTCCAGGACTCGTAACGAGGGAAACTTTTCGTAGGATCGTCATAGCCGCGGTCGCTGGTAACAACCGTGACCTCATGTCCTCGTAAGGAAAGCTCCTTCGCCAGGTCAGTGAGGTGCTGTGCCGTAGCGACTACGTCAGGGTAGAAACATTGATTCAGTAGGAGAAAGCGCAACCGAAGAAGGTGTGGGCCTTTAAGAAATTGCTTGTTGTCTGCGTCTCTTGAAATCTTCTATGGTCTTGTTCAACCCTTCTCGCAATGGAATCGTCGGGTTCCATCCGAGCAATTCTTGAGCACGAGTTATGTTGGGCTTTCGTTGTTTCGGATCGTCTTCGGGCAAGGGCAAGTACTTAAAACCAGTGTCGGCTCCGATAAGCCGCATGACCTCTTCAGCAAGTTGTTTGATCGTAAACTCTCCGGGATTACCGAGGTTTACGGGCTGATGAAAATCATCCACGTTCATCAGCCTGATTAGGCCTTCTAACAAATCGTCCACATAACAGAACGAACGCGTCTGCTGCCCTTCACCATAGAGCGTCAAGGGTTCACCGCGAAGCGCTTGCACAATAAAGTTAGAGACGACACGACCGTCATCTTCCAACATGCGTGGTCCGTAGGTGTTGAAGATCCTGGCAATCCTGATATCCACGTTATTCTGACGGTGATAGTCTGTCATCAAAGTCTCAGCCAAACGCTTTCCTTCGTCGTAGCAGGACCGCAAGCCAATCGGATTAACATTTCCCCAGTAGTCCTCTTGTTGCGGATGAATCAGAGGATCCCCGTAAACTTCAGACGTAGACGCTTGAAGGATCCTGGCTCGAACACGCTTTGCGAGTCCCAGCATGTTGATTGCACCCATCACACTCGTCTTGACTGTCTTTACCGGATTGTACTGGTAATGAACTGGTGACGCCGGACATGCGAGGTTGTAGATCTGATCCACTTCCAGAAGGATCGGTTCAGTCACGTCGTGTCGTATCAACTCGAAGCGTGGATTGTCGAGCAGTTGCATGATGTTTTCGCGCCTGCCCGTAAAGAAGTTGTCGAGACATAGGACTTCGTGACCTTCGCCTAGAAGTCTTTCGCTGAGATGTGAACCGATAAAGCCGGCACCGCCAGTGATTAGTATGCGCATAAGTTTCGTTGTGATTTCGGATTTGGGATTTCGGAATTCGGATTTCGTGTTAACTGCCCTCTTAAATGAATTAGCGATGCTGATTCCGTTTCGAGGTCTTGCCAACGCTCGTAAAAATAGCTAAGAGTTCGCCCGCTTCATTCAAGAGCCAAGCCCGCTCGGCGATATCACCAAGCTTTGATTCGTTTATCAACTCAAGCCAGTAGTGACTCTCGGATGACTCTTTTTCCACGATCGCTATTTTATGAATGAAGTCATTCTTCGACTCAGCGCGGTTTGCCTCACGATAGTTTGCACCCACTGACGTACCAGCCTTCAACAGTTGGTAACCCACTACGTCTCCAACTCGTCCTCTCGGCAAGTTCGCCACAAAAGCAATAATTCGTAACGCAAATCTTTTTGTTCTTTGTTCCAATTGATGTTTATTCATGTGAGGTCTCCTGTTATTGGCGCCTAATCTGGCGCGTGAGGTTGAATGCGCGAAACAGCAACAATATCCTTTCACAAAATCCGAATTCCGCAAGCCCAAATCCGAAATCGACTTTCCATCCCTCTTATACAACAGACGTGAGACTGGGAGGTAAAAAACTGATGCTTCAGTCTCCGGAAAATCCGAATTCCCAAATTCGAAATCCGAAATAGCCACTCACCTTCGTACCCCATAATTACCCACATACAACACATCCATCCTGGTTTTTAGAAAACACTCGATTGCCTGTTTTGGTGTGCAGACAATCGGCTCGTTCTCATTAAATGAAGTATTGAGCACTACGGGCACGCCGGTCAGTTC
>Ga0068864_100002116_pt1 | contig 16417 bp, 14 predicted proteins | sample KBSSwiS72_FD_66586 | JGI IMG/M metagenome (GOLD analysis project Ga0068864, IMG submission 66586) | Switchgrass rhizosphere microbial communities from Kellogg Biological Station, Michigan, USA - KBS Switchgrass S7-2 | ecosystem: Host-associated > Plants > Roots > Rhizosphere > Soil ... | reverse complement strand
CGGCTTCATCGAGCGGCGCGCGGCGGTCCGCGTCCCCACCCATTTCGCGGCGCGCCTGTGCTACGGGCCCCGGCACGGCCAATGGGCGGACTGTGTGGTGAAGGACCTCAGCACCGGCGGCGCCAAGGTCGAGCTCTGCTCCATGTACCAACTGCCCAGAGCCTTCGTGTTGCTGCACTTCAGCGCGGGCCTGGCCTTCGAGGCGGTGCGCAGGTGGCGCCGCGCCGACCTGCTCGGCGTCTCGTTTGAGACCTGCCACGACCTGAACGCTCCACTCCCGCCGCGATTGGCGCGTGTCCAGGCGACGTGGCTCGCGCTACAGCGCTGAGCCTGGACGAGCGGCGGCCGATCCTGGCGGCGCCCGGCGTACTCTGGCGCGTAGCGCAGGAGCGTTGCCGCGGTTGAAACCGCAAACCGTTGATTAAGCGCACTTGGTGCAGGGTAGGCCTCCTCGACAGGAAGCCCCATGGACGTCTCACGCGTGGCCGCCGCGCCCGCCGCTACTCTGCTTGCGCCGCTTCGACCGATCAGCCCGGCGGCCGCGGCTGCGCGCCAGGCGCCCGATTTTGCGGACAAGATCGGTCGCTTCCAGGCGCGCGCGAACACCGTGCTGGACGCCAGCGCCTCGGGCGCTGACCGCCTGCAAGCCTACCAGGACGTCTTTGCGATGGCCGTGAAGGGCGACCTTCTGGGCATGAGCGACGACGACCGGGCGCTCTACGACGCGGCGACCAGCAAGAGCGACATCGGCCAGCGGGCCTATCAGCTCCAGGAATCCTATAGCGCCACGGTCAATGCCGCCGCCCAGCGCGGCGGGGCGGCGGCCGCTATCAAGGCTGGCTTGGCGAACTTCGACAGCCTGTCGACGTCGGATCAGCAGATTCTGTTCAAAGGGGGTATCGATGCCCCCGACCGCTCAGGCTCGGGGCCCTACGGCAGCGTGCAGGCCTGGCGCGACAACATGAGCGCCCAGCTCCAGATGGTCAGCTACATGCGGCCGGACGGCGTTTTCGACCCCAACATCGCGACCAGCAAGGCCCAGGACCCGAAATTCGCCGACGCCCTGGCGCTCTCGAACGACCGCAACACCAACTCGGCGTCCTGGACCCAGCGGGTGCTGCAGCTCTTCGGCGGTCAGACGCCCAAGGACAGGATCGACCTCTCCGACGCGGCCAAGGCTGCGGCGACAGCCGGCGCGACCGGTACCGCGGCCGCGCCTACGCCCTACAAGACAGGCTCGATCGTCTCGAAAGTGGCCTAGAGGCTCAGGCCGAGGCTTGGCGCGCCTGCGACGGGAGCAGGCCGAACTCCTGGCCGAGCTGGGCGAAGACGCTGAGCACCTTCTCTATCTGCTCGGGCGTGTGCGCCGCGCTGACGCTGGAGCGCAGCAGCGAGCGGTTTTCCGGCGTGGCAGGCGGGACGGCGAGGTTCAGGTAGACCCCGTTGGCCATCAGCGCGTTCCACATCGCCACGGCCGTTGCCTGGTCGGGCATGACCACGGCGGCGATCGGGCTCGCCTGCGGGCCCATCTGGAAGCCCAGCGCTCGCAGCCCGTCGAAAAGGTGACGCGCATTGGCGTCCAGTCGGCGGCGCAGGTCGGAATCCTCTTCCAGCCGCTTCAGGGCGGTCAGGGTCGAGGCCACGACGGCCGGGGGCAGGGAGGCGGTGAACATGTACGGCCGGCTGACGATGCGCAGCAGGTCGAAGTCCTTCTCGTCGGAGACCACGAAGCCGCCGACGCTGCCCAGGCTCTTGGAGAAGGTGCCGACGATGAAGTCGACGTCGGCTTCCACGCCGGCCGCTTCGGCCAGGCCGCGGCCGCGCTCGCCGAGCACGCCCATCGAGTGGGCCTCGTCCACCAGCAGGTAGGCGCCCATCTCGCGCTTCACCGCGACGATTTCCTTCAGCGGAGCCACGTCGCCCATCATCGAATAGATGCCTTCGACGACGATCAGCCGGCCGCCGGGCTGGTCGCCCAGGCGCTTCAGGCGCTTGTAGAGGTCTTCCGGGTCGTTGTGGCGGAAGCGGATGACTTCCGAATGCGACAGGCGCGCGCCATCGTAGATCGAGGCGTGGCTGTCGGCGTCGAGGATCAGGTGGTCGCCACGGCCGACGAGGCCCGAGATGACGCCCAGGTTCGCCTGGTAGCCGGTGGTGAACACCATCGCGTGTTTGCGGTCGTAGAACTTGGCCAGGCCCTGTTCCAGCGCCAGGTGGCCCGCGAAGGTGCCGTTGGCGAACCGCGAACCGGTGGTGCCGGTGCCCCATTGGCGCACAGCGGCGGCGGAGGCTTCGATACAGGCCTCGTCGAACGTCAGGCCCAGGTAATTATTGGTGCCGAGCAGGATGACCTTCTGGCCGTCCAGCATGCCCTCGGTCGGCGAGAGCACGGCGTCGAAGCGCACGTTCGAGGGATCGGCGCCGACGCTGCGGATCGCGTCGAGCGGGGCGCGATAGCCCAGATGCTTGTCGAGAAGCCCCATTCCTACGCCCTCGCCCGCAGTTCGTTGATCAAGGCTGCCAGGTCGCCGACGGTCTCAACGTCCGCAAGGCGATCCAGCGGGATCGAGAGCTCGAATACATCTTCGAGCTCCATGACGATGTTCATGAGAGTCAGCGAATCAACTCCAAGGTCACGACCGATGTCGGACGCAGCCGTCACATCGACGTTGCGTTGCATGACTATACCAGCCGTGCGGCCAATTTGTCGGACCGTGAGATCGGTCACCGACTCCATCTGCACTACCCCCAACGACTATCCTCTCGACTCAATTCCGCCCCAGGCGCGGCTATATGCGCACGGGAACCCCATAGTTAAAGTGGTTCGACCGGTTTCGCCTCTAAAGCCAACCCTGCGATCGGTACCATTCGATCGTTTGCCGGAACCCCGACGGCAGGTCGTACTTGGGCGTTAACGTGCTGGCTGCACGCTCATTCGGTCGGACCCCCCAATCCAAATGTGTCAGTTCGTTGACCTTACCGAATGTAAGCACGGAGGCCTTCCGACGCCAGTTATTCGCGAATTCGTCAATCAACGCCATGGCGTAAAGGGCCGCAGGGGGGATGCGCACAAGCCTTGGGCGTCGCCCAAAGGCGTCTGCGGCGGTCTGCATGATCTCGCGCCACTCGTAACCCTCGGGATGATCGTCACAGAGCGTAATTATATTTGAACTGGTCGAAACAACCTGGGCCGCGATTTGGCGGGCCGCATCCTCAACATGAATCAGGGCGGTGCGGGCCCTGGGGTCCAGGACAGGCAGGAAAAATCCGGACGCCGCCAGTTTGAAGAGCCGCAGGGTTTCGCGGTCCCCTGGGCCGTAGACGGCGGGCGGTCGAATGACCGTCACCCGGTTGCCCAGGATCGTGCGAGCGACCTCTTCGCCGCTACGCTTGCTGGAAGCATAGGCGGAGAGCTGTGGTTCGCGGGCGGCGAGGCTGGAGATCTGCAGCAGCCTGGCGGATGTCGCCCGCACGGCGGTGGCGACGCTCCGGCTGCCTTCTATATTCACCCGATCAAGGTCACGTTTCCCGCCGCCGATCTGGCCCGCGACATGGACGACGACATCCGCGCCTTCGCAGAGGCGCGCCAGGGCCGGCTCGTCGGCCAGGTCGCCGCGGACCACCTGGGGCTCCAGGTCAGCCCAGAATGGGCTCGCCGGCTCGCGTCGGGCGAGGATGCGCACCTCGAAGCCGGCGTCCGCCAGCGCCCGCACCACATGCTGCCCAAGGAATCCGGTGGCCCCGGTGACGGCGGCCAGGCCCCGCGGGGGGCTCACGCCCCGGCGCGCTCCAGCTCATAGGCGCCGGCCAGATAGGACGCGCGGGCCTTGGAACGGCTGAGCTTTCCGGAGGAGGTTTGGGGCAGGGCGTGCGCGCCCACCAAGCGCACCAGCGCCTCGACGCTGTGGCGCTGGCGAAGCACCGCCTCGACCTCGGAACGCAATGCCTCTCGGGCAGCCGGGTCGCTGGATCGCGTCTGCACCAGCACAACGATCTGCTCGTCCTCGGCGCCCGGGACCGAGAAGGCCGCCACGTCGCCGCTGCGCACAGCCGCCAATTCCGCTTCGCACGTCCATTCGAGGTCTTGCGGCCAGATGTTGCGGCCGTTGACGATCATCAGGTCCTTGCTGCGGCCGGTCAGCACGATCTCGCCGCCGTCCAGGAAGCCGATGTCGCCGGTATCGAGCCAGCCGTCGGCGGACAGTACGCGCGCAGTTTCCTCCGGTTGCCGGAAGTAGCCCCTCATCAGGCTGGGGCCGCTGGCGAAGACCCGGCCTACGCCGCGCTCGGGCATGACCTGGCCGTCGTCTCCGCGAATTTCCAGCTTGTGGCCGGGGAGGGCCGGGCCGCAGCGGGCGAAGTTGCGGGCTCGGGCGGCGCTGGCCGCCGGCGCCGCGACGTTCTCGCGCTCCAGGCGGCCGATATCCAGGTTCTCGACGCCCAGCCCCTGGCCGAGCGGCGCCATGGTCAGAGCCAGGGTCGCTTCGGCCATGCCGTAGCTCGCCACATAGGCCTTGTCGGAGAAGCCCGCGGGCGCGAACCGCTGGGCGAAATCCGCCAGGGGGCCGGTGCGGATCATGTCGCCACCGAGGCCCGCGATCCGCCAGCCCGAGAGGTCCAGGCCCTCGACGCCGGCAGCCTCGGCGCGCCGGGCGCAGAGTTCGAAACCGAAGGTCGGGCTGTAGGAGATGGTCGCGCCGTTGCGGCCGATCAGGTCGAGCCACAGCAGGGGACGGCGCACGAAGGCGCCCGTGGGCAGGAGGTCCACCGACATCTGGCAGCAGAGCGGACTAAGCACGAAGCCGACCAGCCCCATGTCGTGGAACAGCGGCAGCCATGAGATCGCCCGGTCCGCGGGCCGCACCTGCAGTCCGTGGCGGATGATCGCCTGGGCGTTGGCCATCAGGGCGCGGTGCGTCACCAGCACGCCGGTCGGGAAGCGCGTGCTGCCGGAGGAGAATTGCAAGTAGCAGGGGTCGTCTTCGCCGATCGTCGGCAGGGCAGCGCCGGCCGCGGCCGGCAAGTCGTCGAGGGCGCCTACGAAGCGCAAGCCCTCTGCCGGCGCCTCGGTCATCCAGGCCGTGATGGTTGCGGGACCCAGGAGCGCTGCGGCGTCCGCAGACTGCAGCATGCGCGCGACCTGGGCGACATAGGCTTCACGTCCGCCCAGGGGGGCTGGCAGCGGCAGCGTCGCGGGAACCAGCCCCGCGTACTGACAGGCGAAGAAGGCGCGGACGAAGGCGCCGTCGGTCTCTGCGATCAGGCCCACGCGCTCGCCGGGCGCCAGGCCCGCGGCGAGCAGGCGCTCAGCCAGCACGAGCGCTTCGTCGCGCAGGCGCCCGTACGACAGCGCTTCGGCTACTTCGCCGCGCAAGGAATGCAGAGTCACACCGGTCTCGCCGCCCGCGGCGAAGTCCAGGGCCTCGGTCAGGGTGGCGAAATCGGCGAGCCGGATGGCGCGGTCGGCTGCGGTCGGAAGGATCATCACTTGCCGCCCTTCGCCCGAAGGGGGGGCTCGGCGCAAGCCATTTCCTGCACGCCAGCCGACGATCCGGACCCAGATTGACGCTGCAGCATGAACAGCATGCCCGCCGCGAGCGCCGCCATGGCCGCCACCAGCGCCACGCCGGCGCCGGTGATCCCGAACCTGCCGATCATAAACGGAAGGGCCGCGAGCAGGGCCGCGGCGACCACCAGGCGCACCTTCAGCGAGTCGCCCGGACGGCCCAGTGTAACCAGCATCGGATCGAGCGGCAGGGCCCAGATGCCGATCACCGCCGCCGCCACTTGCCAGACCATGATCGAGGCGGCGGGCGCGAAGGCCGGTCCCATGACCAGGGTCAGCACCGGCTTGCCGGCCAGCGCGGTGACCAGCAGCAGCGCCGTGCCCACGCCGCCGCCGACCAGGCCGACCTGCAGGGCCAGGCGGCGCATGGCGTGCTCGCCATGGCTGACGTGCAGGCGCGCGAGTTCGGGATAGAGCGCCGGGATCAGCAGCCTGGCAGGCTTGGCGAGCGCGTCGGCCACCTGTCGTCCGATCCGCCACAGCGCCGCCGGCGCCGGCCCCGCGAGCGCGCCGACGGCGATGGTGATGGTGTGGGTGAAGGCCACGTCGAGGCTCGAATTGAAGTTGGTGGCCCAGGCGAACCGCCAGGCGCCGGGCATGCCCATAGTGAGCGGCGTCCCAAGCCAGCGGAACCCGGACAACAGGTCGCGGCGGCGCATCTCCAGGATCGCCGACCCTGCCAGATAGGCGAAGGCGACTACGGTCCCGGACGCCCAGACGACCAGGAAGACGCTAAGCGAGGCGCCGAACAGGATCGCCAGCCCGCTGCCGGCCAAGCGCACCAGCGAACTGATCGGCGCCTGGGCTGCGATCAGGTCGAAGCGATCGAACAGCCGGAGCAGCCCGATGGGCGTCGCCGACGCCATCACCATGATCGTCAGGCAGTAGAGCGCGGCCTTCGGACTATCGGCCGGGCTCCAGCCCAGCCTGTCGCCGAACAGCAGGGCCGCGGTAACCGCGACGGCGACCCCGACCAGGCTCGACGCAACATCAAGGAAGAGCGTGAAGCGCACCACCTGCTGCAGCTTGCCACGCTGGCCGGCCGCCAGCGGACCCGACCCGTAGTGAAGCACCGTCTGCCAGGAGTTGAACTTGACCACCTCGCCGACCAATTGGGCGAAGGCGTTGATCAGGATCAGCACGCCGACTTCGCGCACGCCGAGCAGCCGCGCCGCGACCGCCATATAGCCCAGGCTGATCAAGGCGTTGGCCGCGCGTCCGCCCAACAGCACGCCGGCGTTTGCAAGGACGCGGTGCAGCAGTGGACGGTCGGGGCTGGCCACGGCGGTCATCGCGCGCAGTCTTCCGCCTCGCGGGTCCGGTTGTCGACCGTGGGATGCAAAGGACCTAGTGGCCCTTGAGCTGGGTGTGGACGCCGCCCTTGAACACCATGCGGTCGCCCTTGTCGGAGACCGAATAGCTGCCGGACCGCACCGCTCCGGACGGTCCCTGACCCTGGACGCCGCCGCCGACGACTTGCCCAGTGGAGGTGTCAATCACCGCGCTGTTGGCCACGAAATGGAAGCCGCCAGCCTCCTCGACGCGGACATTGCCGTCCAGCGTGAGCGACTGACTGTCTTCCCGGAAGACGCCGCGCTCCGACACCGTGTGGGTGTCGGCCTGACCGGCCCGGCTGACGCTGACGGTGGGCTTGTCCAGCAGGATGCGGGCGTCGTCCTTGGGATCGCGCACGCCCGACTGCGCGGTGACCAGGTAGCGGCTGCCGTCGCGGCCCGCGCCGCTGAATTGGGGATGGACCATCCGGACCGTGCTTTCAGGGACCGCCGGAGCGGCTGGCGTCGCGGCCTGCACACTGCGCCAGGCCACCTGACCGATTACACTGACCAACGCCACGGCGGCGGCCACCGGCAAGGTGCGGCGCAGGAACTTCACCCAGACGAGCCGCCGCCGGCGGCGCTCCATCGGGCTGGTGCTGAGGTCACTCGTGCTCAAGGCGACAACGTCCATCGGCCCGCAACGGGCCCAAGCCGCGCAGCACATAGCTGCGAATGCGCCGACAGTCTCGCAAGACCTTGCCGGAAATGAGCCGGGGGTTTGAGCGCCGCGTCGGGCGCGTTACGCGATTAAGCGGGAGCGTACGTCAACCTGATCACGTCCTCGTCAATGAGATCGCTGGCCACAAGGCGGAGCGGTGGCCGGGGCCCGGCGAAGAACGGCTTGCCGCGACCAAGCACGACAGGGTGGAGGTAGATTCGATACGCATCAATGAGACCGAGGTCGCCCAGGCTTCGCGCCAGGTCCGGTCCGCCAACCTCGATCTCGCCGGCGAGTTCAGCCTTCAGCCCGCGTATCACGGCCTCGACGTCATCCCCAACGAGCGTGGCGTTGGGGCCGACCGACTTCAACGAGCGCGACACGACCCACTTCGATTGGCGCCGCCACGCTGCTGCGAAGTCGCATTCCGCCGCGTCCCACGCAGGATCGTCTTCGTCCCAGTAGCGCATGACCTCGTACAGGCGGCGGCCATAGACGCTGCCCGTTTGCTCGCGCGCCTGGTCGATGAAGTGACGGAAAAGCGCGGGGCCCGGCGCGAACGCCATGTGGTCGACGTAGCCGTCCAGGGACTGGTTCATTCCAAAGACGAGCTTCGCCATACTGCAGGTCTCCACCTCAGGTTCATCAGCATGACTTGGGCCGACGCTGCGCAGCTACGACGCTGACGGGTCGCCATCGGACCGCCGCGGCCGCACGCTGAGCTCGTTGTATCCGGTGGTGGGGTCCAATCGCCGGCGGAATTCCAGCTGCTGCAACTCCCCGATCACAAGCTCTGCGGTCGTGCTCACGATGCAGCCAGGAACGAGGTGCCCGCCGATGCAGGCTCCGTCGCGCCGCGCGAGGCTGATGTGAACGTGCAGGCCGTCCAACGAGAGGGTGCCGGCCAACGACACGATCTCCATCGGCTCGGCGAAGGTCCTGAAGTCCTCCGACTCGCCGATAGCGCCGGGCATCCTGAGCCGCGCCCGGGACAGGCTTCCGACGCAAGACAGGATGCAGCCGGCTCGAAGCGAGTGGACCGCGGTGAGACGCTCAAGTTCCTCTTTCAGATCGGCCTCGGGTGGCAGGCGAAAGGCGTGGGCGCGCATGGGCCATACCTATGCCATCGCGTCGGCGATGAAAGAAGCGCAGGCGCTCTTCTCTCACGATCCACGGCTGGGCTGTGCTAGCGAACGGCCAGGCGGGCGGGAGCGGACGGAAGGCATGGTCGAACGGTTCGACTACATCGTCGTCGGGGGCGGGTCGGCGGGCTGCGTGCTCGCCAACCGGCTGTCGGCCGATCCCCGCAACCGCGTGCTGCTGCTCGAGGCGGGCGGCCAGGACGACTGGATCTGGTTCCACATCCCGGTGGGCTACCTGTTCTCGATCGGCAATCCGCGGGCCGACTGGATGTTCGAGACCCAGGCCATTCCGGGGCTGGACGGCCGCGCGCTGAACTATCCCCGGGGCAAGGTGATCGGCGGCTCGTCGGCGATCAACGCCATGATCTACATGCGTGGCCAGGCCGCTGACTATGACGGCTGGCGGCAGCTGGGCCTCGCCGGCTGGGGCTGGGACGACGTCCTGCCGCTGTTCCTGGCGCAGGAGGACCACATAGCGCCGCCCGGGCCGCTGCACCGAAGCGGCGGCGAGTGGCGGGTCGAGCATCCGCGCATGCGTTGGGATGTGCTGGACGCCTTTGCCCAAGCCGCTGAGCTGGCCGGCATACCTGCCGTCGACGACTTCAACTCAGGCGACAACTTCGGTTGCGGCTATTTCCAGGTGAACCAGAAAGCGGGCCGCCGCTGGAGCGCCGCCAGCGCGTTCCTCAAGCCAGTCCTCAAACGCGCGAACCTCAAAGTCGAGACCCAAGCCCGGGTCAGCCGCGTGCTGGTCGAGAGCGGACGCGCGGTCGGCGTCGCCTGGACGCGGGGCGGCGAGCTCCATGAGGCTCGCGCGGACGCAGAGGTGGTGATGGCCGCCGGCGCCGTCGGCACGCCGCAGCTCCTGGAATTGTCAGGGATCGGCGATGGCGCACGGCTGCAGCTGCTTGGAATCCAGACGATCCGCGACCTGCCGGGCGTCGGCGAGAACCTGCAGGACCATCTGCAGATCCGGCCCTACTACGAGGTCGCGGGCGTGCCGACGATGAACGACCTCTACGCGTCCTGGTGGCGGCGCCCGCTGATGGCGCTGGAGTACGCTGCCTATCGGCGCGGACCGATGTCGATGGCGCCCTCGCAGCTCGGCGCCTTCGCGCGTTCCTCGCCCGAGCACGCAACGCCGAATGTGCAGTTCCACGTCCAACCCCTGTCGCTCGACAAGTTCGGTGAGGCGTTGCACGTCTTCCCCGCGATCACTGTCAGCGTCTGCAATCTGCGGCCGACAAGCCGCGGCGGGATCCATCTCGCCAGTCCCGATCCGATGCAGGCGCCGCTGATCCAGCCGGACTATCTCTCGACGCCGGAGGACGAACGCGTCGCCATCGACTCCATGAGGCTGGTCCGCAGGATCGTCGGCCAAGCGCCGTTGCAGCGCTTCTCGCCCAAGGAGCGGCGGCCGGGCGCCGAGGCCACCACTGACGCCGAATTGCTGAGCGCCGCCCGCGCGCTCGGGACCACCATCTTCCACCCCGTCGGCACGGCGAAGATGGGCCTCGCCTTCGATCCGATGGCGGTGGTGGACGAGCGCCTGCGGGTGCACGGCCTCGCCGGATTGCGTATCGCCGACGCGTCGGTGATGCCCCGGATCACCTCCGGCAACACCAACTCGCCGACCATGATGATCGCCGAGCAGGCCGCACGGATGATGCTCGCTGACCGTTAGGGCGCGACGGTCTTCTGCCAGGTCACCGGCATGGGGTCGCGGCCGCCCTCAGCGATGAAGCGGTCGATGCGGGCGCGCAGGACCGGCAAGGGCACGCTGCCCATCGAGAGCACCGTGTCGTGGAAGGCACGGATGTCGAACTTGGGACCCAGCGCCTTCTCGGCCTTCGCCCGCTCGTCGACGATCGCCATCATGCCCAGGTAGTAGGAGACCGCCTGGCCGGGCCAGGAGATGTAGCGGTCCACCTCGATCTCGATGTCGTGGTCGGCAAGCGCGGTGTTCTCGTGCAGGAACTGGATCGCCTGCGCTCGCGTCCAACCCTTGTGGTGGATGCCCGTATCGACCACCAGGCGAGCGGCGCGCCACATCTGGAACGTCAGCATGCCGAAGCGGTCATAGGGGGTGTCGTACATCCCCATCTCGACGCCCAGCCGCTCGCAGTAGAGCGCCCAACCTTCTCCGTAGGCCGAGATGTAGATGTACCGGCGGAAGTCCGGCAGGTCGGTCTGCTCCTCGGCGAGCCCGCCTTGCAGGGAGTGGCCAGGCGCAGACTCGTGGAGCGTCAGGGCGGTCAGATTATAGAGCGGCCGCGAGGGCAGGTCGTAGGTGTTCAAGAGGTAGGTCGACTTGCCACCTCGGGCGCTGGTGTAGAAGGGCGCCATGTCGGCCGGCACCGGCTCGATGGCGAAGCGGCTGCGAGGCAGCCAGCCAAAGTATGCCGAGAGCTTGCCGTCCACCCGCTTGGCGATCCAGGCGCCACGCATCAGGAGCTCATCGGGCGTCTTGGCGTAGAATTTCGGATCGCTGCGGAGGTAGGCGAGGAAGGCCGGGAAATCGCCCTGGAAGCCGGTCTCCTTCATCACGTCCAGCATCTGGGCGTGGATCTTGGCGACCTCGGCGAGGCCCAGTTGGTGGATGTCCTCCGGCGCCATGTCGAGGGTGGAGTATTCCTTGATCTGGGCGCGGTAGTAGGCCGGCCCGTCCGGCAGGCTCTCCGCAGCCAGGGTCTCGGCAGTGTGCGGAATGTAGTCGTCGCGCAGGAAGACCAGCAGGGTGGCGTAGGCCGGCTTCACCTTGCCCTCGATCACCGCCTTGGCCTGCGCCTTAAGCGCCGCCTGCTCGGCCGCAGGTATCGAGGCCGGCATAGCCTTGAACGGCTTCCAGAAGAGCGTGCTCTCGGCGTCCTTCGCATCGACCGTCGCCGAGACCGAGACTTCACGGCCCACCAGCGTCGCCTTGGGCGGCGTGAACCCGCGCTTCAGGCCGTCGCGCATATTCACCGTGTACTCCGCGAAGTAGCGCGGGATGTCGTTTAGCTGGGCGATGTAGGCGCGGTATTCCCTGGCGTCGTGCAAGGTCCGCATGGCCGTGTAGTTGAAGCTCGACCAGAACGAGGAGTCCGAGTTGAAGGGCTTCTCGTATTCGCGGAATTTCTGCTGCGAGATCAGAGTGTCGAGCTGGTCGCGATAGACCTCGTAGTTGACCGCCTGCTCGGGCGACAGGCCGCGCTCGGGGATCGCGTCGAGCTGCCGGCGCACGTCCTGCCAGTAGACCAGGCGGCGCTCCTGGCTCGCGGCGTCCACCTTGGGCAGGTAGGGCTGGATCGGCACCGCGTCACCCTCGTCGGCGTGCGCCAGCTCGGTCTCCCGCCACACCCACTCCTTGGTGTAGAGCGCCCTGAAGCGGGCGTCGGCGGCGTCTACGGACCCGTGCCGGGCCGGAGCGGCGAGCGCGGTCGATCCCGCCGCCAAGAACAGGCCGGCAAGGGCCGCGCACGCCAGAATCCGAACTCGCATCGCTCACTCCACAGGTCGCGGGATGTGCCTAGGGCATTTCGCGTCCCGACGCCAAAGCGGCGCGCCGCAGCAGGCGCGCGGACGCCGGAAAGGAGCGGCCGCTCAGCTCTATGACTGTCGAGGACGGAGACTTAGAGGCGAACCTTCGCGGGCTTGCCGTCGCGGATCACGACGCGGTGCATCAGCGCCATCTCCTGACCGGCGCTCCCGTTCGCCGGGCGGGCGATGGTGATCACGTACCAGGCGCCGTCAGGCAGATCCGCGAAGGTGAATTCGCCGGCCGCGCCGCACTTCACCCGCCGGATGAAGGCCGAGTAGTCCTGGCTGCGCTCGGGCGGCGTGCGCCGCCGCACGTCGTCAGCCGGCAGGGCCGTGTGGTCCGTTGAATTATAGAGGACGCGCATCCGCTCCCGAACCCAGGGCGTCTCCGGCGTCAGGATCACGCCGGAAGCGGTGCAGCCATAGGCCGTCCCGGCGGCCTTGTAGGTGATCTGCCCGTCGATCGAGCCGCGCCCAGCAGCCGTGGACCAAGCGAAGTCGCTGGCCCGGAACGCTGCATTCGCGGCGGCCGGCGGCGGTGCGGATGACGGTGGTGGGGCGGTCCCTTTGGGGGGTGCGGGACCCTGGCTGGTCGCACAACCGGCGAGGATGGCAAAACTGAGCAAAAAGGCAGGTCGCAGGTTCATGTTCATTCTTCCAGAGCTTCACTATGTTGGCCCCGGAATGGGTTTGGCGCAAGCTTAGGCGCGGCCTGCCGACGCAGGCGTGCGCTCCTGCGTCGGCCGGGGCCGCCGGCGCACCGCGCGCCTCATTTGCGGGCATGCGGTGGGGTCGGGGAGGTCGGCGGCCGGCCGGTTGATCGGGGCTGGGCCGGTCGAAAAACCTCGCTACAAATGTGGTGTGCAAGGGGTGCTGATTTGATCCAGATCGCTTTCGCGGGACACAACCGTCCTAACGACCTTGGGCCCCACCGCTTGGTCTCGACGGCGCTGACGGCGGCCTTCGAGATGATCCGCGCTGCTGGGGTCGACGAGGCGCTCCTGCTGACCGGGCTCGCTGTCGGAGCCGATGAACTGGCGGCCAAGGCATGGCGCGAGGTCGGCCTCGGCGACATCCACGCGGTGTTTCCGTTTCTTGACGACGCCGCGAAGATCAACATCGGGCCGGGAGGGCTGGCCACCAGCGCCACCTGGCTGGACGGCGCTGGAGCCGAAGCCCGCGGCCGCAACCCGCACCTCAAGCAGACGCGCCTGATCGTGGAGGCCGCCGACCTCGTCGTGGTGGTCTGGACCGGCGAGCCGGCGAAGGGCGCCGGCGGCACCGCGGACGCAGTCCTTTGCGCGCTTGAGCTCAACCTGCCGGTCCTCTGGATTCAACCGTCCAAGGCCCATCCGCTCCGGCTGATCCGGCCCGAAGGCCTCCCATCCGATTTTCATTTTCCGGAGTTCCAGGAGGCCTTGCACCGCGGCCGCTTCGACCACGTGGAACCCGCGACTCCTGAGGCTCTCCGCAAGGTGTTCGCCGCAGCTGCGCCGCCGGTGCGCGCCCACCATTCGGCCGCTGCGGTCAAGCGATCGCGCGTCGACGAATGGATGCACAAGTCCTTGTGGAAGACCTACCGCACGTTTCGCCGACACATCGGCGGGCGAGCCAGGGTGGACACCCCGGATATCCCAATTCCGGCGAGCCTTGAGGCCCAACCCGGGTTCCGGCTGCTCAGCGCGTCGTACCTGACGGCCGACCACATAGCGAACCGGCTTTCCGCCGTGCACCGCTCCGAACAGGTGCTCTTGGTGTTCGCGATGATCGCGGCCGCGATCATCGGATCGTCTTCCGCGCTTTGGCCTGAGCTCAAGGTGACTAGCGTCTGGATTGAACTTGGCCTGAGCGTGGCGGCTCTGCTGGTCTGGGCCACCGCATCCGATCGACACCAGCACGAGCACTGGAGCGAAGAGCGCCATCGCGCCGAACGCCTACGCCTCGAGCGGGCCGGCTGGGTGATAGGCATCGGCGTTGCGGGGTCGTTGGGTCCGTCCAGGATCCACCCCTCGGTTGGTCGCGCCGCGGCCCGCGGCTCCGGCCTGCCGAGCGGGAGGTTCGACAGCGCTCGCGTCCAGAGCTGGGGCGCCTGGGCGATGGCGGAACTGGTCCACGGCCAGGCGGCGTATCACCGAACCGTCAGCATTATCGAAGGACGCATCGCTCACCGCATCCACCGGCTCGAGGATGTCGCCTTCATCTTCCTTTTCGCCGTCTTCACGCTCTATGTCGTGCTGCACTTCATCACCTCCGACGAACATCTCCCGAGCTGGATCTCGGGGATCGTCGTCATGACCGGCAGCATCGTGCCGGCCTTCGGCGCTGCGAGCATCGCGCTTGAGGCGAAGCTCGAGTTCCAGGAGCAGAGCGCGAGGAGCAAGCGAATCGCGGCGACGCTCGAGGCGCTCTGTGAGGGGCTGGGACCGACGCCCTCGCTCGACGAGATCCAGGATGTCGCGCGCAACGCCATGCGCCTCCACCTCGCGGAGGCGAGCCGTTGGCAAGACGGCACCAGCCGGCGCGGGCTGCTTCGCGCCTAGCAAACGCGGATCGGTGAACGGATTCCCTTAGCGCTGATATTAATCTTGCGGTTACCTATGGCATCGCCCTAGGAGAACGGCGTTGGATCTCAGGTAAGGGACCTCCGCGATGGCGGCGAGTATCTTCATTAGCTTCGCGTCGAAAGACGTGAAGGTCGCGCAGACCCTCTGCGCCGCGCTGGAAAGCCGTGGAATTCCGTGCTGGATTTCCGCGCGCGATATCCAGCCCGGCGAAAACTTCCAAGTCTCGATCGTCCAGGCGTTGCGGCACGCGAAGATCATGGTCCTGGTCTTCACCGCGAACTCCAACACCTCCGAAGAGATGACCAAGGAACTGGCCCTGGCCAGTCAGCAAAGACTGATCGTCATTCCTCTGCGCGTCGAGGATGTGACGCCCAGCGACGCCTTCACCTACGAATTCGCGACCCGGCAATGGATCGACGTGTTCGCGGACTGGGAATCCTCGATCGACCAGCTTTGCCGGCGCATCACCCGCGCGCTCGAAGGTCCGGCGCCGTCTGAGGCCGCGACGCCGGCAGCGCATGTGGACGAGCTGCCGCCAGCGCCCAAGGCGGAGGCTGCCCCAGTCAAGGTCGAGCCGCCGGCAGTCGAGCCGGCCAAAGCCGAGCCGATCAAGGCCGAGCCGGTCGAGATTGAGGAACAGGTTGAGCCGGTCAAAGCGGAGGCGGCAAAGCCCGTCCCCGAGAAGGCCGCTCCCGAGAAAGTCGCGCCGATCGAAAGCCGCGCCAAGGCTTCGCGTAACAATGCAACCGAGCCCGCGCCCGCGAAGGCCGCCACGGATGGGCCGCTCGAGGATACGGAGGCAAAGCCCGCGCGGTCGGGCGTCAATCCCCTGATCCTCATCGCCGCCGCCTTGGCGGTCGTCGCCGGCCTTGGCGTCATCGGGCCCAAGCTGTTCCACGGCAAGAATCGGCCCGCCGTTGCGGTCGCTGCCGCGCCGCCTGCCGGCCTCATTCCCACAGCGAACAGCGGCCAAGCCGCTGCAGACGCTGCTCCGCCGATCGCCGACGTCGCTCTGACCGCGCCGCCGGTGCAGGCGCCAAAGGTCAAACGCCGCGCGGCAAAGCACCAGGCGGACACAGACATCCCCTATTGACCTGACGAGGGGCGTTGCCGGCACGGTCGACCATCGATCGTGTGCATTGCCGGTAGGTGCGATTCCCACTTCATGTCTCCGCAACGATGGCGGGCAAACGCTGGCCCGTCGCCACTCGCGCCGGTCCGTCGAGCCGTGCGCAGACGCGGGAGAGGCGAGTGATGAGACTTTTCGGTTTGACGCTGCTGGCACTGTTGTCCTTGGTGAGCCTCTCAAGCCCGGGGGCTGCCGCCTCGGAGCCGCCCACGGTCGCTCAGGTCGGACCCATCCAGAGCGGGTTCGATCCGCTCGGCGCTCCGGTGCAGTCCCTGACCTTGGCGAACGGTCGGACCGTCCACTACATCGACACCGGCGAGGCGGAGTGGCGGCCGGTGTTGTTCGTCGGTGGCACGGGCACCAGCGCGCGCGCCTTCGAGATGACGGAGTTCCTGCAGACCCTGCGCCGCCAGCTGAAGCTTCGGGTCATCTCGGTGGAGCGTAACGGCTTTGGCGACACCCCCATCATTCCCGGCTGGAGCTACGGCGACTACGCGGACGA
>Ga0068864_100002115_pt1 | contig 16421 bp, 16 predicted proteins | sample KBSSwiS72_FD_66586 | JGI IMG/M metagenome (GOLD analysis project Ga0068864, IMG submission 66586) | Switchgrass rhizosphere microbial communities from Kellogg Biological Station, Michigan, USA - KBS Switchgrass S7-2 | ecosystem: Host-associated > Plants > Roots > Rhizosphere > Soil ... | reverse complement strand
GCATTAGCGCGTGAAAATTCGCGGCAGTTTCATGATATACTTGCGAATTCGGACGTGGCTGTTCAGCATTCGAAGGCGGAACCTTTGGACCGGCGCAGCCTTTCCAAAGTAAACCGGTCCGCATTGGCACCGGATATCCTAGATCAGACCAACCCTTTTGCCAGGATTTTGGACTTGGCTGCTGACGCGATCATAGCGGTGGACGTCCGGAAGTCAATCATCTTTTTCAACCGAAGCGCCGAAGCTGTGTTTGGATATTCGGCGGAAGAAGTCCGCGCCAAACCCCTGAAACTCTTATTTCGGGGCGGTTTGGCAGGTTTTCACCAGAGGAGGATCGCGCCGCTGGAAGCGTCCGCCGAAAAAGCGGGGGCGGCGCTCGAGCGGCGGGAAATCGTGGGCCGGCGCAAGGACGGCAGCGAGTTTCCAGCCAAGGTATCATTATCCAAAATCGAATTCGACGGCGAGACCGTCCTGAGCTTGATGTTGCAGGATGTAACGTCCCATGCTTTCACCGAGGAGCGCCTGCGCGCGGCGCTGCGCGAAAAAGAAGTGCTGCTGGAAGAAGTGCATCATCGTGTCAAGAATAATCTTCAAGTGATTACCAGCCTGTTGGGATTACAGGCGCGCTCCATTAAAGACCCCGCCACGCGTATTAAATTCGACGAAAGCCGCTATCGGCTGCAAGCCATGGCGATCCTGCATGAGATCCTGGACGAATCCTCCAGTCTGGCCGAGATCGATTTCGCCGATTATATCCAGCGGCTGGTCGCGCACCTGGTCAGATCTTACGGCGCTACGGGCCGCATCCGCACGCGGTTGCACCTGGATCCGCTCTTCTGCCATCGGGATGTGGCGTTGCCATGCGGCTTAATCGTGAACGAAGTGCTTTCCAATGCGCTTAAATACGCATTCCCCGGCGAAAAGACAGGCGAGGTTCAAATCGAGTTGCGGCGGGAATTGAGCGGAAGGGTCCATCTCCTCATCGCCGATAACGGAATCGGGTTGCCGCGTGGCTGCGATTGGCAGACATCGCCGACCCTGGGACTTCGGCTGGTGCGTACGCTAACCCGGCAGATCGAGGCCAATATGCAGGTCACCGGCGGCAATGGAACCGCTTTTTCAATTGTATTCCGCGACGGATTGCGCATGGGTCTCAAATAATGGCGAGGATTATTTGGCAGATAGAATTCTAATCGTAGAAGATGAGCGCATCACCGCCGAGGATCTAGAGGAGATTCTCAAGGATCTGGGGTATCAAGTCAGCGCGGTGGTTTCGAGCGGTGAGCAAGCCATCCGCGAGGCGGAAAAGAATCGGCCCGACCTGGTGCTGATGGACATCCGCATCAAGGGCGAGATGGACGGCACGGAAGCGGCGCGGCTGCTGCGGGAACGCTTCGACGTGCCGGTGGTTTATTTGACCGCGCACGCGGACCGCGATACTTTGGAACGCGCCAAACAGTCGCGGCCCCTGGGCTACATCGTGAAGCCGTTTCACGAGGCCGAATTGCACGCCAGCGTGGAGATGGCCTTGTATAAGCACTGGCACGATCGCCGTTCCCACAGCCGGGAGCAGCATGTGACGGCTTTGCTGGGCGCTCTTAGCTTAGGGATCGCTTCGGTGGATCAGAGCGGGACCATTCGGATGATGAACCGGGCCGCAGAGGACCTGACCGGCTGGAGCATGGAAGAAGCAGGCGGCAGGCCCGTCAGGCAGGTTTTCCGGCTGGCGGATGCAGCCAGCGGACGGGATTTGGAACTGCCGCTGGAGCAGGCACTGGAGCTGCGATCCGTGGTGGAGATTCGCGACCGCGTACTGATCACCAAGGACGGAGTCCAGAAACTGGTCTCCGGCAATATTGCGCCATTGCGCGGGGCGGATGGCGGGCCGGGCGGCGGGGTGATTATGTTCGAAGCCGGCGCGGTAGAACCCGAAGTGCGGTATCCGCCCACCAAGATCAAGAGGGAACATCAAACCATCGAATTCGGACGTTTCCACATCGTGGCTGCATCGGAGCCCATGAAACGCCTGCTTTCTTTCACATTACGTGTCGCCAAGAGCGAGGCCTCCACGGTCTTGATCGAGGGAGAAAGCGGAACCGGCAAGGATCTGATGGCTCAGTTCCTGCATTATTCCAGCAACCGGCGCACTGGACCGTTTATAGCTCTCAACTGTTCAGCCATTCCCGAGGCGTTGCTCGAAAGCGAGTTATTTGGCCGCGAGCCGGGAGCCTACACCGATGCCCGTAGCCAGAAGAAAGGCCTCCTCGAAGTAGCTCACGGTGGAACCTTGTTCCTGGATGAAATCGGCGACCTATCGCCGGCGGTTCAGGCCAAGTTCCTCCGCGTTCTGGAACAACAATCTTTTCGGCGGCTCGGTGGATTACGAGACATCACCGTCGATTTAAGAGTCGTCGCGGCCACCAATCGCGATCTTTCCGGCGCGGTGCGAAGCGGGTCTTTCCGGCTGGATCTATTTCACCGCTTGAGTGTGATTCAGATTGCGCCGCCGCCTTTGCGGGATCATCCCGAGGATATTCTTCCCCTGGCGAGCCATTTCGTGCAAGAGCACAACCGCCGCTACAAGGCGAACATTCAAGGAATCTCGGCGGACGCGGCAAAGATCCTGGAGGGTTACCACTGGCCGGGCAATGTGCGCGAACTGCGGAATGTGATCGAAAGGGCGATTTTGCTGGAGGAAGCCGATCAGCTCCAGGCCGGTAGCATTCAGTTCGTTTCCTCGCGGATGCCCCTCGAACCGCTTTCAAGCGCGCTGGGATTAGAGCAAGGGCGCGCGCAGTCTGTGCCAGCGGATCTGTCCTTGAAGAACTCGGAGCGCACGTTGATTGTTCAGGCGCTGGAAAAAACCGGTGGGAACAAGACTAAAGCCGCAGCTTTGCTCGGCATCAGCCGTGACGTGCTTCGTTACCGGATGAAAAAGCTCAACCTTGAAGAAGATTAAACCGCGTCCACGCGGCGAAGAAGATTAAACCGCATCCACGCGGCGAAGAAGATTAAACCGCATCCACGCGGCGAAGAAGATTAAACCGCGTCACGCTGCGACGAAGATTGAACCGCCTTTACGCGGCGTTCCGCGCGGGCTGCGCCAGCCAGTGTTTCCACCAGTCCAGTTTTTGAGGAGCGAACTCGCTTCGGGCATAACTCTTCAGTACGGCTTTGCGCTCGCGCAGCAGTTTGCCCACAGCGGCTACCGCGCCACGGTCGTGTCCGAGAATAACGATGGTAGTGGCGCAATCATTAATCGCTCCTAGCCGGTCTTGCAATTCTTTCAATATCCCGGCGCCGCCCGCCATTTCGCTTCCATAGAAACGCTCGAATAGCTCCATCGTGTAGCGGAAGCGCTTGGCCTGGAGGCGGAACTGATGCAGCTTTTGGTAATTCGCGTGGGCGGAGAGCGCGGCCGTACCCGCAGCAAAAAATTCTTCCGCGAGCACAGGCATGGCTCGGGACAGATTAGCTTCAAAGCTCTGGTCCAGTTTCCATTCGCGCTCTTTTGGATGCGAGCGACGGTCCGGAGCAGCATGACGATCGTGGCGCTCCTTCTTAAGCCTGCGATGCAATTTTTCAGCGGCTTCGCTGCGCGTCTTCTTCAATCGTGATACCGATGCGCCAGTAGTGACGCCAACCTGCTCCAGAAGGACCAGCGCGACGTCGCAATTCCTGACCGCGCCGCAAAGGTCCATCACTTTATGAAGCCGCCTCCGCAGCTTCTTTATGGCAGCGGGATCGAGCAACTCGCCAAAAGTCTTGAAAGCCTGCACGACGCGGCGGATTGAGACGCGCAGGTCGTGAATGGCGCCGGGATCCTCGGGATGTTTCGCGGCATGCCGCAGGTGCTTGGAGAAACGCTGGAGACGGAGCTTCGTCTCCTTTGCGGCGTACTTCGAAATGGGATTAGGTTTCATCGTTTACGCTGCTTCATCGTTTCGCCCGCACCGTCAGCGGCAAACCGTAGGTTTCGCGGAACACCGGCGCCACCTGCTCGGCGTGCCACTGTTCTACGTCGAGATCGCGCTGCGATCGTAAGTGTAGCTCAACGGTCTTTTCCTGTATTGCCACGTGAACGTCTTCGACCAATTGTTCCTGGCTCTGATCCAGGGCCACGGCGATGCGCAGCAGAGGCGCCAGCAGCACCACCGCGCGGCGTCCTTCCGCATCCAACGCCTGAAACTCCAGGTGGGCCGGCTGCGGCATCGACTTGCGATGATAGCGGCATAGGTTGGCAATCACCAGCCGCTCCCATTCCGAGAAGCCCGCCAGATCGGAGTTGGCCACCAGATACAACGAATGCTTGTGATGGCGTGATTCATTCACCCAGTGTCCAATGTTGTAGAGGTACGCGGCGGCTTCAATCACCTGCCCGTGCGGCGCCGGCAAGCCATGCAAGGATCGCAACTGCTCGAACAAAATTCCGGCGACTTGCGCCACTTTGCGCACGTGGGGCGCTGAGAGTCCATAGCGGCGGGAGAGCGCAACCACCACGCGCCGCCGATCCGGATTGAGCCGCGCCTCGGCCAGGCCGACCTTGCGGCGAGCGAGGTCCGCGACGATTCCCTCCCGTACTCCGGCGGTCGAATAGTACAACCGCGGGAGCCGGAACGCTTCGACTATCTCGTGCAGCACGGCGGCGCCCGCCACGATGATTTCCGCCCGCCGGGGACCGATTCCGGTGATTCCCTGGCGTCCCTCCAGACTCGCGCCGCTGACCTGGCTATACAGGCGGCTGATCTGAGCCGCGGTGGCCGGGAGCCGGTCCGCGAGATCGCGTCTGGAACGCCGCACCCGGTTTACCGCGCACACCACGGCTGCAGCTGTGGATGAGGTGGCAATCATGCGGTCAGTCTTTACCGCGCCGAAGCGCGTGGCCGGTCCCGCGATGCGCTCTTGAATATACTTCCGCATGCGCAGTAACTCGCGCGGATCGGCAGGATCGCTCTTCAAGAACATTTCCGTCAAGCGGACGGCGCCCAGCGGCTTCGAGAAAGACTCGACGATATGCCCGGCATCGCTCAGGACCAGTTCGGTGCTGCCGCCACCGATATCCGCCACCAGCAGGCGCTGCTTGATATGCGGCCACTGACTTTGCACGCCCAGATGGACCAGACGCGCCTCTTCCAAACCGGAAATGACCTCCACCGGCGTCCCCAAAACGGTGGAAGCTCGCGCCAGAAATTCCGGCTGATTGCGGGCGTCGCGCAAGGCGGCAGTCCCCACCACTCTCACGGCCAGCACATCCAGCTTGCGATAGGTGGCCGCCATTCCAGCCAGAACATTGAAGGCCAGATTCATGGTGGCTTCGTTCAGTCGGCCCTCGCGAAAAACACTGGTGCCTAGGCGCACCACCTGGCGCTCGGATGCCAGAACCACCGTCTTACCGTTGGCATCCACCTCCGCCGCCAGCATGCGGATGGAGTTACTGCCGATATCGATGGCCGCGTATTGGGACATGCTTAATGAGCGACTTTCGTAACATAACGTTACCCCAGCCTGCCGTCTCACTCGTTATGATAAAGGAGCCGATGAGTGTATTCCTACAAAATCGCCTGCCTGGGCGATTAATTGTTGTCGAAGGGATCGATGGTTCCGGTAAGTCCACACAGATGTCGCTGCTTTCGCAGTGGCTTCGCAGGCGCGGCTATGCGGTGACTTTCAGCGAATGGAATTCTTCCCCGCTGGTGCATGAGACTACGCGCCGCGGCAAGAAGAAGGAAATGTTCACGCCGACTTCCTTTAGTTTGATCCATGCCACCGACTTTGCGGATCGCCTGGAACAATACATCATTCCACTGCTGAAGGCGGGCGCAGTGGTGTGCGCGGACCGTTACGCATACACCGCTTTTGCACGCGATGTGGTGCGCGGAGTGGATCGCGCATGGGTCCGCAACCTGTATCGCTTTGCCCTCAAGCCGTCACTGGCGTTCTATTTCAAAGTCCCGCTGGACGTGGCGTTGGGCCGCATTCTGGGCGGCCGTGACGCGCTTAAGTATTACGAAGCCGGAATGGATCTGGGGCTGAGCCGGAATATTGAAGAAAGCTTCCGCCTGTTTCAAGGACGGATTCTCGAAGAGTATGAGGCGATGATCGACGAGATGGGTTTTCATGTCATCGACGCCACCAAGAGCATCGAAGCGCAGCAAAGAGAAATGCGCCGGATCGTTTTGCGGGAGTTCGGCCGGGTGCGCCCGCCGGGAGTCCTGGGAACGGAGGTCCGAGTTGCCGAGTTATCGCAATAAGCCGCCGTTGTCCTACTATCGGACCGCGCTCCCCGGGGTAGATTATTCCGAACTGCAAGGCAAGCTGATCGTGATTGAAGGTCCGGATGCTGTGGGCCGCAGCACGCAGGTGCGGCGCCTGAAGCCATGGCTGGAGGAGTACGGACACGCGGTCCTGGATACCGGCATGGCACGCTCGGCGCTGGCGGGAAAAGGGATCAAGGAAGCGAAAGAGGGAAATACGCTGGGTCCGATCACCATGACCTTGTATTACGCCACCGATTTCGCGGACCGGCTGGAGAATGAAATCATTCCCGCGCTGCGAGCCGGCTTCGTGGTACTCACCGACCGCTACATTTTTTCGATCATGGCACGCGCCATCGCCCGCGGCGAGAATCGCACCTGGATTGAACGCACGGCGGGTTTCGCACTGGTGCCGCACGCGGTGCTGTATATGCGCGCCGAGGTGAAGGATCTGATCTCGCGAGTAGTAGTGGGCCGCGGCGCCTTCGATTATTGGGAGAGCGGCCTGGATCTGCACTTCGGCCAGGATATGTATGAAAGCTTTGTACGCTATCAATCGCGCCTGATCCAGGTGTTCGACAATATGGCCGAGCCCTACGGATTCCAGACCATCGACGCCTCGCAGTCCGCGGATCGCGTATTCGTCTCGCTACAGCGGGCGATCTCAAAAGTGGTGGAAATGGAAACGCCGGCCAAACGGGCGGCGCGGCTCAAGGCGGCACGCGTGACGAAATCCCCGCTCAAGTTGGTACCCGCGATGGCGCCCGCTTTGCAGACCGTGCGAAAGGCGCCCGCCGCGAAATCCGTGCGCAAGGCTGCACCAGCGGCGAAGGCTGTACGCAAAGCGTCCGCCCAATGAGCGCCGACTAGCCCTCGAATTTGCCGTGATCGCAAATCAAGAGGAACGAACGCGTTTTGGCAGGAGCCGCCGCGAAACGGTGAGCCGTGCGGCGCAAGCGGAATTGCGGTCGAAAGAGCGCCGCTTCGATCCCCTGGACGTGCTGCGGGCCGCCGCGGAAGGGCGCGTCCGCCAGCTTCTTCCCATCAAATACGGGCGCATGAAGGTTTCGCCCTTCGCCTTTTTCCGGGGCGCGGTTTCGATTATGGCGGCCGACCTGGGACGGTTGCCGCATTCCGGTCTAAACGTGCAATTGTGCGGTGACGCGCATGTGCAGAACCTGGGATCATTCGCTGCGCCCGATGGCTCGCTGGTATTCGATCTGAACGATTTCGACGAGTCTATTCGCGGACCCTGGGAATGGGACGTGAAAAGAATGGCGGCGAGTATCGTATTGGCAGGTGCGGCATCAGGCCACCCGCGCGCGCGATCCAAAGCGGCAGCGGAGCTATTCGCGGCGAGTTACTGCAACGCGATTCAGGAATTCGCGAACCTGCCTATCTTGCAAGTCGCACGGCGTCAGATTCACAGACAGCAGCGCATTCAGCCGGTTCATGCGGCGCTGCGCCAGTCGCAACGGTCGCGGCCCTCCGATCTAATGCGAAAGTTTATCGAGTCCGGTGGCCGAGGACACGCGCGCTTCCGGAACCTGCGTCCCGGTTGCTGGCGAGTTCCCGGCCCGACTGCACGCACGGTGCTGGATTCGCTCGCGGCCTATCGCGAGATTCTTTCACCGGATCGCCGGCACCTGTACGATCTGTTTCGGCCCATCGACGTGGGCTTCAAGGTTGTCGGAACCGGAAGCGTGGGGCTGCGCGATTACGTGGTGCTGTTCGAAGGGAACGGCGCGCAGGACCCGATGTTTCTACAGATCAAGCAGGAGATGCCGTCGGCCTACGCACATTGGCTGCCGGATTCCGCTTATCCGCACCAAGGCAGGCGCGCCGCGGAGGGGCAGCGGGCAGTGCAGCCAATCTCAGACCTGCTGCTGGGCTGGACTTCCATCGGAGAGCATCAATACCTGGTGCGCCAGTTGAACGACCACAAGGGCAGTATCGACCTGGAGAAATTGCGCGGTGGTGGACTGGAAAGTCTGGCGCAGGTGGCGGGCGAACTGCTGGCGCGGGGACACGCGCGGTCGGGAGACGCTTGCGAAATTGGCGGATACTGTGGTGCAGGCGCGAAACTGATCAAAGCCCTACGCGACTTCGGCAGCCGGTATGCCGACCAGACGGAAGCCGACTACGCGAAGTTCATCGACGCGATCAAGCAGGGAAAGATCAAAGTAGCGGAAGCTGACGGGTAGGGACGATGTCCGACGTCTTTGGCCGCTAACTCAGGAGCAACGCAGCGCCGTAGCCCAGCGCACTGCCGATGGCGGCTCCGGCAACCACGTCGCTGAGGAAGTGCATGCCCAGCAAGATGCGGGAAAGCGCAACGCTAAAGGCGCAGAACAGCAGGCCAAGCAGCATCACCGGGTAAAACACGCCCAGCGAAAGCACCATCGCGAACGCCGTGATAGTGTGGCCCGAGGGAAACGAAAATTGATCTGGCGGAAGCAACGTCGCCCAGGAATGCGGCTCCAGCACACAGGGACGCTTGCGCCCGCACGCTCGTTTCAAGCTTAGGAAGAGCGCGATGCCCACGCTCACCGCTAGCATCGCCGCCAACAGCGCCCGAAAACGCTCCGGGCCGCCATCGAGCGCCACCGCCGCGCCCACGCCGTACCACAGCCATCCGTCCCCGCCCCGCGTGGCCGCAACCATCCATAGGCGCAACCAGCGAGGAGGCATCCAACGGTTCACACGGCGCATCAGGCGATGGTCGCGGGCCGAGAGCCAGTGTAAAACCGAGGCTGCCATGCTATCTTTTTAGTCCTCTGGTATAACAGCCGTGTGACACTGGTATAAAACAATAGTGAAGAAAATTGATTTTATCTATTTCGACGCCGGTGGAGGCCATCGCTCCGCGTCTATGGCGTTGAAATCGGTAATCGATTCGCAAAACCGGGCGACGGGGGGTGAACTGTGGGAGGTCCGCCTGGTCAATCTGCAGGAAATCCTCGATTCGCTGGATATCTTCCGCAAAATCACCGGCCTGCGATTGGAGGACGTCTATAACAAGATGCTGGTGAAGGGCTGGACCCTCGGTTCGGCGCAGGGTCTCCGGTTCATGCATGGTGTGATCCGGCTGTACCATGACCCTACCGTTCGCCTCCTGAGCGCCCACTGGAAAGATACTCAACCCGATCTCGTCGTTTCACTCGTGCCCAATTTCAACCGCGCAATGTACCAAAGTCTACGCAGCGCGTTACCGAAAGTTCCCTACGTAACCATTTTGACCGATTTCGCGGACTATCCCCCTCACTTCTGGATGGAATCGGGACAAGACCAGTACTTCATTTGCGGGACCGAGAAAGCCGTGCAACAGGCGCGTTCTCTGGGGTATGCGGATGATCGAGTCTATTCCGCGTCAGGCATGATCCTGCGCCCGCGGTTTTACGAACCGGTGAATGTCGAACGCGCGCGCGAACGGGAACGCCTTGGCCTGGACCCCTCACTCGCCACCGGACTAGTACTATTCGGCGGACAGGGATCGAAGGTCATGCTGGAGATTTCGAGACGGCTCGCCGATACTCAGCTCATCTTCATCTGTGGCCGCAACGCAAAACTGGCCGAGCGGCTCAAAGCCCTGCCGGCGAAGGCGCCGCGCTTCATCGAAGGCTTCACGCAGGAGGTACCTTACTACATGGCGCTTTCCGATTTCTTCATCGGCAAGCCCGGGCCGGGAAGCATCAGCGAAGCGGTAGCGATGAAGCTGCCGGTGATCGTCGAAGGCAATGCCTGGACGCTGCCGCAGGAGCGCTACAACGCCGAGTGGGTGCGGAAGCGGCACGCCGGCATGGTGGTATCGAGTTTACGCGGAATTGAGGAATCAGTAAAGGAATTGCTGGCTTCGCTCGATTCTTATCGCGAGAGCGTGGCGCGCATCGAGAATCGCGCGGTGTTTGAAATCCCGGAGATGCTGGCGGAAATCCTGGAGAAAAACGCTACACTCTAGAGAGAGGGGCCTTCATCATGATTCGCGCAATGTTGCAGGTGCTGGTGGTGTTAGCGGCGGCTGCCTGGCTCCCCGCGCAATCGAAGAACTACACGGTGGAGACCGGTACGCATGTTCCGCTCAGCCTGATCAACAGCGTCAGTACTAAGAATGCGGTGCCAGGCGACCGCGTATATCTCGAAAGCGTGTTTCCGATTCTGGTCGACGGCCGCATCGTCATTCCCCCGGGAAGCTACGTGATGGGCACCATTACCGAGATCCGCCGGCCCGGCAAAGTCAGGGGGCGGGGAGAATTCCATCTGCGCTTTGACTCGCTGACCCTTCCGAACGGCACCACGCGCGATTTCCGGGCACACGTGACCGGCCTCGATGGCCGCGCCAGCGAGGAACTGGACCACAAAGAAGGCACCATTCGCAGCGAAGGCAACAAGGCCGGCGATGTGCGCACGGTCGGTGAAACCGCCGCCGCAGGGGCCAGCATCGGAGCCCTCGCCGGCAGTGCCTCGGGCGCTACCGGGATGGGTGCGGCAATAGGCGCGGGCGCCGGAGCCGCCGCGGCTCTGGCCGGCGTGTTGTTCACTCGGGGACCCGAGGCGGTACTGGCGAAAGGAACCACGATCGAGATGATCCTGGACCGCAAGGTTCAGTTTGATGAAGGCGATCTGGATTTCAGCAATTCCCTGGCGCGCCGCTCCGCCGCCAGCGACTCTAATGGACCCCTGCCCAGCCACAAGAGCCGGCAGTCCTATCCAGGCCCGATTCCTCGTTTCTAGAGCCCTAGCGGTAGTACTTCCCCGCATAAAGTACCCAATGCCCTAAAGTTCATCCCCGGGCGGGCCGAATTTAGTGTTAGGTACCTCTCTTGCTGCCAGTGCAAACTCTAAGCCATCCGGGTCATCAGGCGGCCACTTCGGGCACGATTAAAGCCTTTCGCGTCTGTGGTGTGCCGGTGCGCCTGCACTTCACCTTTATTCTGCTGGTGGTGTTCATTTTCGTCTCCGTGCTGGGCAGCGCACAATCCAGCAGCACTTATGCGATTTTCCTGCTGGGCAGTCTGGTAAGCGTGCTGCTTCATGAGCTTGGACACGCGCTGGTAGCCTCCCGCTTCGGCATTCGGACCACTGAGATTGTCATGTTTCCCATAGGAGGGCTGTCGCGGATGGATCGTCCGTTGCCGCCGACGGCGGAAATCTGCGTGGCGCTGGCGGGTCCGCTGGTGAATCTTCTGTTGGCAACGGGGATCTTCTGCTACATGATCTCGACTCACGAAGCCGCGGTTATCAAGATCGCGGATCTGCTGCACCCGAATAACAAGAGTCCGCTTGCGCTGCTGTTATTCGGCAATATCCTGCTGGCCGGGTTTAACCTGCTACCGGCGTTTCCGATGGATGGCGGACGCATTCTGCGCGCCCTGCTAAGCTACATCCGACCGGAAGAGGAGGCGACTCGTACGGCGGCTTGGATGGGCAGGATGCTGGCCATCAGTATGGGCTTGTACGGGCTACTGTCGCCGCAGTTTATGCTGGTCTTCTTCGCGCTGTTCATCTATTTGGGCGCTGCGCAGGAAAGCGTGGCCGCACTGGGCCGCTCGCTGACGCACGGTATTCCGATTCGCGCCGCGATGATCACCGAATTCCACACCTTGGAACACCACAGCACGATTCGCGATGCCGCCAATCTGCTGCTATCCACATCGCAACAGGACTTCCCCGTGATCCACGGCAACCAGATTGTGGGTCTGCTGGGTCGCAACCTGCTGATTCGCGCGATCGCATCCGACGGGCCCGACGCTTATGTCGCGGGTTCGATGGACCGCGACTTCCTGGCGCTGGAACCTAGCGCCGATCTGGCCGAGGTTCTGCCGCTGATGGCCCAAGCGGGCCGCTGCGCGCTGGTCATGGAGAACGGGCAACTACGGGGCTTGCTCACTACCGACAACCTGTCGGAGTTCCTGCTGCTGCGCCGCTTCGGGATGGAACCCGTCGTTTAGTAGCTTTCAGAGCCTCAGAACAGCTCGCGCGCCACGCTGACGACCCACATCCCCGCCAGTATTACCGTCATCGCCAGCGCGGCATAGCCAATCTTCTTGCTGTAAGAGTCGAGTTTGTAGATACGCTTCATGACCTCCCGCTGCTCGGCCGCTAGCCTCTCTTCGCCAACGCTCAGATAGAGCGTATCTTCCTCTTTCATGCCGACCACGGAGCGGTATAAGAACAATGCAAAATATGCGATGGTGACCACGCCCCAAATCGCGGCCACAATCTCAATCGGAGACGACAAAGACATGGACGAACCTCCTGGGCCTGTCTGCTGCCGGTTACCTTATTACGCCCATTGAGAGACGGTGTCAAGGGCGGGGAGGCCCAGCCCGATGCGCGCGCCGAATATTTTGGCTCGCTGATGGGAACCGATGAACACAGATAGCGAAAGCACGTTTTTCTTATCCGTGTCTATCGGTTCTCATCTGCGAGCCAATTTTCAAAGTGGGGCCCTGAACGCGTCACGCCACGACGGAGGTGCATTGCGGGCAACGCTTGGCGCCGGCGGGGATGGTGCTGAGGCACTCGGGGCATTCCTTGGTGGCCGGGGCGGGGGGCGGAGGCGGGGGCGCCGGCATGAAGCGGTTCACCTGTTTGATTACGAGAAAAATCACGAAGGCCACGATCACGAACTCGATGACGGTGTTGATAAAGATGCCGTAATTGAGGGTTGGCGCACCGGCTTTTTTGGCGTCCGCGATTGTGGCGTAGCTTTGCCCGTTGAGCGCGACGAACAGATTCGAGAAATCGATTTTGCCCAACGCCAGCCCGATGATGGGATTCAAGATGTCACCCACCAGCGAAGCGACGATCTTGCCGAAGGCTCCACCGATAATCACGCCGATGGCGAGATCGAGGACGTTGCCCCGCATGATGAAGGTCTTGAATTCTTTGAACATGTTGGTCGCTCCTGCTAATTTAACCGGTTTAATTCGATGAGGTGCAGGCCAGTATACACTGGGAGCATGGCGAAAAACACGCCACTCATCAAAGTCACGTGTCCGTGCTGCCAGGCGGAACTGCACATCGATCCGGAAACCAGCGCCGTGATCCGGCATGTGGAGCACGTCAAGCCGCCGACCTTCGCCGACCTCGAAAGCGCCGTCCAGCGGCAGCGCGGCGAAGCCGGCCGCCGCGAGGATGCGTTTCTGAAATCTGTGCAGAGCCACAAGACTCACTCGGACGTGCTCAGCAAAAAGTTCGACGAAATGCTCAAGATCGCCAAAGAGAATCCGGACGAGCCGCCACCTAAGCGCGACATAGACTTTGACTAGATCCGGACCCGTGATAACACGAGTGGCAAGGCCAAAGAACGCCGCGGAACGGAAGGCGCGCGTCGCGAAGATTCTGGCCGGCCTGGATGAAATGTATCCGGCGGTCACCTGCGCGCTGCATCACTCGAACGCCTGGGAGCTGCTGGTGGCGACCATTCTCTCGGCACAGTGCACCGACAAGCGCGTCAACGAGGTGACCCCCGGATTGTTTCGCAAATATCCGACCATCCGGGATTTCGCCGCTGCCAAACAGGAGGAGATGGCGCAGGAGATCCGCTCGACGGGATTCTTTAACAACAAGGCCAAGTCCGTAATCGGCGCGGCCCGCAAGATTCTGGCGGATTATAAGGGCGAGGTACCGCGTGAAATGGCTGCGCTGCTCTCGGTGCCCGGCGCGGCGCGCAAAACCGCCAACGTGGTGCTGGGAACGGCGTTCGGGATCGCTTCCGGTGTCGTCGTGGATACGCACGTACAGCGCATCTCGCGACGCTTGGATCTAACCAAAGCAACTGAGCCGGTGAAGATCGAACGAGATTTGATGCAGGTGATTCCGAAGGAGAAGTGGATTCTGTTCTCGCATCAGGTCATTCACCACGGCCGCGCGTTGTGCGTAGCGCGGAATCCGAAGTGCGCTGAGTGCAAGCTGGCGCCGCTGTGCTACGCGAAAGACAAGACCGTCCAGCTGGTTCGTTCCGCGTAGAGCTAGCGGATGGGCTGCTCGCCGTTCAGGTGCAAACCCTTGTGAATCGCATAGAGAGCCAACTCCAGGCGATCGGAGACACCGAGTTTATCGAAGATGTTATGCAGGTGGTTCTTCACCGTCTGCTCGCTGATAAACATCTTCTCGGCCATTTCTTTGTTCTTGTAACCCTGCGCCACCAGAGCCACGATCTCGCGCTCACGCGTCGAGAGCGGACTGCGCTCGCGGCCTTTGCCCGAGCCCGATGCCGATGGATGGCCTCCGTCGAGCGCGGTTGAGAACTGGCGCATGACAGCGGCAGTGGTATGCGAATCCAGCCAGATCTCGCCGGAATGAACCTTGCGTATGCTCTTGACGATCAAATCCGGCGCGGTCTGCTTCAGCACGATGCCGCTGCAGCCCAGTTTCATCGCCTGGACGAATTCGTTCTTATCTTCCGACGCAGTGAGAATGATCACGCGGGTCCGCTGACTGACTTGCTGCAGCGCCTGCAGGGCGCCCAGGCCGTCCAGATTGGGCATACGGAGGTCGAGCAAGAGCACGTCGGGATCGAGTTCGCGGACCTTGTCAAGGACCTCGCGTCCGTCGCCCGCCTCGCCGACCACGTCGAAATCTTCCTCCAATAGCAACAGCTTCTTCAGCCCGTCGCGAACAATGGGATGATCGTCGGCAATGACGATTCGCACTGTACCTTTCCGGTTTTCGCGTGCCTCAGGGCTCTGATTCATTGGCGCTGTCATTGTGTCCATAAGCTCCCGTACTGGTACTCCGTCCCGATGATAGGCGGTTCTAGTACTGGAGCAAATCAGGACCCTCTTACGAATCCGAGCAAGATGTCACTTAGACCGTACCTAAGGTTACCTTACTTGTAGCGGCGTCTTTGCGGGGTATATCCACCGAAAATCACTTGCGGGCTGCTCTCTCACGATCATAAAAACAACATAACATGGAGTCAGAGAGTAACTTGGACGAAGCCTACAACGCGGGTGACAGTACGAGCTACGACGCGATTATTGCGGGCGGCGGTCCGGCGGGACTGGCGGCGGCCGAAGCCCTGGCGAAGCGCGGATGCTCGGCGCTGGTCTTGGAGCAGAATCACGAAATCGGCTCGCCCATTCGCACCAGCGGCGGCAGTTTTATCGATGAATTGGAAACGCTGTCGATCCCGGCGGCGTTGTATCACCCAATATCGCGCGTGCGGTTTCTATCGGCTCACAATGCGGCGGTTTACGATTACGAGCGTCCGCGGATGTGCGTGATCGATGTGCGCGGGGTGTTCCAATTTCTCGCGGGCAGAGCAGTGGATGGGGGCGCTGCGGTTCGCGTTGCGACTAAAGTAGAAGGTCCGGTACTCCAGGACGATTCTGTGGTGGGCGTGCGGACGCGTGGCGAAGTGTTGCGCGCGCGCGTGGTCATTGACGCCACAGGCTACCGGTCGGCGCTGTTGAAGCAGGCGGGGCTAGATCCGGGGATCCGCCGGTTCGGCGTAGGAGCAGAGTACGACATGTACGCCCCACATTGCGACCAGCGGGAGGCGGTGCTTTTAGTCGGCAGCAGTCTCGCGCCCGCCGGCTACGCGTGGGTGTTCCCCTGGGGCTGGAAGCGAGTGCGCGTGGGCGTCGGCATCATTCATCCGGATTCGGACGCAAAGCCGGATGCATACCTAGACGCCCTGGTCTCGGGCGCTGCTGGTTATGGTGTGAATCTCAGCGGGGCGCAGCCTCTGGAGCACCACTCGGGATTGATCCCATCGGAATGCTTCGCCGAGCGGTTCGCGGGAAACGGAATCCTGGGCGTGGGAGACGCGGCCGGGCAAGCGTCGTCACTCCTGGGCGAGGGTATACGCTGGGCGATCCACGCCGGGAAGATGGCGGGCGAAGTCGCGGCGGGTGCAATCGAGAAGAACGACGTTTCGCGCGCGGCGCTCAGCGCCTTCGAGCGGGAATGGGGCAAGCGCTACGGGTACAATCTGCGACTGGCTCACAAGGTCAACCAAAGGATCGCGCGCTGGGACGATCGCAAGTGGGACGAGCGTCTTGAAGTGCTGAAACTGCTGACGCCGGACCAATTCGTGGAGGCGCTTAAGACCAATCTGACCGGCAGTTGGCTGCTCCGCTTCCTTCTGCGGAACCCCCGTGCACTTGCGGAAGCTTCTGGGATATTATAGGAGCCACCTATGAAAAAACTACTTTTGCT
>Ga0068864_100002108_pt1 | contig 16440 bp, 13 predicted proteins | sample KBSSwiS72_FD_66586 | JGI IMG/M metagenome (GOLD analysis project Ga0068864, IMG submission 66586) | Switchgrass rhizosphere microbial communities from Kellogg Biological Station, Michigan, USA - KBS Switchgrass S7-2 | ecosystem: Host-associated > Plants > Roots > Rhizosphere > Soil ... | reverse complement strand
CCGAATGATGTAGACGTCGGTATCCGCGTCGAGCCGCAACCTCTTGGCGGCCTCTTCGATGAGCCCCCACTCGCGCGCCTGCGGCTCTGCGATCAGCTCGTACGCGTTGTGGCGAGCGGAGAGCGCAGCGACAACGAATAGCGACGCGAACGCCGCCGTCACACCGGCGGGCCTCAGCTTGAGAGTCGCGAAGACGCCGCGCAGCGCGAACACGACGAGCACGAGCACGAGCCCGGACAAGCCGAATACCGTGCGGTAGCCGATCGCCTGCGAGCTCGCGGCGAGGCTTACCGCGTGCGCGACGAACGGCAGGAAAAGCAGACAGAATAGCCACCGCAGCTTCTGCGAGCGGGTCTGCGCGCCATAGAAATAGCCGCTCACCAGCACCGCCCCGATGGAGCTCGCGACGACCCAGAAGAAGCCGGTCGTGTGGAAGCGGTCGCGCAACTCGAACAGCGCGAGCGAATTCACGAGCGGTTGGCGCACGAACCACAGCAGCTTCGTGAACGGTTCCGGCTCAAGTCGCATCCGCGCAGCCTGCGTCACGATGCCTTCGTCGAAAACGAAACGAATCAGCAGGAACGCCACGAACAGGCTCGCGAGAAGCGTGCCGAGATGAAGCACGATCCAGCGAAAGTGACTCAACCTCTCGCGATCATCACGCAGCAGCAAGGCGGCCGCGATGGGCACGGCAGCGAACAGCGCGCTCGACTGGTACGTGAGCCCCGCAAGAAAGTAGAACGCGCCGCCGAGCGCGAGCGACGGAAGATGCACTCTATCCGCGCGTCGCAGCCCTTCTTCGACGACCGAGAAACCGACGACGGCGAACAGCAGCGCGAGCGCGATGGGCCATGCGATCGCCCAACCGACCGTGATTTGCGCGCCCGGCAACAACGCCACTCCGAGCGCGATCGCGCCGGCTTCCAAGTTGGACCAGCCCGAGCGGCGCAGCTGACGCCACAGCACGACCGCGACTGACGCGAGCAGCGCGACCGCGAGCAGGCGCAACCACGGCAAATCTCCGATGACACGCAGCGGACGCAGCGACGCCTCTAGAACCGCACCGTAGATCGGCCGGCCGTTCGCCGTCGTGATTCGGAAAAGCTTGAAGGGCTCCTCGTGCGACTCTCGCAGCAGCGAGTAGTCGTCACGAAAGCCATACTCGTGGAACACGGTCTGCCAGTACACCGCGAGCGGCGCGATGGTTAGCAGAGCTATCCAGAGCCACAGCCCTTTACGGGTTATAGCGTGGGTCATAGCGTGATTGGCTGGCCGCCCCCTAGTTACGCGCCCCAGACTTCGTCCGCTATCTCGACGATCCGTTCGAGCTTCGCCCATTGCTGATCCTCAGTCAACGCGTTGCCTTCTTCGGTCGACGCGAAGCCGCATTGAGCCGACAGGCAGAGTTGATCGAGGGGGGCAAAGCGCGCCGCTTCGTCAACGCGCCGTTTGATAGCATCCTTGCTCTCGAGGTTCCCGGACTTCGTGGTAACGATACCGAGAACGACCCTTTTTCCGTGTGACAGACTCCGCAGAGGCTCGAAGCCGCCTGAGCGTTCGTCGTCATATTCCATAAAGTAACCATCGACATCGATCGACCCGAACAGTGCCTCCTGAATCGCCCAATATCCGCCTGAGCCCATGAACGTAGACTGAAAATTGCCTCGGCAGAGATGCATTGCGACCGTCATATCGGGCGGCGCGTCGGCGACGGCGGTATTGATCAAATCGGCATATAGCCGGACGAGCTTAGAGGGGTCGTCGCCCCGAGCGACCATCTTCTCGCGGTATTTCGGGTCGCAGAGCATCGCGAGGAAGACCTCGTCGAGCTGTAGATAGCGGCAACCGGCGTCGGCGAACGCGCGCACGGCCGCACGGTATGCCGCCCCAAGGTCGGCGAACATCTCGTCGCGATCGGGATAGACGCGCGGATCGATAGGCGGTAGCGCGGGCCGCCCGTAGAGCGCCGACGGGGCCGGGATCGTCACCTTCGGCGTGCGACGTGTCCGCGAGCGTAGGAATTCGAAGTGCCGGAGCATCGAGTGTCCCGAGAAGGTGATCTTGCCGTCGACGCGCACGCCTTCGCGGCGCGGCGTCGCGCCGACGAACGGCACCGCCTCCTCGAGCACGTGCTTCCCAATACCTTGAAGACCCCAGAGGAAGTCGAGGTGCCACCAGGAACGCCGGAATTCGCCGTCGGTAATTCCCTGCAAACCGACCGATTCCTGCATGCGGATCACGCGCTCGATCTCGCGATCCTCGACCGCCGCGAGCCCGGCTGCGTCGAGCTTGCCTAAGGAAAAGTCGCGACGTGCGTCTTTCAGCGCGGGCGGGCGCAGCAGGCTGCCGACATGCTCGGCACGGAACGGCGCCCGTACGCGGCCGTCTGCGCCGCGCTCCACGGCGTCCCGGCGGCGCGCGCTCAACGCGCGCCGTCCCAAACGTCGGCGGGGACCAACACCTCGCCGCGCATGATCAGGCGCGCGGTTCGAAGCAACCCCGCCTTGAGCACTTTCGGCTGCTCGCGCGTACCGCCGACCTCGAGCGTGACCGAGAACTCGCCCGTCGGGTGCTCCACCGACATTCGTTTCACGCGGCCCTCTGGCACGGTCGCGATGCCCTGCGCGGCCGACCCGGGCAAGATGCACGCGGTCGCAACGGATACCGCGCCGAGCACGCCGATCGCGGCGTGCACGTCGTGCGGGATGAACGTGCGCGTGCAGACGTGCCCGCCAGCGCGCGGGGGTGCGATCAAGGCCATCTTCGGCACGACCTTCTTCGTCACGTCGCCGAGATTCATCTTCGGGCCGATCTGCAGACGGATCGACTCGACCCGCGCCTTGAGCTCCTTGTTCTTCTCGAGATCTTGCGGCGTCTCGTAACCGCTGACGCCGAGATCGCGCGCGCGCAGCACGACCACCGGCATTCCGTTGTCGATGCAGGTCACGTCGACGCCATCGACGACGTCGAGCGCGCGACCCGTAGGCAGCAGGCTACCGGTCGCCGAGCCCGCGACATCGAGATAGTTGCAGACGATCGGCGCAGACGTGCCCGGCACTCCGTCGATGTGCGCGTCGCCGTCGTAGCGAACGCGCTTGCCCGGTGTTTGCACGAGCAGCTCGCAGAGGTTGTCGCTGTTAAGCATCCGCACGCGGACGGCCGTCTCGCCGTCGCTCGCCGGCACGATGCCCTGCTCTATCGCAAACGGACCGACGCCCGCGAGCATGTTGCCGCAGTTCGGCGTCGTGTCGACGCGGCCCTCGCCAACGACGACTTGCACGAACAGGTAGTCGACGTCCGCATCCTTCGACTCGGAGCGGCTCACGATCGCGACCTTGCTCGTGAGCGGATGCGCCCCACCGGCGCCGTCGATCTGCCGCGAGTCCGAGCCCATCGCAGCCACCAACACCCGGTCCCGCAGTCCTTCGTCGGTGGGCAAATCCTCGCGGCGGAAATACAGCCCTTTCGAGCTGCCGCCGCGCATCAGCGAGCAACGGATAGGTGTTTGCATAGCCGCCTATTTTAGGTCGCCGCCCGACGCGCACAAAGCCGAGCTGACGCGGATTCCCTCTGCCGCATCCCGTTACACCCCAGAGTGGGCTCGTGCGTCGGAGGTCCTTCCCGGGACCGTCGGCGCACAGGGATGTGCGCCGCCGAGCCCCAGGGATGGTCTTCCGGCGTGTCCCGGGAAGGACCTCCGACGCGCGAGCCCACTACCGCGCGACATTGGACGGCGGCAGAGGGAATCCGCGTCAGCTCGGCGGGCGATCGGCGTCGCGCAGAGTCTCCGCGACGAGCACCGACATCACGACCGTGCCGGCGAGACCGATGCCCGCAACGGCGATGCTTGCGATCGCAAGCCCCCCGGCGTCGACGAGGAGGCCGGCGAGCAGTGGCGCGAGGCTGATGCCGAGGTCGCCTATGAGCCGCCAGAGGCCGAGGAATTGGCCTTGCTGCAGACTCATGCGGGCGAGATCGGCGCCGATGATCATCACCACGCCCGTGCCGATGCCGTTCGCGAAACCGAGCAAGATCGCGACCGCGACGAGCGAGTAGAAGCCGCTCGCGAGCGGCAGCAGCGCGAGGCCGAGCGCATACAGCGTCATGCTCGGCACCGCGCTCCACTTGCGCCCCCAGCGATCCGCGAGCACGCCCGATGGATAGAACATCGCGATGTCGACGACCGTGCCGAGGGAGTACGCGAGGCCGATCGCGCTCACGCTCAATCCCGCGGCTTGGCCGAACAGAGGCACGAGCAGCTGGCGCGTCGCGCGCATGAGCTGAAGCACGAGAGCGCTCGATCCCGCCGTCGCGAGCTCGCGCCATTGCGTGCGAAGCACGCGCGCGGTGCCGGCGATGCCGACGTCGCCGTGCGGCACGTGCGACTCGACGTCGCGCGCGAACGCGAGCACGAGCACGGCCGCAACGATCGCGCTCACGGCGCCCGCGATGAACGCGGTCGGATAGCCCGCGAGTCCCGCGAGCGCGCCGCCTGCGGCCGGACCGATCAGCGCACCGCCGCGCTGAAGCCCCGCCATCGCGGCGATCGCTCGGCCGAGCTCGTGCCGGGCGCAAATATCGGCGAGGTAGGACTGACGCCCGAGCATCCAGGCCGCGTGCCCAGAGCCGAGCGCGACCGCCGCGACTCCGAGCGCCCAGGGGTTCGCCGTGACACCGAGCGTGAGCAGCCCCGCGAGCAGCAGCGCGAGACCGCCGATGAGAACCGGCTTGTCGCCGAAACGCGCGACGAGCATCCCGGCCGGCACGTCGAACAACAGAATGCCGACGCCGCGCAGGAACACGATCCACGCCGCGAATGCAGCTGTCTCGCCGAGCGACAGCACGTACAACGGCAGCAGGATCGTGAGCGCCTCTTGGCTCACCGCCATCAGCAGCGACGGCACGTAGACGGGGACGAGGAGTTTGTCGTACGGAGACGGCAGGCGCATGGTCGGCAGCGGAATCAGCGGCGCGCAGGGCGCGCATTCTACAGCGGTTGAAATCGCGCGCTCGACTCGGCGATCCTTGCTCGCTCCGTCGCAGGAACAAGAACAGGATGGACCCGAGCCGCGAGCCGACCGACGTCGACGACCCCGCTTCCGGCCCGCAATCCGCGCCCGCGATGCCGCACGCGGAGCCGAGCGCAGGCTCGGAGCCGGCGGCGCACATCGACCCGCGCGAGGCCGGCTCGTCGGGACCCGTTGGCGACCGCCCTGAAACGGAGCCATCGGCGACGCCTAACGAGGCCGAGCCGACGTCGTTCGATCCCGCCGACACGCTGAGCCCGGCGGTGCGCCGGCTCGTGCGTCAATACGATCTCGACATCACCGGGATCCACGGCACCGGTCCCGCGGGAAAGATCCGCGTCGGCGACGTCATCGGAATGCTCGGCGGGCGCACCGACGCGACCGGCGCGCGCGCAGGCGACCCGACGCGCGCCGCCGCAATGGCCGGCGAGCCCGACGCGAGCCGCGAAGCGGCCACGAGTGGAGACTTCCACAAGAGCCGCCCAGAGGACGACCCGTCGCGCTCCGCAGCGTCCGGCGCGGAGAGCGCCCGCGAGGCCGAGCGCGTGCGCGGCGCGCCGACGACGACCGTATTCGACTGCGACTTGAGCCGCGTGCTGAGCCACCGTAAGCGCGAGCGCCGCACCGACACCGAGATAGCCCTCACGAGCTACTTTCTTGCTGCGTGCGCGGACGCGCTGCGCGCCGTACCCGAGATCGCGGTGCCGCAGCATGGCGGCTCGCCGCGGCTCGGAGTGCTGCTCACGGGCACCGACGGCAGCACGCGCCGCACGCTCATCGTCGCCGCCACCGAGCTCGACGACGGGCTCCGCATGATCGACGGGCAGTTACGTGGATCGGCGGACGACGATCTCACCGGCGCACAGCTCTTGGTCCACCACTACGGGTTGAGCGGCAGCCTGCTCACGACGCCCACCGAGATCGGGAACGATCACGGCGCGAGCGTCGGAATCGGCCGCGTGCGCCGCGAAGTCGTCGTGAAGACAGTCGACGGCGAAGAGGCGCCGCGCGTCGCGGCGCGATGTTACGTCACGCTCACGTTTCGGCCGGAGCTCGTCACTCTTGCGCGCGCGAATCTGTTCGTTGCGACGCTCGTGCGCGTGCTCGAGCAGTGGCCCGCGGCACCGACGAGCGCGTAGGCCGCGTTTGAGCGAGCGCTTCCGCAAGGGTACGCTCTCGCGCAAGTAGGCCCTGCGAGTCGCGCCGTGTCGTTCTTCCTCCTCGCGTTCCCCGCGCTGTTCTCGATCGTGAATCCGCTCGGGGGCGCGTTCATCTTCTTGGGTGCTACCGAGCACTCCAGCGCGAAAGTGCGCAGGGAGCTCGCGAAGTGGATCGCGATCTACAGCTTCGCGATCGTCACGGCTTCGATGTACGTGGGCGCGTACGTGCTCACGTTCTTCGGGATCTCGATCTCGGTGCTGCGCGCGGCGGGCGGCATCGTGATCGCCGCCGCCGCGTGGCGCATGCTCAACGCGCCCGACGACGAGGCGCCGAAGACCGGCGACGAAGTCGGGGCAGATCTTGCCGCGACACGCACGATCAGCCGCTCGGCGTTCTATCCGTTGACGATGCCGATCACGACGGGGCCGGGCACGATCTCCGTCGCGGTGTCGCTCGGCACGAACCGGCCGCGCGCAACGGCCGAGCTCCTGTCCTTCATCGGGCAGAGCATGCTCGCGATCGTGGCGATCTGCGCTCTCGTCTACGTGCTCTACCGTTACTCCGCACCGCTGTCCCGGCTCATCGGACCCACGGGCACGGTCATCGTCACGCGGCTGTCGGCGTTCCTGCTGTTCTGCATCGGCGTGCAAGTGTTCTGGAACGGAGCGGCAGACCTGCTCACGAGCGTGCGCTAAGCTCAGTTCGGCTCCACGTACTCGACCAGCTCGGCGTCCGGACCGATCGCGAACACGAAGCGGCCGAACGGCCGTTGAATCGGTTTCGCGCCGACGGTCAAGAAGCGGTACCCCGCAGCTCGCGTTCGCTCGATCAGCGTGTCGAGACCACGGACTTCGAGCTGGAGCTGCGGCGAGCCGACGTCTTGAATCTTCCAATGAAAAGGCTCGGGCGGTGCGACGTCGTTCGGCACGGAAAACTCCAGGAGCGTCAAACCCGCGCCTGTGCCGGGTATCACGATCGGCGTCTCGGTCAGCGTGCCGCGATCGAGGCCGTAGGACCGCAACTCGCTCGCGGCGGCGCGACGCGGCTCTCGGACTTCGAGGTGCAGAAGATCGCGATAGAAAACGAGCGAGGCTGCCGTGCTCGCGACCGCGATCTCGACTCTCGTGCCGACGATTTGGCCGGGCGCCGCCGTCGCGATCGCCGCAGAAGAGGCTTGCTTCAGCCGGATCAGATAACCGTCGGGGTCGCGCACGAGCACGACGGCGCCATCCGGCAAGGTCACCGGCGCTTCACCCATCGACGCGACGGACGCGCCGCGCGCCTTGGCGGCCACGAGCACCGTGCCGAGGTCTCGCACCGCAAACTCGATCATCGAGGCACCGGGATCCCAAGGCTTCCCCAACCGCTCGCCGCGCGGTATGTCGAGAAATTCCGAGAGCTCGAGCCCGAACGACGTGTTCGGCGCGTGCATGAATACCGTCCGAAAGCGCGCGCCCTTCGTATCAGTTAGGTCTGAGACGAGTGGATCGCCGCGCGCCTCGGCGCGCGGCGCGATCCGCGGGGGCGGCACATCGGCCGACGGAGCAGGCGCAAACGGCGATCGCGCGAGCTCGATGCCGAGAACGTCGTGGTAGAACGCGAAGCTGCGTTCGGCATCCGCCGTGGAATGAACGAAGTGGTACAAGCCGCGCACCGGTGCGTCGCCCTGCGCGCTCGCAGAGCCGGCGAGCACGGCGACCCCGGCGACACAGCCAGCGAGCTGCGTGGACACGAGCGCAAAGCGCACGTCAATGCTCAGTAGGCCGTGCGGTCGAGCTTGTCGCCGCGCAAATACACATCGCGAATCTTGCGGGTGTTCGTAATGTCGTCGAGCGGATTCGCCTCGAGCACGATGAAGCTGCCGATCTTTCCGGGCGCGACCGTGCCCGCGTCGGCGAGCTTCAAGAACGCGGCGGCATTCCTCGTCGCGGCGACGAGCACGTCGGCCGGCGACATCCCACAAGCGACCATATCCGCCATCTCGAGGTGCGGACCCCACGGAGTGTTGCCGTCAGTGCCGAGCGCAATCGCGATGCCCTCGCGGCTCACGCGCGCCAGGTTGCGAGCCTGAATCGCGAAGAACGCCTGCGCCTCGGCGTTGTCCACGGCCGCAGCTCGTAGCGGCTCGAGCTCTGCAGGCGGCAGCGACTTCGCGAGCCAGCTCAAGTCTGTCGCGACGCCGCGCTCCGGCAGGTTCGGAATCAGCACGAAGCCCGGATGCGCCTTGACCAGCGCAACGAACTCGTCGTCGACGTCGGTGTCGCGCACGCCGTGCGCGAATGCGTCGATGCCGCGCCGCAATAACTCCTTCGCATCCGCGAGATAGTACTCGTGCGCGATCGCGCGCAGTCCCGCCTTGTGGGCTTCGTCGATTGCGGCGCCGTATATCTCGGGCGAGAGCTTCTTGTACTTGCCGAGGCGGTCGTCCACCCAGATCTTGATGATGTCGACGCCGAGCGCCGCCTGCTCGCGCACCGCCGCGCGCGCTTCGTCTTCGGTCGTGACCCAGTACGGGATCTCGTTGCGACCCGGCTCGGGCGCCGTGATGCCGCGGCCGGCGAGACGATATAGAGCAGCACCCGGTATCACCTCTTTGCGCACGACGAACACGTCGGTGCCGTTGTCCTGGCCTAGCGATAGCGCCGCGCTGACGCCGAAGTAGGCGCGATGCTTCAAGTCCGCGATAAGCGCGTCACGCTCGCGCGAGAGGTGCGTGTGCGCATCGACGATCGCGGGCATGACCGTGAGCCCCGTGAGATCGACCTTCGTGACGCCGGCCGGCAGCGTGACCGCGGCCGTGTTGCCGACGAGCCCGAAGTGCTTGTCGGCCCCGAGCGTGAACGTCGCGTTCTCGATGACGGTGCCGTCGCCTACGATCAGCCGCGCCCCGGTGAACGCAGTTACGTTTGCGACGGACGCGGACGCGCTCGGCGCCGCAGGCGCGCCCGCATTGTTTCCCGAGCAAGCCGCGAGCGCGACAAACGCCGCCGCAGATAGCCCATGGCCGAAACCGCGTGCGATGGATAGACGCATGGTCCCTCCCCCTCCGAGTCGCCAAGCCTCGACGATCTTAGCGCAGCGCTCATGCGTGCGGCGCCGGAAAAGCGTGGAACGCGTCGAGCATGCGTGCGCGATCCGCGCGCCGCCCGGTGAAGATCTCGAAGGCCGCGGCCGCCTGCTCCACCGCCATTGCGGAGCCGTCGAGCACACGGCATCCCTTCGCCGCCGCGGCCCGCAGGAGCACGGTCTCGAGCGGGAAGTAGACGATATCCGCCACCCAATGCCGCGGCTCGAGGAGCCCGGGCGGAACCGCGGTCCCGGGAGACTTCGCCATCCCGAGCGGCGTCGCATTCACGATGCCGTCGCAAGCCCGCACGATCGCTGCGAGATCCTCCGCGGCGCCCACCGCGATCGCGCGCCCCGGAAACACGGCTCCGAGACGCGTCGACAGCGCGGCCGCGCGACTCGAGTCCGTGTCGACGAGCGTCAGACGGCTCGTACCGAGCCCGAGCAGCGCGAACGCGGTCGCCGATCCTCCGCCGCCGGCGCCGAGCTGCGCCACCGCATCGAGACGCGCGCCCGAGAGTCCGGCGCGCACCGCCTCCGCGAAACCCGCGACATCGGTGTTGAAGCCGATTCGGTCCGCGCCTCGGAATAGGACCGTGTTCACGGCCCCGATCTGCTCGGCTTCCGGCGACAACCGCGTGAGCAGCGGGATCACCGCTCGCTTGAACGGATACGTGACGTTCACGCCCGCGAAACCGCCCGCCGTGAGATCGTCCAGCACCCGCGGCAAGTCGGCGTCCGTGAAGCCGCGTGCCGTGAAATCGACGAGCTCGTAGCGCAGCGGGAGCTCCTGCGCGAGCGCCTCCCGCTCGTGCAGCCATGGCGAACGCGACGCGAGAATCTCGCGGCCAACGAGCCCGACCTGCACAGGATCCGTCACGCGCGGCGACCGATGAGCCAGACCGCCACGCCCGCCACGGCGAGCGGCACGCAAAACGAGGCGAACAGCAACGACAGCGGCGTGCCACGTGCGAGCAACGCACCGACCGCCGCCGGTCCGATGACGGCGCCACTGCGGCCGATGCCGACGGCCCAACCGATGCCCGTCGCACGCCGGTCGGGTGGATAGATCGCGGCCGCGAGCGGCCAGACGCCGTTGTAGCCGCCTTGCAGCGTCACGCCGATCAAGAACGCCACGACAAGCGTCGCACCGACCGGCATCGCAATCGATCCGAACACGAGCAACGCAACGATCGCCGCGACGAAGAGCGCAGGCACGAGCCGGGTGAGCGCGACGCGCATCGCCAGCACGCTCATGCCGACCGTGCCGAGAAACGCGCCGAGATTGTAGAGCGCGCCCGCGTAGATGCCGTTCTGCGTGGACAATCCTGCGGCGATCGCGAGGTTCGTAATCCAGCTCACGACGATGTAGAGCACCATGAGCCCCATGAAGATCGCCGTGAAGAGCAGCAAAGTCTTGCGCAGGAGGCCGTCGGCGAACAAAGCCGCGATGGGGAGCGAGCGGCGGACGCTGGCCGCGAGGATCCGCGACTCCGGCAGCGCTAGCGCCGCGAGCGGTAGCATCACCAGAGTCACGAGCCCCGCGTAGAGCAGCAAACGTTGCCAGCCCGCGCTCGGCAGGAGACGCGCAACCGCGAGCCCCGTGAGCACGGCGGCGAGAGGATAGCCGGCCTGCACGAGGCCGACCGCGAGGTTCTGCTGGCGCGGCGGCGCAACCTCGGCCGCAAGCGCGGCCATCGCCGCGAGCACCGTGCCGATTCCGACTCCGACCGCAATGCGCGCGGCGATCAGCTCGCTCACCTTCTCGACGAACCCGCTCGCGAGCATCCCCCCGGACATCAGCACGAGCGCGATGAGAATCAGCGGCCGCCTCCCGAGTCGGTCCGCGAGCGGCGCGATCAGCACGCCGCCGAGCGCCATGCCGAGCAACCCGGCACTGAACACGGTGCCCATCGTGTCGGCGTCGATCGCCCAGCTTTGCTGCAACGCCGGCGCAACGTACGACAGGATCGTGACGTCCATGCCGTCGACCATGTTGACGGCAAAGCAAAGCGCGACGACGCCCGCCGCTCCGAGAGTCCGCGATCGCGTGGCCGGCAGCGCGTTCAAATCGTGTCGTAGACCTTCAGACGCGCCCTCCAGCTCGACGGCGGCGCGGGAACGGCGCTGCGTGCAAATACGCGGCGCCGTGTCGTCGATGTTACTTCTTGTCGAAGTTGAACAGATCCTCGTTCACCTCGTCGGGCTTCTTCATGCCGTGCTCGAAGTACTGCTCCCAGATCTTCGCCCACGGGCGGCCGTACATATCGGGCATTTCGTACTCGACCTTGGTCCCCGGCGTCAGCGGCGTGTTCTTGCCGTTGACCGAGAAGATGGTCTGCACGCACTCGATGAACGCGTACGGGATCTCGTTGTCGTCCGTGTAGCTATTCTGCTTCATGAAGTTACGCACGATCCTGATCGGCTGTAACAGCGCGTCGTCGTCGTAGAGGATCGTCTCGTGGTTCAGGCCGACGAACTTGCCGTCCTTATGGATCGGCGTGTAGATCTCGACGGACTGCATCTTGTTCGAGAACTCGAACTCCGAGTGCGACTTCCAGCCTTGGATGTTGCTCGTCCACGTGATCAGCACGTCCTTGTCCCAGAAGCCGATCGTGTCGCCGTACCAGCGCGGCACCGCGGCGCCGAGGCGCGGCACGCCGCCTTTCGGAATGTCGTCCATGTTGAATTTGCGGCCGACATAGATGTCCTGGAGGAAATTGCGCGCGACGCCGGCTTGGACGTGCACGAGATCGGGCGTCGCGATCACGTAGTGCTCCCAGACGGCCGCCGGGTACCAGCGCCGCATGAAGCCTTCGGGCCAGCAGAACGTCGAAGGCCAGAGCGCGTTGCCGCGCATCTGGTGATAGATCTCTTGCACCATCCGTTGTTGGTACTCGGGCTTCAGCAATGAAAGGATCGTGGGGATCTGCGTGTGCAGCCCCCAATACCAGTTCATTTGGCTGGCGCGGCCACGGCCGTTCGGTCGCTCATACATGCCGTTCCACTCGGCAGCCGGGAAATTCGCGAACGTGTAGACGTTCGGACCGCCGCGGCCTTGCGTCTCCTTGAGCAGCGACTCGTAATGCTCCTGCGCGGTTTTGAAGCCATAGGGGCTGACGATCGCTTCGCGCGGATAGCTGATCTCGCAGTGTCCCCACGGGGCTTCTGCGTCCGTGCCGTTATTCAGCTGCGGTTGCGACAGAATCCCGCGCTGATACTCCGTCGCCTGCGGGCTGTTGCAGCGGAAGTAGCGCGGATCGCTCCAAAGCGCCTTGTCCGCGTAGAAGTCGGGGCTCGTGAAGACATCGCGCGGCAGCGGCTTGTAGTTCTTTGGCAAAGCGTCCGGTTTGAAACCGTTGAGCGGGAACGGATGGGCCGGGTCATATCGCTGCCCGAACTGGCGGACCCAGTTCGGTCCAACCTCCGTCTTGAAGTCGGACACGCTCGCCGCGAGCGGCCGGCCGCGGCCGACGCTCTTGAAACCGATGTCCGGCATCTCCTGCGCCAAGACAGGTGCCGCGACTAGAACGGCGCCGAGCGCCAACCACTTGATCGATCCAATCTTCATCTACGTTTCCTTGATGCGCTAAACGCTCGAGCGCAAGTGTCGAAAGACTTCCCGACGGTCGTGAGCGACCCTATTCGAACGGCCCCGCGACTCAACGTCCAAACATAACCGGCTTCGGGCCGCGTGTGGTCCTTTGTGCCGGTCGAACGTGTCAAGAAATCTTCTGGAGACCAATCTCCCAAAGACTCGCGCCGCAACCAAGACGCGGGGTTCCGGCGCGCTCGTTGCTCAATTATTCTTCGCCCGGCCGGCGAGCGCAGGCCGCAGGATACACGCGCCGGCAACTGCGACGCGAGCGAGCTGTCGAGACACTGCGTGCGCGGATAGTCGAAAGCACTGTGGGGGAAGCATGCCGAGTCGTCGTTGCCTCAGTCCGACGTTCTGGCTGGGATTCGCAGCAGCAGTCGCGGGCGCCGTACAAGCGGCCACGCCCACGGTGCGGCCCGAGACCGTCGGGCTGTCGACCGCGCGGCTCGCGCGCGTGACGGAGCTCATGCAGCGGAACATCGCCGCCGGCACGTTTTCCGGATCGGTCACCCTGATTGCGCGCAACGGACGCGTTGCGATGCTGACGGCGCAGGGCGTCATGGACATCGAGTCGAAGACACCGATGCGCACCGACGCCGTTTTCCGAATCATGTCGATGACGAAGCCCGTCATCGCGGTTTCGCTGCTGATGCTCGCGGAAGAGGGCAAGCTGCGGCTGACAGACCCTGTCGGCCAGTTCATCCCGGCGCTTCAAACGCTGACAGTCACCGTGCCCAACACGGAGGGCGTGGTTCCGCCATCGCCGGCGTTCACGGCGTCGGCGCCGCAGCCCGGCCGCGTCGTGCCCGCCGATCGGCCGGTCATGATCCGCGATTTGCTATCGCACACATCCGGGCTCATGAGCGGCGGCGCGAGCAGCACGTATCCGTTCGCGGTCGGCAGCGGCGAAACGTTGGCGCAGGCCTTGCCGCGCCTGGCAACGATTCCGCTCGATTTCCAGCCCGGCACGCGCTGGGCGTATAGCCCGCAGTACGGATTCGACGTGCTCGCACACGTCGTGGAGGTCGCATCGGGGATGCCTCTCGACAAGTTCGTCGAGCAGAGAATTTTTGCGCCGCTCGGCATGAAGGACACGTTCTTCTATCGCGACGGCGTCCAGGCGCGCAAGCCGACCCTGTACCAGCGCGTGAACGGCGCGCTGCAGAAAGTCGCGGACCAGCCGTGGATGAATGGCGCTTATTTCTCCGGCGGCGGCGGGCTCTCGAGCACCGCCGAGGACTACCTGCGCTTTGCGCTCATGCTCGCGAGCAATGGCGAGCTCGACGGTGCGCGAATCCTGAGCCGCCGCTCGGTCGAGTTGATGACGTCCGTGTTCGCGCCCGACACGCTGCCGGGCCGCAATGCGGGCGAAGGTTTCGGGCTAGGCGTGCGCGTGGTCAGCAACCCGGCCGCGCGCAACACGTGGTTGTCGCAGGGCAGCTTCGGCTGGAGCGGCGCCTACAACACGCACTTCTTCGTCGATCCGAAGGAGAAGATCATCGGCATCTTCATGACGCAAGTGACGCTCCTCGAGACGCGCGGCCAGTTGCGCGATGACTTCGAGAATGCGGTCACGCAGGCCGTCGTCGGCAACTGAAACGCGAGCGGCGCACACACCGCGCACGCGGATCGCACGGCGCGCGTGCCTAGAAAAAGACGCGGCCGATCCACCACGCGAGCCCGGCAATGCCCGCGGACGCCGGTATCGTGACGATCCACGCGATCACGATGTTGCCCGCCACTCCCCAGCGCACCGCGGATGCGCCTCGCGTCGTGCCGACACCGATGATCGCGCCCGTGATCGTGTGAGTGGTGGAAACCGGGATGCCGAAGTGCGTGGCCATGAATAACGTGATCGAGCCGGCGCACTCGGCGGCGAATCCGCTGATGGGCTTCAGCTGCGTGATTCGCTGGCCCATCGTCTTCACGATGCGCCAGCCGCCGAACATCGTGCCGAGTCCGATCGCGAGAAAGCAGGTCATCACGACCCACACCGGCAAGTGATTCGCAGTCGTGACTCGATTCGCGATCAGCAGCAGCCAGATGATGCCCATCGTTTTCTGCGCATCGTTGCCGCCGTGCCCGAGACTGTAAGCGGCGGACGAAAAGAGCTGGAGGCGGCGAAACCACCGGTCCACCCGCCGCGGGGTTTGCCGGAAGAAGATCCACGACAAGCACAGCATGATCAACGCGCCGAGCACGAGGCCGAGCAGCGGCGAGATGACGATGAACGATGCGGTCTTCAAAATCCCGGGCCAGAGCAACGGCGTGAAGCCCGCCTTCGCTACGGCCGACCCGATCATGCCGCCGATCAGCGCATGCGAGGAGCTCGACGGAATGCCGTAGTACCAGGTGATCAGGTCCCAGGCTATCGCTCCGATCAGCGCGCCGAAAATCAGGCGATCGTCCACGAACGCCGGGTCGATGATACCCGTGCCCACCGTCGCGGCCACGGACAGCGGGAAGAACGCCCAGGCGAGAACGTTGAAGAACGCAGCCCAGAGCACCGCCTGCCACGGCTTCAGCACGCCCGTCGACACGACGGTGGCGATCGAGTTCGCCGCGTCGTGGAAGCCGTTCAAGAAGTCGAATGCGAGCGCGAGCAGCACGAGCAACACGAGCGCGGTCGAGACGTGAGCGAGATCCATGCGTAAGGAGCGCGGCCGGCGTCAGGCGTTCTCGAGCACGACGCTTTCGATGACGTCGGCGACGTCCTTGCACTTGTCCGTGGCGGACTCGAGCGCCTCGTACACGGCCTTCAACTTGATGACCTGACGCACGTCGCTCTCTTCGCGGAACAGCCGCGATATCGCATCCCGCATCACCTTGTCGGCGTCGGACTCGAGCTTGTCGATCTCTTGGCAGATTTTGAGCATCGCCGGAGCGTCCGCCATCGACGCCATGAGCTTCACCGCGGATCGCACGCGCTCGACGCAGCGGCGCAGCAGCTCCGCGAGCTCGGTCGCTTCGGGCGTGACGTTCCTGATGTCGTAGAGCACGAACGACTCGCCGGTGTCTTGGATGAGGTCGAGCACGTCGTCCATGCGGGAGATGAGCCGGTGGATGTCGTCGCGATCGAACGGCGTGATGAACGTCGCATGGAGAAGCTGCATGGTCTCGTGCGTGATGCGGTCAGCAGCGTGCTCGGCGTTTTCGATGAGCTTGAGCCCCGCCTCTCGCCCGGCGTCGTCTTCATAGCGCCGCAGCACGTCGGCGAGCGCGTTGGCGCCCTCCATGATGAGATTCGCGTGGCTGTCGAACAGACTGAAAAAACGCCCTTCGCGGGGCATGAGGCGGGAAATGAAGTTCATTCTTCTTCTGCGGGTCTTCCCATGCGACGCCGCAGTTTAGACGGTCGGGGCAGCGGCTGTCACAGCCGCCGTTCGTCGCGCAGCAAGCGCAGGCCTCGTACCGCTCAGCCGGCATAGCCGAGGGCGCCAGCGCCACCTCAGCGCGTAAGCGATGTGTGGCGCCCGGCTATTTCAAAACGGCCGCGATCGAATCCGCGACGTACTCCACGTTCTTGTGGTTGATGCCCGCGATGTTGATGCGGCTCGACTCGATCATGTAGACGTGGAACTGCTCGCG